>Ga0126342_10016269_pt1 | contig 12978 bp, 12 predicted proteins | sample Cyp1metagenome_FD_92528 | JGI IMG/M metagenome (GOLD analysis project Ga0126342, IMG submission 92528) | Coral microbial communities from Lord Howe Island, Old Settlement Bay, Australia - Cyphastrea 1 metagenome | ecosystem: Host-associated > Invertebrates > Cnidaria > Coral ... | reverse complement strand
CGAAAAGGTAGGAAAGTCGCGAAACACTGGTGTTTTTCCAATGATTTGTGGCTCCGGAGGGTCGAAAAGTAGGCTCGCTAAAGCGGCGGGTGCGGAGCCAGCTGGCCAGATGAGAGATGAAAAATTGCACGCCGTTGTGGCGAGAAGCGCGTTTCCAAGTCAAAAGTGTTAAAAACTGACGGGGTCAGAGCACTTTTTGACGTTGCGATATGTTGCGATGTCGAAAAAGTGCACGCCGTTGTGGTGCGAAGCACATTTGGAAGTCAAAATGCACAAAACACATTATGTCCGGACCACTTTTGGAAGTTGAGATGTCGAAAAAGTGCACGCCGTTGTGGCGCGAAGCACATTTCGAAGTCAAAAGTGCAAAAAAATGAGGGGTATGGAATGGTATGGAACATTTTTGGACGTTCGGATGTCGTTTCGCGTGGCAAGCGCAAGGGATTGTGCACCTTGTCAAAAGTGAGCAAAACGTGAGGGTTTTGTGGCATTTCCAAAAAGGATGGCAGGCATGGGACATTTGAAGAGGATCTGCAAAGATGCATTTCGCGTGGCAGGCGCAGTACAAAAGACATGTTCATCAGAGATGTTAGGCGGTCAGGGCGCTGATTTCCTGAGAGGGGTTGCATTTTGGAGCATCAGATCTGTAGGTTTGCTAAAATGATTTTGCGTGATAGGTGCAGCACTTCGTATGACCTGGCATCACTTTTTCGTGGCAGGTGCAGTACTTTCGACAGGTGGACTGGAAAAAACGCAAAACGCATTGGTACAAGGCCGTCAGCGCTGCAGTCAACTTTCCATTTTTGAAGGAAGCAGAATTGCTTTGTTTTTGATGTTGTCACGTGTGAAAAATGAAGAAGTCTCTCAGAATTGCTTCGTTTTTGACGTTGTTAAGTTCAAAAATTGAGAAGTCTCGCAGAATTTGCTTCGTTTTGGATGTTGTCACGTTCAAAAATTGAGGAAGTCTCGCAGAATTGTTTCGTTTTTGACGTTGTTAAGATCAAAAATGAAGGAAGTCTCGCAGAATTTCCGTCGTTTTTGATGTTGTCAACTTTGAAAAATGAAGACATCTCGCAGAATTGCTTCGTTTTCAAGCTTGCAGATAGACAGACAGACAGGCAGACAAACAGACAGATACAGATAGATAGATAGACAAGTACAACTACAACTACAACTAGAACTACGCTAAACTCACTACACTACTGCTACAACTACAAATACAAATGCAATACAAACACACTACGCTAGATTACACTACACTAATTGCACTACACTACACTAATTACATCTAATTACACTACACTATGCCAATTGCATCACTACAACTACTAGAACAACTACTACTACCACAACTACAATTACAACTACACTACACTGCAGTACACTACAGCTACAGATGCAGCTGCAACTACGACCACACTACATTACACAACGCTACACTACACTGATTACATTGCACTTCACTACAACTACAACTACAGCTACAACTGCAATTACAACTACCACTACTCTACGCTACACTACACTAATTACACTGCACTGGACTAAAACAACAGCGACACTACCTTACACTACACTAGACTACATTACACTATACCACACTACACCACACAACACTCCACGACATTACACTGCACTACAATACACTAATTACACCACACCACGGCTACAACTGCAACTGCACTTGCAACTACACATTATAATTACACTACATTACAGCTACAACTCCACTCCACTACACTACAACTACAAGTACAACCGCAACTACAACTACAACTGCGCTACACCACACTACATCCAGCAGTTGTGGTGAGGTGACCACTGCAACCATTTCAAAAAACACGACTCCAACCACCTTTCGGTCCATCAGTGGAATGGCTCTGCCATCCGTGATTCACAAAAAACCAACCTCTCCTATAGGTTTCCTATTTTTGAAAATTCCGCCACTGCCTTGTGCGGTACTACTGGTATAGTAATATGTAATTTACATTTCGATGTAGGTCTGACGGTGCATACAGATTTATGCGCACAAAGCCAGCCGGCAATGTTGATTGCTTCTGACAACATGCTGCTCCCAGAAATTTGAGGGTGGGCAAACGCCGGGCTCCACGCGACAACTTGAGGATGCCAGAAGAAGTGCCAGAATGACTCAGAATGACGCAACATGCTTGTTTGAAGGTGTTTGAAGACATGCTGTTGCTGATTCTCTTCAAAGCTTTAACAGCAAGCAAGAACATTCCCTTTTTTGGTGTTGTTTTCTCACTCCTTTTAGACATGAAACTCAGATTTGCAGACGGGCTCTGATTCGAATGTGCATGGGCTGGACATGGCTGCATTCCGTGAGGAAGCTCAAGAGCAGCGAAGGAGTTGAAGAAGAGACCGTCCCTCGAGGCCCATGTCAGATGAAAGTGCCCAGTGCCCGACACAGCACACAAACCCATACATGACATTCACATTACCAGTTTTGCTGATTTGGGCTGTTTTGGGTATGGTTTACTTAGTTACTTAGTTTGCTTCCTGTCAAGTTTCACCTCCAGTGGATATTTCCGGCCAAGTTAGTGGCACCTCCTTCGTGGGCAAAGACTCCGACTCCGACAGCTACCGCACCCAGAGGTGTTTGTGTTTGGCCGGGACAGAGGCCAAACATGCGGATCAACGAGGATGAAAAGCAGCTCAACAAACTAGGAATTAGAAACGCATAAAACAAAAGTAAGGTACATTTTGTTCAAGACTCACCTCGGGTGCAACGCATGTGCAGCTGAGTGCTTGGATGGGTGCAAAATCTAAGGTGCTGCCGCAAAAAGGCGGCGGCAAGCAGGTGGAGAACCCAGCTGCAGAGTCCGTGCAGATTCGGCATTGCGTGTTGAAAGGCTCGCTGTGCCAGCTGCCTTGTGCCAGTGTCTCTGGCCAGGTCGGAAGCCACGTGCATCGGGCTCAGACCGCCGAGTGACACAAACCTTTTTGGAGAAGCCATTGGTTATCCGACTATCCACTGGTTCACTAGTTCACTGGTTCACTAGTTCACTGGTTCACTGGTCCATCATCTTGGCAGCAGCATGTAGCAGGGTCAATTATCCATGCCTGTCAGGCCCGGACCGCTTGGGCTGCCAGTGTGAGCTAATGATTGGAGCTGATGGCAAGGCCGTGTGCAGAGCGTGCATCCCTTGGTGCTCCTGTGGAGCCTTCGGGTTTCACATCACGAGTTGGCAGAAGCAGCTGACTCAGCCCTCCCAATTTGACCATATTAGTGCCCATTGCAGCTGAGACCACGACACATTAACAGAAATTCCATCCCAGGTACCAATGAGTTAAAGGAAGCAAGGAAAAGGAGAGAGAGAGAGAGAGAGAGGATCCCCAGCTTTCGATAAGTTTTCCATGTTCTTACTTGATGTGTAAAGGCATGAAGCCATCAACAGTCATTTTGGAAGGTTGATGTTGGAGCTGCATGTGCCACCTGCAAGAAAAGGAAACTTGAACATTGAGCATGACTTCATTGTTCTACTGGCATGTCACTATTGAACTGCCGCTTGAGATCAATAGGGGACAATAAGTGTGCTTTCAGAATCTTTGATGCACGCAGTACCCAGGGGCTGGTGGGTGGTGGCAGTAGCTTAGCCAGACAAGTTGATGATACACAATTTTACTTATATATATATATGGGGATGAGTCAAAACTTTGAACTTGTGACAGCTCTCCCTATCTATGATCTAGACTTGTTCTCGACACGGAGTTCCATGCCAAGGGATCCAAACGTTGATCTTCCCGCGGCTCTCCACCTTTATTTGAACCACCGCAAAAACCGCGGCAATACTAAACACGTAAGGGACGGACATTGGTTTGTGGAAATTGATGGAAATCTGGTTCACAAATGACATCAGAAATCAATGTTCAAAATGACATTACCTTGACAGGGGGCATCGCTAATTTGGAAAGGTCCCGTCGCTTACCTCGTATTTGGTACGTGCTCCTCAGAGAGTGCTCTTCTTGATCCCATGGAGTGGTCCGCAGAGAAGGGAATCCGCAGAAGCAGAAACACGTTTGTTTCACAGGGTGCCTGCACATCCTTGCCTTGCATGTTTTCATTGACTCTCCACTTGAACTTGCGCCATTTCGATTGCCTCTCCGCTGACTTTATCTCCCCAGTGCTGTTGTTTAGTGAAGCTTCTTTGTGACACTGACAAATGATTGCCGTTGCTGAAGAGAGTTTCCATTGACCCCCCCATGTGAACTTGCACTGTTTTGCTTGCCTCATTGCTGACTCTTTGCTGTTGTTTCATGAAGCTGCTTTCTGGCAAAGTACTACAGACAGCATCAACAGATACAGATACCAAAATTGGAAAATCACGAGCTGAATTTTAGCGATGCCTGAGCGATACCCACGCGATACCCTTTTTTCTGTTCCAGACGCCCAGGTGCACATCAGCCTGTGACAGATTCAGGTTTTCTGGTGGCAAGCTGGATAGAGATAGCTAGATAGCTAGATAGATAGGTAGCCAGCTAGCCAGCTAGCCAGCTAGCCAGCTAGCCAGCTAGCCAGCTAGCCAGCTAGATAGATAGATAGATAGACAGACAGATAGATATAGATAGACTGGCATTCTTTCTGGCAAAGGTTCGGGCCTGTAGGGGCCAGGAAAGCTGGCAACGGCCATAGCATTCGGGTTTAGAAGTGGCTGGCCAACAAGCTGGCTGTCCATGCTGGTGGTGGGGAAAAAGAGATTTGCAAGCACCTCTTCCAGTAGCTCCTCAGATAGCTCAGAGTCCTGCAGCGAAGATGCCTGATCAAATAGGAAGCACAGCCTCCGCTCCGGAGTCAAGTAGATCATTCATTTTCCTGCAAGCGATACCCCCCAAGTTTGCGGTATATCATTTTTTGTGCAGACGTGTGGTAAGCGATGGGACCTTTCCAAACTTGTGGATGTCCATTCCGTGAACCTAGGGTTTTCGAGATTGCTCATATAATACTTATCATGCATAGAGTAAATATACGACTATTATGAACTATCTATTGTTGCTATGTCCTCGTATATGTTTGTCACAAATGCCGCCATTTGTAACTGGAAGTGTTTAAATGATACAAATTACATACTTTGATATGCCCGCCCCTGAGCTGCGGATTTGAGATTTTATACTTTTATACCTTGTTCATCCTTGTTCATGGTATGTTTGTGACAGATTGCAGAGTGATCGGCTCGTAGTACTTCAGCATGGGACTTGAAATGTTCAGTTGGCATTCTAGCTTTTCAGCCACATGTCCACAGATACACTATGTAGTAGTTCAAAGTTCAAAGCTGTTTTTTTTGCCATGGTATGGGAAGCAGAATTGCCTTCACAAACCATACGAGAATCCCATTCACCTATTCATACCTATATGTGTAATAATATATATATATATATATATGTATATACATACATTTATTTGAGCATTGCCTCTCTTACATCTGCAGATGTTGCAGCGTGCACCAATGCCTCCGTTGCTGGTGGCTTCACTTTCGCTGGCCTTCCTGGGCTACGTGTGGGTTGTTGGCATTCTCCTTTGGAACTATCCATGGTTCTGCCGGATTTGCTGGAGAGACTTTTGTATTTTGTTGACAAGATGTGACCTTGTGGGTGTTAACAATTGTTAACATAAATGCGTCAGGATTTTGATTATTTTGCCAAGAAGGGCTAGCCGCGGCTAGCCTCTAAATCGGATGGTTCACTTTCGTTTGTTCGTCATGTTTGCGAGTAAAAACTAACTGGGATTATAAATAACCAAGGGGGATGTATGCTGCATTTGTTTTGTAACTTGAGTGTGGGGCACTTTTGTTTGGGGGGAGGTGCACGCTTCCAAGTCATTTTTTATATACATTTTTTTACACAATTACATATATAAACCCACACAAAAACGGTAACAACGACCCAGTTCAGGAAAACGATCCGTTTCACATTTTCTTGACTTGCGGAGATTAGTTTTTGAGGTCTATTTAGCAAGCTCAGGCTAGTACAGCTCCTTTTCTTTATTTCAGTGGCAGTTGCGCTCTTTGGAGGATCGCTTCTGTGCTTGGTGTTCTATTTGGTTCGATTGAAACATGAACAAGGTGCAATGCAGTTGCTGCCGCCATCAGCTGCAGATGTCCTGGATTTGTCCATTTTCGAGATCGTCGAGGTATTGAACCGGGTGATCATGAGACCCTTTTATGATTTCATCCGTGTTTTGCTGCTCATCAATGCAGACTTGGATGAAAAAACTCGAAAAGAGATCCTGGAAGAGATGAGCCCAGAGTTTCGACGACGCGTTTTCCAGTGCTCCGTTGTGTCGCTGTTGCCTGGTTTTTTACAGAAGCTGGCGTTGGGCAAAGACTTCACGGCATCAACAGACAACAAGGCCACAATGCAGGATCTCTTTGGGTATGGGGACAAGACAGCCATCGGAGTCGGAGACGAAAGTCCTGTGCGGAGGCATCGCTCGCTGACTGACCTGCTTGAGTTCATGCGTTCCGTAGAGGGGTCCTCCGAAAAATCAAGGCAGTCGACTGTCCTCCAGAAGATCTTGGCAAGCACCTTGTCCAGCCATGTCCCGAAGTGTGACACCTACAAAGGTAGTACATATAAGTATCCGACAAAATTATTGGTTTTTGGAAGCAGTAGAGAGCTGCCTTGAACTTTGCTTGCCTTCATGACAGCTTCACAACCGATAAAGGACGACCCAGCACCCATACTAGATTCCAGCGCGTTCCCACAAAAATATGAAGTAGGGTGTTTTTTTTCTACAGCAACGGCTACAAACAAGGCTGTAAACGGCTACCTCAGTTAGCTTTCTCTTGGAGATCCAAGCATTTTGTTTGCGGCGATTCACGCACCATTCTCACGGAGACCCCAACCGATATGGATGTTGGAACTATTCTCACTTGCCGAGACCATGCACCACGTACGCTATCGTCGCTTCTCCTTCTACTCCTGCTATTGCTGCTGCTGCTGCTGCTACTGCTACTCCTGCTCCTACTGCTACTACTGCTACTACTACTACTGCTACTACTGCTACTACTGCTACTATTGCTATTCTTACTACTCCTACTCCTACTCCTACTCCTCCTCCTACTCCTCCTCCTACTCCTCCTCCTACTCCTACTCCTACTACTCCTCCTACTCCTCCTCTTACTCCTCCTGCTACTACTACTTCTATTCCTACTTCTACTACTACTAGTGCTACTACTGCTACTGCTACTGCTGCTACTGCTGCCACTATTGCTACTGCTATTACTGCTATTGCTGCTACTACTATTACCGCTACTGCTACTACCACTACTACTTCACTTCTTCTTCTACTTCTATTGGTTACTCCTACTTCCACTTGTAATATTTCAACGAGCAGCATTTTCTACTGGATGTTATCAAAGGGACGACCGATAAGGGACAACCCAGTTTTGCCCGTGGCAATTGCGGGGAACAAATAATTTTGCCCGCCACTCATGTAATTAATTACATTATAGCACCAAAGTGCCCCGGAAACGGCAACAAACCATTCTGCGAGAAGACAGTTGCAACAACTGAAACGCTAATCTGCAGTTAATTTGCCGATTTGCGATTTTGTTCTGAATGTCATTAAATATATCATGAAATAAAATGTGCGAACTACAAGTAGGTGCTTTGTTTAACTTTGTTTTTTATTTTCATTGAATGATCTTGAATGCGTTCACTGTGCAGTTTCTGTGGCAATCAGAGAACTTCAGGAGACTCTGTGCACGATGCATTCATTGAAATGCCCAGCAGCATCAGGAAGTACAGTACTATTATAAGAGCTGCTGATCAGAGAGGCAGAACCATGAAGATTCGGACCTATTGTCCACACCCACGTCGCTATCTTCAATTCTTTGGTAATTATTGGCAATTATTATTGTGCGCAATGTGCCCAGTACTGCACTAGTGTCTTGACACCCTGTGGTTCTGACCGCCACCTGAGGCAAAGTCTCCGATGCAGCCCTATGCGCCATGTCACAAGGAGCTGTCCACCAGTACGAGAGCCACCTTAGCAACCGGGTCCACTACTTATTGGACATTATTAGCAAGGAACCCGAACGACGGGTCTTAAAACTCCCGTGGCGTGTTTTGCACTGGGAGGTGACCATGGCACACTCTGTGCTGAAGGGCGCCGCCTCTTGGTTTTTTGAGAAAACCGAACAGGAAAGTGCTGATGCTGCCAAGAAGGACAGCTGAGCGCGGCATTTTTCAACTTGTACAGTCTTAAGACATTCGCCACTTAATTAAATTCACCACTGACCACCTGGATCTTTCCCCGCAACAGTTCTGCGTTTACGGATATATCATACAATGAGGGTTCAATAAAACATTCAGGATCCTTTAGCTGCCTTTAAAGCTGCCAACTTCATGTTTTGCCCACACCCAGCGTGATGATCAAGTTCCGGACTTGCCGGAAGTCATGTCACTGTTTCACAGGCTGGCCCGTGTGCTTCCTCCAATTCCTTGGTTGGCATTCGCGCCTCACAGCATGTCACCTTCCATCACCCGCCATAGATCGCCATAGTGGGCAAATTTGCAAGAGACTTGTTGCGCATAATCCGAGACGGAGGTGACATTTGGCAGAGCCTGCCACGAGTTTCGCCAATCCTGGAATCCTGGACGCTGATTGAGAATGCTGCCAGAGGTAGTGAAAGGAGCGTTGCAGCTGGTATAAGTCAAGCAAGACCTGCAACAGACAAGTCAGGAAGTTCGCATGTTTGTCCCCCCTTTTTCTTGACTGAACCCAAGATGAACGGTTGATGGCAGACTCTGCAGCGCGATGCAGCACGTCACATACAAACAAAGGAGACCACAGGCCGATCCACGCAGCATCATGCAGCATTCACAACCTGCCGGCTTTGCAAAGCATTGGCTCTGAGACACTGTAAGATTTGTAAGTGAGACAAGTAAGAAATGGCGGTGACATGGCATGGCAATTGGCAATCGGCCTCGCAGCATGGCAACTTCGAAACTGATGAATCGGCATTCTTAGCCAGCCGCTATTAGCCAGCCACTGCATCTAATAGGGATTGGTAGAGAGCAGACAATGTGAACAAGAGCGGTTGCATTGAATCCTCTGCCCAATTCAAATCAATCAAGGAGTCAGTGTCGGAAAGGCAGTGTCTATACTTTCGTGCTCCACTTGCCTCATCTTGCCTCTACTGATCTGAGCTTAGCCCCGTGCGGCACACAAGCCGCGCGTGTTTTTTTATTTGGTCATGGGGTTTGCTTTCAACCTACCCCCTTCTGTGGATAACCTCGTCAAGGCCGGGTTGGGCGGAATGGCTCAGGTGCTTGAAATGGATTGAGCAAAGCACGAATTTGTTGCGGTTTAGCCTTCTGCGGCTCGTGTTTAACTCATCCAGCGCTATTTCAATTAGTGATCAAGTGATCAACTCAACTGGATGTGTGTTTTCGGGCTGGAGGGTGGAGTCATGAAGTGAAAGCTCTGACCAGATAAGCATTCACCTGGCAGGGAGTAGAACTCCCAGATGAGTGGTCTGAGCATTCGCCCGGGCTTAAGTTCAAGGTACTTAAGAATCCTAATTAAAATTAAAATGAATAATTACCGCAACTTATCCGTCAATCCGTCGGCTCAAGGTGCTCGAAGGGCTGGAAGGTAAGAGACTTCTGCTGCCATGATCAAAAAACGCAAGGTTCGACCGCAGAAGTCGACTATGAAACCCTGGGATGACAGACACCACCTGAGCGATTCGCAGAATGAGCTGCTTGGACGGGAACTGAACTTGGTGCTGTTTGTCCGCACCGGTGAGCATGAGTGTTTCTCCAAGGCTTGGGCTCGTGAATTCTAAAGGTCGTCCATGAAAAGGATGTGGATTATGTATGATCTGTATCATGATGGATCATGTATAATTGCATGCCATTACATGCCAGTACTACATAATGATACATAATGTACACATCATTACACACACATATATATATATATATATATTGATCTAATTACCTGTATCATCTTCCTGTTGCCTTTTTCTGCTGCTTTGGACAAAATGCTGGTTTTGAAGTCAAACGCCGGAAAAACAAGCCTTCGAACATTTTTCCAATTTTTAGAGCTTGGAGAAAACCTACAATTACTTTACTTCGAGTAATCCCCACCATGGCATTTCAAAGCATCACATATGCCATATCTTATGACATTCTTCTTTCTGGCATATGTATCTGGCATATCTTCTGACATTCTTTCTGGCATTCTATCTGGTATATTTTCGGAAATTCTTTGTGGTTGAGGAACACTCTACTCTGATCCGGAGCTCACGGTTGAGGTCCGGCGGGGAACACTTTGATCTGGAGCTTGCGGTGGAGAGCTTGCAGTTGAGGTCCTGCGGAGGAAGGAGGGGGAGGAGGCGGGCCAGCTGACATAAAATCTAACAACCCTCACCTGGACCTGGCAGGTGGGGAAAAATGAAACGGCACAAGTCGGCGCTAAAACGATCTAAAACGGTGCAAAATGGTGCAAAAACGGCACAAATTTCTAGCACAAACCAGGAAACAATAGAAACGCAAGTTTTTTTTGCGAAACGACATTTTTTTCCAAACGGCACAAACACTTGTAGTTTTGGGAACCTCATTTTTTTGAGCACCAGGATCTTATAGGTATGTTGATCCTGCATTCCAGCTTGGCCGAGGGACACCACATGTTTCATATATATATATATAATTATAATTATATATATATAATTATATATATATATATATATTATAGGTTTGCACCTCGTAGGGTCACATTGTTTGTTCTTCTAATCAGCTGCAGTCAGAGCAAGTTTGGTGGTCACCACGACATGGAAGCAGCAACAACATAAACGTAGTTTGAACATGAGCTGTTTGAGAACCGACAGAATCCCTGTCTCGGAACCCATAACACGGTAACCATTGGTAACCCGCGCATCTTCCCTCAGAGCACTTGAGGTTGAAGCCCCGGCAACTGCGGCAATACTTCTCTCGGCCTCAGTCTTTGCCGGAGCTCAGGAGCGACATCTCGCAAAGGCCCAACTGCAAGGCCATTTTAAAGAAGCTGGATGCAGATGAGGGTGCTTCATCCAATCTGGGAAATTTATGGAAATTTGGTGTTGCTTCTTTTGTTTGGCATGACTTTTGCAGACTTTAAATCGTTTGCATCGTTTTGCTATGTCTTGCTTTCAGATCCAGGTGGTGGGAAATTGGGAAAGCTACTCCACATGAATGAGCGTGATATTGTGTGATGCATGAATGTGCTCCTTTCTGCACTTGCATAAACCGAGGTGACCTGTGTCCTAAGTGCCAGAACCCATACCTTTTAGACACCCTGCACTGTCGTCGATGTGGTACACAAAGAGTGCAAATGCCTGCGCAACCGCAGTCGTTTCTTACCGCCGATGCTGGACCTTCATGTTGCCCCATGCGACATGCTCAGGGAGGGGAGATGCTTGATCGTGACGGTGTTCCTTGCCCCTGGAACAATCGCTGGAGTGCTGGCATTCACATCCTGAATGACTCTTGGTATCTCTTGGCTTCTCGCTTTGATCCCCAAATTGTGGATTTTGTACAGTTGACTGGCAGCCTTCCGTAAATATCCATAAATAGCTTACCTGGGTATTTAAATGCAGAACACTTTTCTTCGGCTGCCCAGCATCTCAGTTTCAACTCGTCCTTAATTGTCTAAACAACTGGCATCCATTATCTACAATGTCTACCAAGGAAGCCGTGGACCGGCAAAATTGTAAGGTCACTGAAAAGAGACGGGTTCTTTTAGCAAAAACCTGGTTTTCGTTAAACAAATGTTTTTTTCTTTTTTCGTAAGTCATCGTTTCTCATTTGCCCCATCATTTCCATTGAGCCCCTATGAAGAAAGGTCTGCAATCACATTGCCACACCCTTCATCAAACGGAGGGGCCGTGCAGTCCACCTCCCCATGCCAGACTTCACCCACGGCATGGAGTTGGCACAATTGGACAATGTTTTCAATTACCGGCCCGGCCCAATGGCGGCACCTAGTCCCAAAGCCAGATGCCACGTTCAGCAAATACAGGGGCATATAGTATAGTGCAACAGAATGTGTCGTGTTTCACACGGACTTGTTTTTTTCGATCACGCCCTGCGAATCGAGCTGAAGAACTCGGTGCACGGGCCGAGGAACTAGAGCTCCGAACCCATATATTTCTACAGGTAAAATACGGGTTCCCTACGGGCAAAATACGGGTTCCAAAAATGAAGGTTCTAAAGCGTAGTATAGAGAAAATACGGGTTTCTACGGGCAAAAGACGGGTTCCCTACGGATACAATATGGGTTCACTGCCAGAACCTTCCTTTTTCCCTGAAAAAATCGGCAATGCAGCTTATGGATGCAGTTTTCTCTTCAAAGTTTTAGCCGCTTAGCCCCTATTTGCCGAAAGCGGCATCTGGCTTCGGGATTGGGTGCGGACCTGCAAATGTTTCCCACGGGGCAGGTGACTGAAAACATCCTCCAATTGGGCAAACTGGCACGGGGAGGTAGGACTGCTTTCATTCAAAAATCAGGTGGAGGCTGCCAGGCCAACTCCATATTTTCTATCTGATTCTATCTGACATTTTCATCGCAAATCACCCATCAAAAACGTAATGTGCGCAATCTCTTGATCCTGCTGCTTGGTGGCAGGGATGTTAAGGATAAAAAGGATGGAAAGGTTGATCACTGCATGTCAAAGGTTGATCACTGCATGTCAAAACAATGTTTTTTTTGTTAATGGAAAACAATGTTTTTCTTCATTTTCCCCTGAGAACCGGGTTCTGAAAATTGAACCTACAAATTCAATCAAATTCAAGGGTTCCAGGCTCTTTAGGTACAAGTATAAGATGAGCTTCGAAACAATATATATATATATGTATATATATATATATATTTGTCGATGATTAGCTACATACATGATCATACATGCAATGATAGTGGTCGGAGTAATGTTCGATCCTGATTAGTGTAGGGCCCCCCAAACAATTCTGAGAGTACCT
>Ga0126342_10016268_pt1 | contig 12978 bp, 15 predicted proteins | sample Cyp1metagenome_FD_92528 | JGI IMG/M metagenome (GOLD analysis project Ga0126342, IMG submission 92528) | Coral microbial communities from Lord Howe Island, Old Settlement Bay, Australia - Cyphastrea 1 metagenome | ecosystem: Host-associated > Invertebrates > Cnidaria > Coral ... | reverse complement strand
CTACCGGTAGCGAGCGTTCTAAGGGCTCCCCATCATCCCGATTTTGGTTTGAATTCCCAATTCACTACCGGTAGCGAGCGTTCTAAGGGCTCCCTATTGACAAAATTCCCAATTCACTACCGGTAGCGAGCGTTCTAAGGGCTCCCCATTGACAGAATTCCCAATTCACTACCGGTAGCGAGCGTTCTAAGGGCTCCCCATCATCCCCATTTTGGTTGGAATTCCCAATTCACTACCGGTAGCCAGCGTTTTAAGGGCTCCCGATCATCCCGATTTTGGTTTGAATTCCCAATCCACTACCGGTAGCGAGCGTTCTAAGGGCTCCCGATTGTCCCATTTTGGTTAGAATTCCCAATTCACTACCGGTAGCGAGCGTTCTAAGGGCACCCGATTGTCCCATTTTGGTTAAAATTACCAATTCACTACCGGTAGTGAGCGTTCTAAGGGCTCCCCATTGACAGAATTCCTAATTCACTACCGGTAGCGAGCGTTCTAAGGGCTCCCCATTGACAGAATTCCCAATTCACTACCGGTAGTGAGCGTTCTAAGGGCTCCCCATTGACAGAATTCCCAATTCACTACCGGTAGTGAGCGTTCTAAGGGCCACCAACCATACCAATTATTGAAAAAAACATCAATTCACTACCGATAGCAAACGTTCTAAGGATCCCCAATCATCCCCTTTATATTGGATAGAATTCCTAATTCACTTCTGGTAGTGAGGGTTCTAAGGGATCCGATCATCCCCATTATTATTGATAGAATTCCCAATTCACTACCGGTAGTGAATATTCTAAGTACTTCCAATCATCTAAATTTTTGAAAGAATTCCCAAATTCACTATCCAAATGAGCTCAGATTGGCTGAATTCAAAGCGACACCTCTTGGAAGGGTTCCAGGCACTACTAGAAGTGAATCTTTGAATTCTCCCCATGATGCATATTCATAACTAGTGTCAACTTTATTTCCGAAACTAGGAAATAAAGTTAACATGGTTAGTTACAAGTGGGCTCTTGTGTAAATACAGTTTAAGCACATCAAATCCAGGATTTGGTAAAGATACACGAAATCCAAATGATGGTGACGTGCAGCCCAATCACAGAGCCAAGACCATCCCAAAGATGGCTAACAAAAGCTCACAAAAATAATATGAACCACATAAATTATGACGGTTGGTGTTAGATACAATTTTCCAAGCTTTTCAGCCTGTTGCACTTTGTTTTCCCCAATGCCAATCTCCAAAGCGGTGATTCCAAATGGTTCAAATACCACTTGACTTTAAGCCAATGGTCACACCATTTGAAAACCTAATTAGCACATACTTGTTATTAAAGTTGCAATCAAACAGAGCAAACACCACGCCATGTACGCCTGGTGTCAATTTGTTTGAGCTTCCCCAAGGCTGTGTTAGCCGTCAACATCACCATGTTCAATTGGTGAAGGGCCTTTACCTCAGGAACTGACTGGTGTTGATAGGTGGACCATCAAGATTATCAAAAGAAATGTTTGGGATCTTACTGGATAAGTTAGGGATAAATGTTAGCCTTGTTATTGACATGGCCAGTTGTCTTGAACAAATTAGCGAATGACATTGATATACAGCAGATTTATGGTGAGATTGGTTCTGATACATCTGGTGTTAATGAATCTAATACCAAACAAATTTGTTGGTATACCTGCGGACCATTATTACTTAAAATCAAACATCACAAAACCCGTATATGTGAAACTGGTTGAAGCAATGTTGAAATGAAGTTGGGCAACTAAACAAACCACTATTGTAAAGAATTTGTTTTCAGCCGACTTGGTCTTCAACCCATAGAATTACTAAATTTGGCCAAGGGAACCTCCTGAGACTCCTCCTCATCAACGATGAAACATAAGAACCGGCCAGGTGCATAGGACGTTTGCTTCACCTTGTTTGCATTAGATGGTCCTACATGTCAAGAAAAAACAACATGGTTTTGAGTTTTATGCAAACTTTGTGTGGCAAATGGAAAACATGTGACTTCAAAACTCAGACCCAAACCATCATGTCAGCATAGGAAAGTAGTTTCCAGCGACGGGGTGCAGCTTGGATTTTGATGACATCATGGATGATTTTCGCCAAGCCAGGGCAATCTGCTTGGAATTTTGGAGAAACAAACACCCATTTGGGTTGAACCAGCAAACTCTTGAAAGCTAGCCGGCAACCATTGCCCAGGGTTGATGAACCAGCAGTGAAGCAACTGTAGGACACCAGGCACCCACCTGTCAAAACCATTGATAGCTCATTTCGTGCCCCGGGTTTGGTGACATCATTCACAATGATGTAGTCCGAGCATGCCCTTCGAGATGTGATGTAGCCACCCATAGCAAGTACCCGTTTATGGAGATCCCCATCAGTACATTCATCATCAATGAAGATTTTTTTTCCTTGGTTTTCAGATCCATACCCCATCAAAGTAGAAACACATAATTATTAGTCCCATAATCTAAAAAGGTGGGTTTCAACTGAAATTGTGAACTTTGACAAATCCAAGATACCTTTGACCTCAGTTTTTTCCGGTCCTGGGTTGCAGGATGCTCCAAACATCCAGACAAACGGACTCCTGCCAAGGTGGCTGGTTGCAGCCAAGATGCTTTGCAATGCCTCTCTGCCTCATGAGGCTACACTGGTGGTTGGTTTTGGGGTAACATGGGGTAACATCATCAAATGTCAACAGCTATGCTATGTGAGGCTATGTGGCACTAAATATGCTTTTATCACTTTGAGTCTCGCACGTTTCAAACGATCCTTGTGGTAGTTGTGTCGCAACTGGGCTTGGTGTGTGAGGTAGGTCTTGAGCCTGTTTCGATCTTTCTTGGTCCCTTTCAAGACACCATCGCTAATGGCTTGCATTCCTGGGCATGTTCAATGTCAGATTAGGGTTGTTGTCGACGATCAGAATTTGACTGTTGTTGCAGTGATATATCACACACCACATTCAAAAATAAACTGAGGGGACCACTGTTGGCATTGGTTCTTTCCTTCTGGACTTCAATTTCTCTTTGTTGTTGGGAAGTCCACAATGACTGAGCAAGGGAGTGGGCCTTTGGGGCCCAATCTGTTGACGATCCTGCATTCCTAGCTGCCACCATGTTGACAGTTTGCCTCCTTTTGAGTAGCCAACTTTTTTCATTGCCACAATCATCAGGACTTTTTCTTTCGGATTTCCTTTTGTGCACCCTGGTTGAGACCTCATTGGTTCCAATTTGCTCTAAGCTTGAACAGCAGTTTCAACAGGCACAGCCCTAAAATGCAATGGAAAAAAGGTAAGATCCTGACATGCCGGGCATTTCCATATACACGAGCCTCATTCAGCATAACATGCCATCCCCAAATAATGAACTCGGAAAAGCTAACATTACAGTTTGAAAAATAAATTGCTTGACATGCAAATCCCCACTGAGCATTGCCAATCTTGAACGAATGATTATATAAATAATCTTAGGTAAGTTTGTCAGACCGGTGCCACCAAGATTCCCATTCAAGTTGTGCCATGTTGACACCCTCCTCAATGTTGTCCATGTAGGCCACACGAAGTTCATCATTTAGGGCATCAATGCCAACATCACCGCGTTGTGTTCCCGACATCCAGATACTCTTGGCAAACCTCAGATCGTGAAAGCTGACTAGGACATGGGAGCCAATGTCACATTTAAAAATACCTTTAAAGTTTTGATTGTGGGGTTTGTGTTTTTTTCAAACACTGATGGAACAATAACACATTTCAAACCATCACCAGTAGGTTCAAGGCACAGCCTTTCCACATTGCTGGTAGAAAATGTAAATGCAAGATTTCGGCAAACAATTTCCCCAGCATGCACGCAGGCCTTGGGACCACAGAGCTTCCGCTCTCTGGTGATGGCAGCCTTCCAGGCAAGCTTCATTTCACTCTCTCCGGTGTGTTTCTGGATGGCCAATGCAATTGGGTAAAGTGTCCGCATCTCGACTTTGAGCAAGTCCTCAGATTTGGCTTGGCAACAGACCAAATACAAGCACTCCTCGTTTGTTCTCCAAAAGATCATCAAGGAGCGTGGCCCATTTCACAAAGTGAGTGGGTTTCTTCAACATTGCTGAATGTGGCTCTGGACCCTCACGGGTGTCACTGCTTGCAGAGAATGCTAGAGCACACCTTACAAGAAGATAGCCTACCAGGTTGCGATCAGCTCAGCTGACTACTGCGATCAAAGATGGTATCAACTTGCAGACTGCTTTGGACCTTCAACGGATGCCATCTGAGTTCTTTGAAAATTTAACGCTTGAGTTGGAAATCCCAGGTTTTGATTTAGTCCCTTTTAAGCTTTTATATAACCCTTCCCCCACCGACTATGACATAAAAGCCTACTAACCACTAATTCAATTGAGTGTCCTTGTCAATGCCCCAAGCTTCAGCCAGCACTTTCAAAGAATCCAAATTGGATTGCGGGATTTTCTCAATCTTGGGGTTGATCTTGATGGCATTGGCCAAGTTCATACAAATACCAAATGAAGGGAATTCCGTGTTCATGATGGCCTTCGCAACCTTGACCCAATTGACCATCCTGACAAACTATAGTGATGATGGTGCTCAGGCAAAAAAAAAACAATGAGATGGATGATATTACCAGTAAAACAAATCCCATTTAAAATCTAAATAACATAGTTTAAACTCACTTCGTGTAAAGAAACAGCAGTAGGAGAGACATGTTACTTCGACCACCAAAGCCAAGAAACCTTCCCAGTACCCGATGCTTGATCTCAGGGGTGATAGCACGTTCTCCACCAAGAACTAATTGTTTCCCCTTGTGTATCAACAGCAGTGGTACTTTCCTTAGTGTGTGAACAGGGGGTTGATAAAACATGATAAAACATGATAAAACAACATAAACCACATTTTTGCAATGGAAGTAGCATGACTGGAAAACAATGGGGTCATCAAATAGTATATATCATTTGACAGCAATAAAAAGTTGGATCAAGTTTGGTCAGAGGGTCAGGGTCTCCATCAAGAAGCTGGAGTAGGTGCCAGGCATGTTCCAAAGGTGACCATTAGTGAATAGGTGGTCAATGTTCTTCAAGAATCTTGGGTTTCTCAAAGTGAATGGTGGAGATACTACTTTAGTTTGATCTATGATGAAAAAACAATGGGACCATCCCTTGTTTCATTTGGCCAAGCTACTGTTGCATTGCATGTAGCAAATCAGAAGGCTCCATTCCGTCGGAATCAGCAACCCGTGTCACCAGGAAAGCTTCATCATGAGCATCAGCTAGTGCTGCTAAAGTCCTGGAATATGGTGGTTCAATCTCAATTGAATTATATAGTTCACTTGAAGTTAAATACATATCAGGGGCATATGGTTTAAAGCTGTTTGGAAAATCAGCTAGGTGCTAACCAAGTGTCAGTGCTTCTTCAACATTCCACCGGTCCAGAAACTCTTTGGCGCAATTCCCCTCAACCTTGGCTGATTCCCACAAGGGCCAAGAAAAAAATACACTATGTTTTTCCCTAGTTTCCAATGTGCCAATGTGTCTATGGTTTGGGGATAGTTGATAATTAATCAATGACCAATCATAATCACACAAACCAAACAATAAGATTGGAGTTTGAAAGGAACATATAATCAGTGTCAATTTTAAAGCCAAGATGCCTTTCCAACACGTTCACGACATAGGGATTCCATACAGATCAAAAGCGGTCGCATATGGAGTACCAATCTGCCAGTCGGTTTCTGTATTGATTCAAAGCGGTGCTTGGCAGCCCGTAAGTTTTTACCTTAGAGACAAAATGAGGGATGTTAAAACCTAGTGTTGGAGTGTTTATCCCATATTTTTTGGATCTATGTTCATGTCTGACGATACCCCTAGCCATCATTAAACAAATCTATAGCGTTTCAGTTTGCAATTGTTTTTGCCCCAATAATCCACTAATTTGGATCCAAAATACACCTCCATCCATTGTTGGCTTTGACCATGTTGGCAAACCGTTTCGCAAAGTAGGGTCGGAATTGCAAGAGCTGGGCTGGGCTTTGTGGTCCAGTGACATAGCACCTGAGCACCTGATTCAGGTAGCCATCTGCCTTTGTGCATCTGCTGGCAATCCTGTCAAGGCTTGGGATTGGCATCAGGCACCCACTGGTGGCATCAATGTTACTTTAATTTCATGGTTTCGGCCCCAATCATTTAAGATATGATGTCATCGAACCCACCAGTAACAGTCCTGCGGGCTGCATGCGCAGAATCTTTGCTTCTAACACGTAGGTTCTGGAAGTCTTGTTGAAGAAGTTCCGAAGCCACAAGCTCCTCAGTGGAAACAAACACCATATGCCATACTAAGTACCATAGTGAACATCAACATATCTAGTAATAGGCAATGTTTGTCTTTATTCATTTTATCCAATTTATCCCGGATTGGTGGATCTCTTGCAAATCATTACATTTTTTCAGACATCAGGCAACCCCTGTTTTAGACAGCCAAGTTTCATCACCTGCTGCATCTGAGCAAAATTGTTCGATTTTCGGCTGCAACGAATCGAAAACTTCTGGGAAATCAAGTGGCAACATGTCCTTGGAAAGTAAAAGCAAACAAATTTGACAAAGTTCTGTGGTTAGTGGAATGTTGTGACCACCCAGTTTAAATAAAGATTGTATGTATCAAAGTGGTTCAACAATGACATTGTGTCCCATGATATAGTGTTGACATGCTGAACATACCCACACCCTGCTGATCATATCCAAAGGGTCAGACTTGTAAGGCACTGGTGATGATGGGCTGCACAATTTTTTCAAGATTCCAACTGTTGCATCTCTACACCCCACGGCCGTCAAATCCTGGTGTTCAGCTTGGTCAAATACCCCCAGGAATCCATGAAAGTGCTCCATAGTTTCCTTGCTGCAGGCACTGTAGCGCAAAGCCATCCGATGCTTCCGTGGGTCCTGTCCAGAAGCCCAGTGGGAACTGCGTGAAAGACCCCAATAGTGGACCAACTAATGTTCCTAAACCATTCATTAACCACGGGGGCCTTACTCCTATTATGTCTTAATGAATTGTTTGCAATGGAATTGATACCCCGTTGTTTTCAATGGGAATTCCAGGATCCTAAATTGGAGGTAGTGTACCAGGTTACCATATAAGGCGATATTTTGTGGGGATATTCCCTTACATTGGTTTTATAATGTTTTATATATGGTAGGTACCTCCAATTTAGGTTCCTGAAATGGCCATTGATGCTTTAATTTGAAACTGTCCTGCTGCAAAGATACAATAGAAGACATATCCAATTTCTTCAGCGTCAGCATGCGGGCTGCTTGGCCCAGGCAATACAACAGCTTTCTCTTCATGGAACGTTTGCCAACCTAACCAGGGTATGCAAACAACCATCAATCTTGAGATATCTTAAGTCGATGTAAAGCAATTAATGCCAACCATGGATTGATGATCCCTAGGTTGTTTTAATTAGGGTGACCAATTAAAATTATATTGCCCCTATTTGGAGGATACCCCCATTCACAATGAATAATTGTTGATTAATCCAGGGTTGACATTGTACAAATCGATTTTTGGGAACACTTCCCTCCTTGGTTTTGTTAACGTTCTCTTTTTGCTGGATGCATTGGATGACAGAGCGAAAAACAGTCGCATGAGGGACCACCACACCGTTCACGAGGGCATGCCCTTTAACTTGTGCAGAATTACATGTTCCAGCCTTGGTTTGGGTTCAACATGGTTCCAACTAAAAATATTAACTTAGCCCTTAAGTACCCCGTATTAACTTAGCCCTTTGGTGGCTGGGGACTCTTCAGCTTATTTATGAAACCCAATTATTAAGGAAAAAAACGTTTCTAGCACCATGTCAAGGCACTGCAAGCCGATGAGCTCTAGTTTCAGTATGCTGCTTTATGTGGGACAGCCAGACTTTTCCTCGGCCTCTTCCACCTAAGCAGCTTCTAACAACAACAAACAAATTTTAATAAAACTTGCATTTGAACAAAAATAAAATTACTTTACTTCGTGTGATCCCCACCATGACATTTATACATTTTCTTACTGACAAATCTTCTGGCATTCTATCTGACATATCTTCTGGCATTTTATCTGGTAATTATTCTATCTGGCACTATCTGGCAAATCTTCTGGCATTCTATCTGGCATATCTTCTGACATTCTATCTGATATATCTTCAGGTATATCTTCTGGCATTCTATCTGGCATATCTTTTGGCATTCTACCTGGCATATTTTGTGGCAGTTTATTATTTTATTTGGCATTCTATTTGGCATACCTTCTCATATTCTATCTGGCATATTTTCTGGCATTTTATTTGGTATATTTTCTGGTATTTTATCTGGCATATTTTCTGGCATTTTATTTGGTATATCTTATGGAATTTTATCTGGTATATCTTCTGGCATTCTATCTGACATTCTATCTGGCATATCTTCTGGCATTCTATCTGCCCGTTGAGGTGCAGCAATGTATACTGAGCTGGGGAGGTCCCCGATTGAGGTCTAGCAGTGCACTGGGCAAATCCCAGGTTGAGGTCCAGCGGTGCACACTGGGGAGGGGGAGGAGGAGGACGAGGAGGAGGAGGAGGACAGCTAGCTGAGGAGGAGGAGGAGGAGAACAGCTCTGATAAAATCTAGCAACCCTCACCTGGCAGGTGGGGAAATATCAGTTTCTGGTGTACCCTTTTTTTGGTTAAAAAAAGGCAAGGCACCTTTGCCAGATGCCCACAGTGAATTCACATTTGCCTTTTGGCAGATTTTACATAGGATGCCATGTGGGCCAACCTTGACCCCGGGAAACTCCTGCTTCCAAAAACTGGCCCTTGATGCCATGTGCTTGAGCTGGCAAGTCGTTTTGCTGGCCATGGCAGCGGGCTAAGACCCAGGGCATGGGAGAATCTCCAAATGTTCATGTCCGGTGACTTCTGATGATATCTATGTGTAGATTCTGATGCTGCTGTTGCTGCTGCTGATGATGATGATGGTGACGATGACGATGATGATGATCATGATGTTGATGTTATTGATAATAATGATGACGGTGATGGTGTTGCTGATGGTGATAACCATAATGATAATGATGATGGTGATACAGTACCAGAGTAGGATTGGAGCCCTGGGGTGCATAAGTACTCAGTGATGGATATAACAGTCTTGTAGCCTATGTGTGTCCAAATGCTATTGTTACTAAAATGCGGCAGAACACAAATTACATTGTTTAGATTGGATCCTCCTGTACCCCCCCCCCAAGTCAATAAAGCTGAACAAATCGATACAAATTCCAAATTACGAAAAAACCATATTTTTTTTAAAAAAAACATTGAAACTTAGACTTAAAACTACATTCCAACATGTAATCATTATCCGAATAAATAATTGTGTGCATGTTTTAATTCCCCGTGATGTTTTGGTTTTCTTTCCGCATTACTTAGATAATATGAACCCATAATTACCGCAATTATTGGGGCCACCCGGCTTGCCCGAGGTGGGCACCTGGTCAGAGGCAGTCAGTCCGTGGGTTCATAAATGAGGGCGGTAGTAAACAAAACACATAATTAAGAGGTTAGATTTGGGGGCCGTGGATTCATGGATCAAAAAAGGTAGTAAATAAAACACATAATCAATAGATTTGATATCGGGGCCGTGGATTCATGAATCAAAACATGTAGTAAGCAAAACACATAATCAAGGTGTTTGGTTCAGGGCGGTGCATTCATGGATAAAAAAAGGTAGTAAACAAAACACATAGTCAAGAGATTTGATATCGGGTGTGTGGATTCATGGATGAAAAAAAATGTAGTAAACAAAATACATAATCAATATGTTTGATACAGGGCAATGTATTCATGGACAAAAAATGTAGTAAACAAAACACATAATCAAGATGTTTGATATGGGGCTGTGGATTCATGGATCAAAAAAGAAGGTAGTAAACAACACACATAATTAAAATGTTTGATACGGGGCCGTGGATTCATGGTTCAAGAAAAAAGGTAGTAAACAAAACACATAATCAATATGTTTGATATGGGGCCGTGGATGGTCATGGATCAGAAATAATGTAGTGAACAAAGCACATAAGCTCCTCACAAATCAGGATGCGGGATAGATGTCGGATGATGGCAAAAATGATATTGTTCCAGAAATAATTGTATGTATTTGGCAAGAATTTGGAATTATGAAAAACAAATCAGCATTGACATTGAAATTGGATGCCAAGTGGAGCCATGGATGCATCCTCATCATTATCTGCTGGTGGCACAATGGGGGCATCTGTGCCCTCTGGATCTGGATATCGAGTGGATGAAGACCGGGAGCTGATTAGAAATGTCCTGGTCAAGTCCACTGAGAGGCACCTATAATCACCTATGTTTGTTATTTTTCTTCTTACCATTATTTTTCATTGTTTTCATTGTTAATTCATTGTTTGTTAGTTTTCTTCAGCCCCTTGTTTGTTATTTTTTTTCTTAGACGTGTTTTCAATATGGCCGTGAAGCCCAGATTTAAATGGTCCCACAAGATTAACAGTACTTATGGATACTTATGGAGATTTTAAGCGCTGTATGTGAGTAAAAGCAACCCAATCCTTTTGAGATTTACAATAATGGAAGTGTTTTGTACGTAAAATTTATTCCATATTAGAATTTGCAATGACAGTTTTGAGCAAATGTGTGTTTGTGTGGCGGCAGCCGACACTACTTAGTGGACGCATGACACATGGTCCAAACTACTTAGCTAAGATGCAAGTCAAGTGATTAACCATTATCATTGGTTTTATGTTATTTTACAGACTATGTTTATTTTTGTTTCTTAAAATTGATGTATGGTACCGGTACATCAAAAATAATTAAATTTAATAGATTTTGGTGCACTTCCATTTAGGAAATATCCATATGGTGTTCTACAAGGTTGGATTGTGGTGATGATGATGATTTCCATTATGGTTTTGATTAGATTTGATGACTATCCTGCATTAGGTGGGAAAAGACTTCGGATGTTGCGTGCAAACAAACTAATGTGTTTGTGCAGCAGAAGACGAAGTTCCTGGTTTACAAGGCCAAGGGGCCCTCGAGAGTGCTTCCGGCCCGTTTTTTGGCTTGAGATTGATTGGATTTGGATATTTGAATTGGGATTTGGATGTTTGAATGGTTTGATTTAGTGTTGGATCGGGTACATTCTTTTGATTTGATTTGACCAGATCCCTTGAGGTTTCGATACCAATTTTGTACATCCGCACCTGCAAAACACCTCTGGCGACCATATTGACAGCATGGCTTTGCAGTTGATACTGTGGATGGAAGAAATCCGGCACCAATTGGTAAATGGGTTTTCCCATTATAACACCATTATTTCCAATGTTACATAGGTACCTAATTAGTTCCTAACTGGTGCAGGATTTCTTCCATCCACAGTATGTGTTTAATTTTTCTTGTTCCCTCTATGGGTGTTATTTTTGTTGACACAACACCATTCCCTGTGGTTGTTCCCTTATGCTGTTGACGATTAGACATCTGAGGAACATATTGAGTTCAATGTGATCCCGGAATCTTCAGATGATATGTGCACAAGGGCACTTGAGCAGGTTTCTTGGCTCATTGGATGTTGCCATGTTCCCTTACCTCCAAATCTGTTTGTTGCAGGTTCCTGACAAACCTATGGGGATTAAAATAGGTAATTGGATTCTAAACATCATTTGACCCATGACAAGGTCAGAGGATTACTTCATGAATGGGATGGGCAAGACCCCATGGCTGTTCTGAAGCGGGTCCATGATGAAGTTCGTGCACCCCTTTTGGCGGCAAGATCTGTAGCCTACATTGATGGGCTGGATGAGCTTGGTGGCTCTGATGACCCAGACGTCAAAACAGTGGCTTGTCAACGAATCCATGTTTTTTTTTGATGTTCTTGGTTTTTGTTATTAGGTGAATTTCCCAAAAGAAAACCCTTTCTGAGTTGACATGTCTGAGTTGATTTCCTAGGTTTTCATCGTTCCTGAAGTTGATTTTCCGAGTGGTGAAGAGACGATTGATCTCAGCGATTTTTGAACATGGGAAAAAAATCCTAGTGCGATCTAGTGCGGTTGGGGGCGCCATTAGGTCCCTTTCAGGTCTTGATAATACATATTAGCCATTTCAGTGGAAATGAATATCACCATGACATGATGGGTAATGATTTAAGCAACATCAGGATTTAACCGTACACATGGGGATATGATGGGTAGTTACCAATAATGATCTGGTGGTTCCAATCATTCCAATCATTTATGTTCCATTCTAGTTGGAATTATGATCCCATTTGATGAATAGTTTTGGTGGGTTAAAACCACCAATCACTGCAGGATGACCTGAATACCTGAATCACGACCACCACTCATTTCAGGTTGATGCTTGCCAACCCACCGCTGCACCTCCTGGGAGGCAGCTTCTTTGCAGCAGCCGCAGCAGCGGCAGCAGCAGCAGCTGCTGCTGTGGGATGAGATGTGGCCGGTGGGTAATAAATTATATAGGGGATAATATGGATGTAAATACAATAATATAGGGAATAAAATTAATATATAATAATATTATAAATAAATGGATGCAGCCTATGGGTTTAAGGATCACCTATTTACCTATCATAAAAACAACACAATATTAATATATAAATCATAAGAATCAAATATATATTAAAAATTATTATATTATATATATTAATTCCCCGCAATTATAATTATAACTAATCTAAGGAAATATCAATATTCTTAAATATTAATATATATCTTTAAATTGGAAAAAAATAAGAAATTCAATCGAGATAAATTTAAATTATATTAAACATATATTTATAATTATAAAATTATATAAATAAATATATTTATAATTATTAAATTTATATTTTTTTTAAAATATAAAAATATATATTTAATTTAAAAATAAATTAGAGATAAATTTAAATTATATATATTTTAATTAATTAATTTATTATATATAAAT
>Ga0126342_10016267_pt1 | contig 12978 bp, 15 predicted proteins | sample Cyp1metagenome_FD_92528 | JGI IMG/M metagenome (GOLD analysis project Ga0126342, IMG submission 92528) | Coral microbial communities from Lord Howe Island, Old Settlement Bay, Australia - Cyphastrea 1 metagenome | ecosystem: Host-associated > Invertebrates > Cnidaria > Coral ... | reverse complement strand
ATGTAATATATCTAAAATAATATAAAATATATAAAATATTTAAAACATATACATAATAATGTATTTAAATAATATTTTTAATAATATATATAATATATAAAAATACTATATATATAATACATATAATAAATATAATATATATATATAATATAATAATATATATAATATTCATCATATAACATATATATACAATATAATATATATATATATATATATTATACATAATAATATATATATATATATATAATATAATATATAAATATAATATAATATATTTATAACATATAATATATATTATAATATAATATATATATATATATTATATTTAAAATAAAAATATTATATTATAAAATATATATTATATAATATAACCAGTGCTAATCATATCGGACCCAGAGACGGACTGGGCCATGCTTGTCATTCCCAGGTGGGGATCCAGTCTTGAGAAGGTCCATGACAGCAAAATGTTGCTGCAGAAACCATACAGGATGGGGCCCCAGTTCGTTATAGCTAAGTTGCTTTATACATTTCATAACAAGTTGGTGTATGATACTAACAAAACTGGGGTTATAAACCAGTATAGCATGGGATACCATGGGGATCTATTAAACATATCTATAGTTCGATGGCGTTAAGTTATAAACCAACAAACATCACGTTTGGGGGCCCCAATGTTGTAGGAAACAGGGGATTTAATCGTCCATGCTGGAAATTCATTGTTCGCCCATCGAACTACAGTTATGTCATCACCAGAGAGCCTAGTTAAGCTAGCTATAAAACAACATAGCTAACGAACTGGGGCAGCACCTTGCTTTACCTTCTGGTAACTTCACATAGCAACAAACAATTCCCAACTTTCAATGACAAAATGTAATTGGGATCGTATTCTATAAATCAGTGGTTTTCCATATCTATTTCATATGGGGTCGGGTACTTTTATTTGATGCCCCTACAGCGATAGCCCTTAACAGTTCGAAATGTGGTGAAATAACTCCTGCAACTAAGCTTCTATATCACTTTTATAAGTGAGTTCCTCTAAGCTAATTACAACTGGCTTATAGGGCTATAAGAATAGACCGAAAACAGTACCAGAATTGCCTGCAGAGCCAAGGCGGTCCGGTTCCTTTGAGGATCCTGAAGGTTGCCATGCAGAAGCGAAGGTGGAATTTCTATGGGAAATGGCCTGAAATAGACAACTCATGGTGTGTATGATGTTTCATCATGTTTTGTGAACACGGGAATCATCCTGATGTGATATCAGGATTGGCCGTGTTTCTTGTAGTCTTTTGTCCACATGCGTAGCAAAACTTCTTGGATGGGTTCTCGTCAAACAATGTTGGGAGAGAATTTGGTTAAATAACTTAGATTGGCTTGTCAAAGCTCGGGCCACATGTTTCCCAAGAATTCATAGGGAGGCATGCGATTGCCGTCAAAAATTTGGCAACTAGATGTGACAGACCAACAATGATCTTGTTCAAAGCATTCAATCATCCAATCTTAGGATCAATAATTTTCAGAATCATCTATGCAATGTGGAAACCCTTTAAGTACAATATTGTATTTCCATTTCCATTTCCACCCAACAGTTTAACTCAGTTCAACCCATCCGGCACCCAAAAAAAACCGCGTGCCGCCGGGTCCTGGTGGGCGTTCATGGCCAGCGCCGGCGGCGGAGGGTTCTTGGGCATCTTTGCCAAGGCTTGTTCCTTCAGCTTCTCCACATAGGCCTGAGAGGGGGGAATCCTTGGTGATCTCAGAAAGCCTGGGGATAAATCTTCTGATTTTGTGGAGAGGATGATTTTGACCTAACGATATTTCTAATTTGTGTGTCAAGATAACGCCCTCTAGTAGTTGAATTGTAACACCAACTAAATCTAGTTATTTCATCATAACCACTGGTAATTGGCTTCGCAACTGTGGGACACCACCCAACGTTGCAACCTACAAACCCACCCAATGTTGGAATTTCCAACGTAGCACCGCGCCACGAAACCTGACGTTTCTGCTGCTGCTTGCTGGTGATCTGCACGCAAAGGTCGTCTTCCGCCACACCGCCCAGGCGTTCTGGCGGGGGATGTTCACCAACAAATCATTGGGGTAAAGAGCGACGATATGAGAGGTACTATGTGTGTATATTAACAATAATGATATATATATATATATATATATACATAATAATATGTATATATATATAATATAATATATATATATATATATATGTATGTATACATGTATATATATATGTATGTATACATGTATATATATATATATATACATTAAAATATAATTGGGATAGAATCAAGCCAACATTTTCTCATTTCGGTGTGTCTGAAAATGGAAGATGAACACCCCAATATTGGTAAATGATGACACGCCAATGAACTTGCAGGCCCATTGTCAGACAAGCCCTAATAATTTGGAAACAGCTACAAGGTGCGACCCCCTTCGTTACAAGTTGATCTATAAACCTCACAGGTGGCCTCAAGGCTTTCCAGCTGGAACGCATGGTTCAGAAACACTGGATGCGACCGTTGAAAAGAACAAGAAACCCTCTGGTAGACATACAAAAAACTATGGAAAATCACCATGGTTAATGGGAAAATCCACTATTTCTATGGTCATTTTCAATAGCTATGTAACAAATTACCAGGGGGTAAAAAAAACAATAGTGAAACCTTGGGTATGGGTAACTTTGACCATAGCCAAGGAGGATAGCAAGCAGCAACAAGAAATAGTAACCTCACCAATTACGGAAATGAATCGGTTGTGAAGTTTCCCGTTATTCCAACTGCTTTGATTGGTCCAACCTCAACTCTTTCACTCGTCAAATCCCCATGTCCCACTTTCCCACACATCCCACGCAGTGACGACCCTTAACAATTATAAATGAGCTTATAACTCCAGCAACTAAGGTCATACATATATAATCATATATATATATATATAACTCAACTGTTAAACAAGCTATAATACCTATAATTGAATATTAAACCACTGTTAGCTATTATTTACATGATATTCCCGTGATATGTCCATTATACTCCCATGGTTTTAACCTACGTTGCGCAGATCCAACAGAGCCGCGCACCGTGGAAGTTCCGCATGCGATTGCCACCCTGGCGTTGGAACTCCGGTCCAGGTGCCTTAGTCACCGTCCCAGGCGAACGTTTTAAGTAACGTCCCATGGCCACATGGTCTATCTGATAGTCTATCTTTGATAGTCCACAAAAAGTCCATATCATCTTTAGCTGGTTGGCTGGTGGTTTTCCATAGAAAAAACCTATTAAGGATATTCCACTACCCATCCAGTTGGTTGGGGATGTATTCTCAGTCATTGGGGATATCCCGTTTTTTTTAAAGTAAATCTGCAGTCTTTCTGGATAAATCCCACAGGTTTTGCTGGTTAAACACTCTCGGTATGCCCATTGAACACCCACGAAATAATCTACTAAATATGCAAAGCTATTCAGTGATGTTCTCATTTATCCATTTATATGCCCGTTATTATCCCCACATATATTTATATACATACATATTAAATACCTATACACACTTTATGTATATATATAATAAATATATATATATATACACATGATATATATTTACACATTATATATAAGTATATATATATACACATTATATATATATACATAATATATATATAAATACACATTATATAGATAGATATATATATATATACATTATACAAATATATATATATATATATACACATTATATATATACATAATATATATATACACATTCTATATATATATATATACAACTGTATACAATTGTATACATACATACATTACATTACATTACATTACATTTCATTACATTGCATTGCATTGCATTGCATTACGTTACATTACATTGCATTGCATTACGTTACATTACATTGCATTGCATTGCATTGCGTTACATTATATTACATTACATACATACAGAGCCAGAATTCGCCATCTATTTCACCCCCAGACGGCGCGAATTCGATCGGTCTCCAGACGCCGAGGCGGCGGAAACTCTGCGCCAGCTGCTTTTGCATCATCTGAATCTCTTGACCTAGCAGAGCACCACTTGGATGGGCCTTCCATGAAAGGATACTTATATGTTATCTTAGATGGGCCATAGGAGTCAACTAATGAATGTAAATGGATGATAACTTAATTTAATTGGGTTTTTCTATAGGACTTGCGAAAAAAAAAAAAGCATTTTTTAACAAAGCACATTTTTTTTAGGATCGCCAAATACTCAAATTGACCATTGCCGACTTGGGTTCAAGCTCCATGAGGGATTTACCGTGATGGTAATTCAATGAAGGCAAAATGAGGGTCTTAACTCTTAACCATTGGATGTTATAGGGGTGATATACACTATAAAAACCAACAACCCAAGAAGCCAGAAGTAGCCATAAGTAGCCGCAAGTAGCCATAGGTAGCCATTCTTATTCATTCTTCTTGGCCATTATTACTTATCATCGCTTCTAAAACACGTTTTAGTTCACCAAACAAATCAATAGTCATGGACCATCATTGGCCCCTGCCCATTCTCGAAGCACTTGCGGCCAACAAACCCTTATTCGCCATCAATTTCCTGACTTTGGGAAATACCAATGAGTTTTGTATTTTGTGAACATCTGCATAAGGATCCCAAATACCATCAGAAGGTGTCTGAAACCAAGAAATCAAACAATCTAGCCCCAAACAAGCACACTCTCAGAAGGTGTTTTGGAGCCATAGGGGCATGCACATCTATATTTATATAGATATTAAATATTATACATATTACGTATACCGTATACCGTCTGGTAAACTAACATAGCTATTGAACATGGCCATGTAAAATTTATAGTTGATTTGCCCATAAAACATGGTTATTTTCCATAGTTTTTCGTATGTTTACCAGAGTCCCCATTTCCCCATTTCGAAATCTCCCCAGTGATCGGCACATCTATGGTGCCCCGCTATCAAGCTTTCCCGCCTAGGCAGGTCATCCGACATGGAAAAGCCATGGGGAAACAACTGAAAGTGATCTGGCGGAATTATCATAATTCATTAACCTGAAAATGATTATTGAAAGTTCTGGCCGTTTGGGGATGATTCCCGGCAATCTAACCATAATCACAACGTGACGTCACAACGTGACATCGTTCAGAATTCATCGTTATGTAATGAACACGGGCGAAAGGGGCTTGTACTCTCGAAATTACGGAGTTTGTGTACAAATTATTATATATTTATATGTATATATATATATATATAATGTAGTTTATGCACGTGTATCACATCAAAAATATGATGAATGTTCATTGCTTCATAATACCATCTGCATGGTGTATGTACCCTCTGGAAGTGGCCCATTTATAGATGAGTTACGATAATTTAGAATTTACCCATTAGAAACTTTTTTTGAAACGGGTGTTTTATCATAGCTATCTTCAATAAACAGAGAGTTCATCATTTTTGGGGGAAACGTCACCTGAGATGAGCCCCTCGTGCTCTGCACGGCCTGACGGCCTGAAATGTTGGACCATTCCATCGTTTCCCCTAGCTGCAGCTGGTTTTCACACAGACATGTCAGAATTTCGCCTGAAATCAGGCATTTTGTGAGAAGCAAACCATCAAACCATATCAAACCTACAGTTCGACCTTGTTTTTGACCATACCCAGCTGTACCCATTTTTTGACCAGTCCTCTAAAAGGCTGGTTTGGGGCACCCATCCATGATCATCAATGATCAATGTCGATTCAATGTAGATTACCATAAATCTGAGTAAATCATCATAATTCACAAACCTGAAATAAGGTTATTTTTGGGGATTATCCCCGTTATTAACCATGATCAATTGATCAATTCACATCAAGACGCCCCCAAAAAAAACCATCCGTTGCTCAGCGCGGCACATCCGGGGCCCAGAGTTCCAGAGCTTCATCGAGCTCTTTTTTCTTCCTTAGTGAAAAAAAACAGGAAAGGCCGAGGAAAAAGGGATGGTTCATCAATGTTCCTCAGAAAATCGGATGTGCACACCAGATTCTCTTGGATTGAAACATGCAAAACTTGGAATATATAAATACCACAGCGGATCGCTACTAGTGCAAGGAAACATATTCAGCTTTTATACACAAAAACAAACAAACAAACCTTTTGATGTCATTCCCCACAGAGAAAAAACAACCAGACTGATCTTCCAATCTTTCTTTGGCAGCTCTAGCCAGCTTTTAGCAGGATAGCCAAGTTCCCTTTTGGATTGTGCTGGTGCTATACACTTCCTTTGTATGGTAACATCCTGATTCTTGCCAGTTGTGCCCTTGCTTTCTTGGGCATCAAACTTGGTTTCCCCCAAGTTTGATGCCTCATGCGCTCAAAAGCGACAGCAAGCGCAACTTGGGAGAGGGAAATGAACCATTATATATATAAATTTACCCTCTGGTAATTTAACATAATTAGCTATTGAAAATTGCACATAGAAATAGTTCACTTACCTATTAAAAATGGTGATTTTCCATAGCTATGTTAGTTTACCAGTACCAGAGGGTAACGAGCCTTCGGGAGAGCCGAGCATCTTATGTTTGCCGCGTTGACGCACCTGGCACAGATCACAGGCTTCGACAAGTCGGAAAGCTCCTTAAAGTGATGGATCCATACATAGAGGTTGCTTTAATAAAGCCATACTGGCAAATGATCCATGAACATTACTGGTTGGTGGTTGACCTACCCCTCTGAAAGATATGAAAGTCAGTTGGGATGATGAAATTCCCAATATGGAAATTCACAAAAAAAGTTCCAAAGCACCAACCAGATTAGTTGTGATAATTCCCCGCCATTTCGTGGGGATTTCAAGGGCACAGGACTCAGCCTGACTCACCTCTATGGCTTCCTGGTTGGTAGTTGAGCCACCCCTCTGAAAAATATTAGTTCGTCAGCTGGGATGATGAAATTCCCAATATCATCACAATATATACATATATATATGGGCATTAATAAAATTCATGTTCCAAACCACCAACCAGTCTTGGTCTGGACATGGGATGGAATTCTCCTATAATTGATGTTTTAGTGGGACAAATATCTACAAATGGGGGACATTTTCCAGCCATTTTGCTTATCAGAGAGTATACACGATTCATACATGAACTCCCAAGATTCCAGCAGTTCAAAAGATAGAGGTTTCCTAAAATATGTATCCCCAAATCATCCATTTTGGGATGGAGCTTCTATTATAAACAAACCATTTTGGGGTACCCCTATTTTAGGAAACCTCTAGTTCAAGACACATCATTTGGCCAAGCCACAACGCACATTTGGAGGTATGCCCCATTGGACGAACCCAACCCAACCTGGACAACACCTCTGTAAGATCTTGATTTTGTGAATTGTAAAGTTTAATGTAACACCAAAATGGGGGGCATACCCTCCAAATGGTAATTTTCGAAGGGAACATTATGATGATTAACTGTTTAGAGAATGGAGCTATTGAAGGAAAAATCTGCAGGAAACTAGAGTTTGTTGCCTCCGATTGTGGGTGTTTCCTGCACATAGAGGATACATATCATCCATCTTGAAGAATACTGCATACTCGAACCATTCAAACGCATCCGACCTTTCAAACATCGTGATCATTAGTGTGCATCCATCTTAAATCTTAACCCTAGTGCTCCAAATACCTTCTGAGGTGTCGGTGTTTAGGACCCCAAAACCAGCACCAAATACAGTCTTAGAAGGTATTTGAAGCCCGGTGTTCTTTTTCGCGATTTCGGAAATTCAACATACATGATAAATATGGAACGTTTCAGGTAAACCGAAAGATTTGAATTTGTGCGTTCCATTTATGTTACCCTCTGGTAAACAAACATAACTATGTAAAATCACCATTGTTAATAGGTAAATCCACTATGAATGGCCATGTTCAATAGCTATGTTAGTTTACCAGAGGGTAACGTTTCATAAATTCTCCATGTGATTCCCCAAAGATTTCTCGGATCCCGCCTGACGTCCCTCCATGTCAGGCCTCAAGCTGCAGTGCTGTGACGTTCGAAACATGTGGACTCTACTATTTTTTAAAACAAAATCAGGGCTTTGATCAAGAAAAACATGGGGATTGATACTTAAGATATATTGAGATCATACTTCACGGGTATTTTTAAATATGTTAAATTGATATGAGAATGAGTTCAGCTGGTGAATAAGAAATCCCAAGAAAGTAGCTACACCGGCTACAGGTCACCAAAGATCTGCGTGGCACCACCTTAGTGGGTGTTGGGATTTCGATGCGGAATTTCAGCAACTCAAGCAGTTAAACAATGGGAACTAAGTAGGGAACTAATGGCAACTAACAAAAACATGGGTTTAGACAAAAAAACATGGATTTCTCCAACTGAAATGAGGAGAGAAGCTAGCACAAGGGATTTGAGTGGGGAAGCTTTGCTGGATCGTGTACATTCTCACTGCTGCCTTGTGACTTACGGACTGGTTGGTTGCCAGCTCCCCTACCAAAAAAATGACTTGCAGTGATTCTTCAAACAAATTGTCATTATCCCCCCCCAAAAAAAGTGCTTGAAGTATGGTGGTTCATTATCCCCCAAATTAGAAGTAGCCCCATGTATCACTGGTTTTAAAAAGACTGCCCCTCAGATTTTCGACAGGAAACCTTAGCAGCAAAAAAAAAACAGAAAAGGGTGGTGCCCAATGCTTAGCTAAGTTGGCTAGTAATTATCTAATATAACAAGGGGTAAAACAAGGGCTAACAAGGGATAACTCGAGTTTATGGTGATGAAACAACTACAGGTCATTAGATGGCGTAACATAAACCAGCAAACATTAACCACGTGACCAGGGAGCTTGTACCACTGCGAATGTGGCATTGTATGGAATTTCCCATCCCATCATCATCATCCTTTCCAAGCAGCTCATCTTCATCTGGTACCCTGAGCGCTTCAAGCGTCGTAGATCCACCGATATAGGATGAAAACCAAACAAGGATATGAAACTTGGGAGTTGCACGGTTACTTATTTCTTCTCCTGAGGTGTTTCTTCCCTTTGATTCCAGTGGTCTGTTCATCGGGTATCACCTAGAATTCGAATGTATTACTATAGTCATTGTGCCTGCAGAGAATGAATTTGTAGTTGGTTAATCACCTAGTCTAGTTTTCCATTTATCGGGCCAAGATTGTAACCGAACCCAGTAACCTACCAGCACCATAAAAGCACACCTCAACATCATCTTGCGCGCCTTCCCACGGCCAGCCATTCCAAGTTCACAATTTTCACCCTAGCCCTAGGCCAGATCATCAATGGTCATTCCAGGATCCAATACATGGAGGTACGTTAGTATCATATTTCAGGCCATATTTTCTAGGTATATTATTCCCTGAAATTTAGGCCTTATAGAAGGTAGCTACCTCCAATCAATCGGATCCTGAAATTCCCATTGAAATCATCATCATGGAAAGTCCAGCGGCAAGAAAGCGACGAACCGTGGTGATGTCGTCATTTTTTTCACCCGAACTGCCTGGTATTGCCACCTGGATCTACACCTCTTGCATCCACAGGCTTATATAGATGTAGCTTTGGCGAACATCGACATGACCCATTCACAAATATCCATACAACATCCCTTACAACAAATACCAATATTCACCCAGCAGATTCAGGGTTGCTCCAAACACCACAGGTACGCTTGAGGGCTAAATGGGCGAAATTGAGAGGTAAAATGACCCATTTACCCTCTCGTGGCTATCATTTCCCTATAATGAGTGGGAGCAACCCTGACATTTCATCACTTCCCTCAACATGGGTTTAACGTTCACGGCATGGCTAAAAAACATCCTGGAACTGCGGCGAAAAACCAATACCGTGGCAACTTTGGCATAGTCACTGACAATGTGGGGCCCCCGAGATAGCTAAGTTGGGGATAACTATGGTTTATGATCCTTATAACTTATACCTATAATATTCATGGGGTTTACAAACCAAATTATAATTAGGGGGGCACCACATTGTACATTGTGACTGATTTGGAAGCTCATACCAGTCCCATGGATGATCATCATGGGGATACAACTAACCCATCCCAAAGCTGGCTGAAACCTCTCTTGTGAGACGTTCAGGTTCAGCCCCACCGGCACACCTTTGTTGCTGGCCTCGAGCTTGGCAAATCAGATCTGATGGATTGCTTTCAGACCCCAAGACAGGAACAAGTGATGAAAACTGAGTGTTTAAAATTCAAGAAAATTGGACATTGCTTAATCACTGAAAAAACAACGGCATGACCCGGGCCATTACTTGGGCCGATGGAGATAAATAGGCCATCTCAATCCATACAAGGTGGGACCCCTTGATAGACTAAGTTCACTTATACCTTGGTGAACTAGGGTTTATGAAGGATATAACCTAGATAAGGTTAAACCAACTTACAACTGGGCAGGTCCTACTTGGTACTCCAGTATCCCCACCATCACAGCCACGGGGTACGTGACGAATGTCCCCAGCTCTCCTCGTTCTTCTGCAAGCGTAGCTCTTCTGTGGCGATGCGGAAATCACCTAAATGAGGATTCTTTGGGGCTACGGCTCCCCCCCAAGGAGGTGTTTTCAAAGGAGGAATTTGTCATATCAATTTTTATCAAACGAATTGAAATGATCAAATGTCCCACGTATCTCGCAATTTACTGGTGCTGAATAACATAGGAACGGGGGGAATGGGATGATGGTTTATAGTTTCTATGTTGCCGGGTCAGGTTCAACAGGGTTTCACAGAAGGTTCGGGAGAAGGTTCCGGAAGGCTTCGGTGCAGAGCCAGGTCAGGTTCAACAGCGAGAAGGCTGGGAGGTTTTGGTCCAGAGCCAGGTCAGGTTCAACAGGATTTGTGGCCATTTAATTCACGGAAACCCAGCTGAGGATAGCTGAGGTGTTTCCGGCGCTTGGCTTCGCAGCACGCTTTAGAAAGATTTGTAAAAATAAAAGGTTGCGGCTGTTGGGGATACCACCGAAGCTTATTATATATACAGTATGAATAATCGTGAAACTATGATTTTTTATTTTGAAACCATGGTTAAACCCACCATTTTAACTTTTTTTTTTAAGCCATGGCTGGATGGCAATTCATCCAACTGCCAAGGTGCTGATGCGCTCGATCAAACGTTCGCAGCTCAAGACCTGGAGGACAGCTCCATAGATTTGCTGAGTTTAAATATTCGCTAAATTTAGCGAAGTTGATGGATATCTTACTAAGTTGCTAGCACACTAAATTGATCTATATCAGTCAAGTTGGTAGTATATTGGCTAAGTCGGTGAGTTTCTCTTTGGTAGTTAAGTGGGTTTAGGTTGATGTGTGTATATATATATATATTATAGCTAAGTTAACTATTTGGATACCATCTGATAAACAAATGAGATTAAGTTAGTTTAGCAAGAAAATAGGTGATCTAAGCAAGAACAACGCGGATTTATATTATACTGGGATCTAAAGCTGATATGACTAGGTTAAGTTGGTTCAGTTCATTACAAGCTGTTAATATGCTGATGAGGCTTTATTGCGAAAAGTTATATAACCATGGTTCTGCGAAGGCCGTCAGTCTCACACATTAATGAAACTGGCTGCACCATTGTGCATGCCCTGAAGTCGTTGTGCCGTAGCCAAAAATTCCATTGTAGTAGTCTCCAGTTGTCTGAAGAAATCATGACAGCCGTCAGCCGTCTCCAGTCTTGTGAAGATGTTTGTAGTGCAACCTGTTGAGTAGGCGTCAGCCCAACCCTTCCATGGCGGGCTGGGTACCCAGAAAATTTCCTTCTAGCCAGAGCTCTTGTGAATCAAATATTAATTGAAACGTCCCTTTGACATACATGAAGACTGAGAACATGCCAAAACTGAAGTGAAGCTTTCAAACCGTGGTCAAACTGAAACTCCTGTACATCCGAAAAGTGAATTTGGAAGCTTCAGTGCCGACTGGAAGTCGGAAAAGCTTCAACTGACATCCAGTGAAGTGTCCAACGAGGGCATCCAACGAGGGCATTGTCTACAGTTATGGCCAAAATACCAGTTATAAGTACTATAAGAAAACCCTATTTATAGAATGTATAATCCCATAGAAATAACCAGTTGTAACTAATAAATTGCCATTACTGTAAAAATTGCCAACATCCAAACCCGTTGCTGGAGCCATAGATCATCTGGATCTCAGAGGCCGAAACTTCGACAACGGGAACCGCGAGCCCATGGATCCAAGCTGTCGCTGTTTCAGGTCAACCGTATCAACTAACGTTGATGAACTATAGCTGGTTGGTGGTGCAATAACAATCTTGAAAACTATATATATATGAGTTCGTCGATGGGAAGGATGACATCCCATATATGAAATGGAAAATAAAACATGTTTGAAACCACCAACCAGATAGGCTTTATAGTGGGGTATATCAAACTTGTGAACAGTGAAAAGTTGGTGTATAAACCCAATTCACCATTCACCATGGCTATATCCACCATAAACATTGATCCGTCCATAAACCCTAGCTATATATTAAAAAAAAACTTCGCCGACGATTTTTAGCAGCCACGAACCGTACTAACCCCAGAAAGATGCGGAAAGGTTCAATAGTATTTGTGTTTATGTTCAATATGTTTCAATGATTCGCTAGTAAAGTCATAGTGGAATGCTATTTGGGTACCGCCTCTGTTTTGATAACCCGCAATTAATCCGGGGCTAAAATGAGTCATTGGGATTCTCTGGGTTGTTTCGTGTTGGACGATATTTCCGAAGAAATTGACGATTGAAACAATCCTGAACTTTCCCAGAAATTGGGTGGTCGGGTTTCATTTTGCCCTTGTCTCCCTTGACCAATTCTGCAAGAAACACATTGCCCTGCGAACCAAAGACCTCGTTAAACTTGATCGTTTCAATGAACATGTTTTACTTGTAAAAGAACGTACTTTACTTGAGCTAATTTTTACCAAAGCTCCGTTGATGCAGTGGACAAATGCGT
>Ga0126342_10016266_pt1 | contig 12980 bp, 14 predicted proteins | sample Cyp1metagenome_FD_92528 | JGI IMG/M metagenome (GOLD analysis project Ga0126342, IMG submission 92528) | Coral microbial communities from Lord Howe Island, Old Settlement Bay, Australia - Cyphastrea 1 metagenome | ecosystem: Host-associated > Invertebrates > Cnidaria > Coral ... | reverse complement strand
GTGCAAGTGCAAGAGAACATAACAATAACGTAGCATGACGTGTGTGTGCAAGTTGACATGAACATCATTGCCCCACCCCACCCCACCCAACCCCACCCCGAGATAACCATAGCGTAGCATGACGTGTGTGAGCAAGTGCAAGAGAAAATAACCATAACGTAGCATGACGTGTGTGTGCAAGTTGACATGAATGTCATTGCCCCACCCCAACCCACCCAACCCCACCCCAAGATAACCATAACGTAGCATGACGTGTGTGTGCAAGTGCAAGAGAACATAACAATAACGTAGCATGACGTGTGTGTGTGTGCAAGTTGACATGAAAGACCATCAAAAAACGAAAAATTGCCAAACAATGCTTAAAACACCACGGCCGTCTATGGGTCGGGCTCCATCTACCTAGACACTCCAAGTATGTGTTTTGTTTTTTTTATTTATGGTGATTTACCAATTTTGACCTCATAATTTTGATAATTACGTATACTCGTACCACTTGTTTGGTATTTGGAGGGTCTATGTATTCATAGGGAATTCTCTGGAATTTGAGGCAGTTTTTCTCTGTGTTGAAGGTCGTTTCCCAAATCGAACATTGAAACATGAGAATTCCCAACTCCCCCATGGTGTCAACCCGAAACAGAAGTAGCTGAATTGGGAAACCAGCAAAAGTAGCCGCAAGAATATAAATAATCTGAAATAATATGTCAACATGATCTTATATTTTGGTTTTTATCATTTACATAATCTCATTATAAGACTGATATTCTATGATATTATGATTTACATATTAATCCTTTTATATGAATGATAATGAATGATAATCACCTGGAATAATATATGTACATGTTATATTCTATGGATTATTACATTAGATTTATACCCATTTTGGGATACCCATTTATAATTTGTTATTATTTACATAATCTTCATTATACCTAATATACATATTCATCTTAATAAATCATATTGAACTATATTCATTATTATTTATATTATAATTAATGACAATCATTTTATTCTATGCAGGTGTCCTATGGCTATCCCAAATCATCCAGTCGTGTCCGCGAACGGCGAACGCCAGACACCACAGTGGCCTCAGACCTGGCAAAAGGCGCTGGGAGATGCTGCAGGTTGAAGATACTTTGACATGACGTGATTCAACCGTTATGTAGTGTAATATGATTTAATATGTAGATATATAAATTAATATTTAAAATTATTTAATATGATTTAATATGATTTAAAGACAATATGATTATATATATAATTGTATATACTATGTAATTATATATATATACATGTACTAAGTGTATATATATATACTAAGTGTGTATATATATATACTACAGTAAAATGTTTACATAGACTATTTTACTGTGATAACCTTGACTATTCACTATGGTTTGAATTTATGTAAGTGAAGCAATGGTAAACCATTCCCAAATTGACCGTAAACGAATTGTATAAACCATCAGCATTATAGGCTTAGGTGGTTTTATTATTACTTTACTAACATGAAATAGGAAGGCTGTGGTATCCAGTTGAGACAAGGACATGATTTGGGTTCCTCAGAACAGCCTGGCAATTTTGTGCAGTGCCAAATCCCCCGCGCAGTTACCCCAAGACGTGCAGATGATCCTGTCGCACGTGCATCCTGGCGTCCAAGCGACTGGAAAATGGGGCTATTGTCCATTGCAAAAGGTTGATTTCTGGCGGGTACTATCTGAGATGTTCTGAGATGTGAAGTACAGCCAGCAACAAGATTTTTCATGTTGCCTAGTGCAATTGCGCTGGGGATGGAACTTTCTGGAACTTTCATGAAAGGGTATGGGCCATTGCATTGATATGCGCACAACCTGGGAGGATCGGGTTTGTGCTTGGATGGGATGCTTGGGATTTACCTGGTCACCTGGTTGGTGCTTTGGAGAACTCATTAATTGTACTGGTGGGTGGCTCAATGAACTCAACCACCAACCAGTTTTTTGCTTTGGGATCAGGATTGAGATACCCTCTGGTTATTTAACATAGCCATGGTATAGATGGCCCATTTATAGATGGTTTACCTATTAGAAATGGTGATTTTCCATGGCGAACTGTTAAATAACTAGAGGGTATTTCCGTTAGATCCAACGATTGTCTTTCCTCTCTGGATATTTAAGGCAGAAATGGAGAGATAACCGTAGATAACCTTGTCATTTTCTGGAATCAGTGTGTGATTGAAAAAACCTGTACCTGGTTGGTGAATGAGTTTGTCCAAACATGGGGATACACCCAAAAAAAATCCAAAAAAAGGCAGTTTTTTCATAGGAAGAGTGATGCGGGCAGCCATGTGATTTCGGAAGGTGTCCCATATTCTGAATGAGAAAAACCCAAACAAAGAATCTTCCTGATAGATTTCCCAGTTGCTGGATTACCACGTGGACTACCGAATCTCTGTTCCATAAGTGGATCATGTGGTGAATGAGAACATGGATGTCTGGAGTATCTTTAAATTTCTTCGTCAATCTTCATCGATGTGGTAAACCCGCTATTTTTAGCCATCTCATTAACCAACCATCAAAGGGGGCGTCAGGACTTTCATCATCCCAGTTCATTCAAGCCCCTATGAATCATAAACCTCAAACTTGGGGATGGTGACTATTTGAGTAAATCCCACATCTGGTCGGTGGTTTGGAACATGAATGGATTATGACTTTCCCATCATATTGGGGTCATGGAAAATCATCCCAACTGGTCCCCATGATTTTTCAGGCTAGGCCTCAACCACCAAGCAGTGAATCATTTGATGTTGCGATTTTGGCCGCATGGGGATTGCTCTCCCCACGGTCCAACTCCTCGAGGTATTCGGGACTGGAGCCCTGAGAGGCCGATCGACTGGGACATGTTTCGACGGGATGGGTTGGTTGGATTCGTGGTACCAGGTGAATTATCAAACATGAATGGTTTATAAACCCCATGAATACATATGAATACTATATAGTTATTTGCGTACCATAAACCATAGTGAAATTGGAGTTATGTTCACCAACTTAACTATCGTTTTTTTTGGGCACCACTTTGCAGGTAGTGAATTATGAAACATGAATCCACTAAGCGGAACTATAAGAACATTAATAATTGAATAAGCGAATCCCCCGAATCCTAAGCCAAATTACATAGTTTTCATGTTTTTATTTCACGTGGTAGGCTACCGCTGCCATGCTTTTTCATCCTATTTGAAATGGGGTATATACCCCATTTATCCCCATTTCATAGACCCCAAGTCAAATTGGGTAATTATCATTTGGTTGGTGGTTTCAAACATTTTTTTATTGTCCATAATATATATATATATATATGGGATAATGCTTCCCATTGACTAATATTTTTCAAGATTGTTAAAACCACCAACCAGTCATTATTGGGCTACCTCATTTGCTTCCGAAACCATGGGTTGATTTAGCAACTTTGATGTTGAGATCATCTCGAACATGGCCGGGTTTTTTCGCCCCATAGGTGTTTTGCCCAAAAATTGTGTGTGCTAGTAATGTGAGTTCCTTGACGGTTTCGTGCTTTATGGTGCCTTTTACACGTCGTCGTTTTTATCATCTTTTGACATTGGGGTGTCGCGGTGTCTCCATGAAATGATTGTGCCCGGCCTGGTAAACATACAAAAAACTCTGGAAATTCACCATGTTTCATGGGTAAATCCACTATTTCGGCTGGGCCATTTTCAATAGCAAACTGTTAAATTACCAGAGGGTACAAGGATACGACTTCAGGATAGCTGTTGTTTATGCTGATGTTCAATCCACTATTGGAGATGGTTAAAACATATGAAACAAAACAACATTTCTGGATGGTTGACCACCACTTTTCCCATGAAATCCACATGTTTCCGGACTTCTACGACCTGGTGAGGGTATTCACTACTTGTGGGGTACATAGTCAAAAAGACGCTTCGATTGGTCGGACCATGGAGAGGCCATCACCCGGAAGCGCCAAAAATAAACAGGATGTGAATATATTCAGACTTATACTAATTACAGATGTATTAATATATGTAAATATGTATAATATATAATGTTTATTATTAAATTAAGATACTAATTAGACTATATATATATATTGTATATATATTATATATATATATATATTAATTAGTACAGTAAGTCTTGATATGTTTTAATAGGAATAAGATCGACTTTGCCATATTGCAGGAGCCCTTCGTCCCATATCGATATCAGAGATTCTATCCGGGTTTTGTGCCATCCATTTATGGGATAACCATTTCTGTTACCCCCCGCGACTCAAACATAGCAATTGAAAATGAACATCCCCGAACTTAATCAAGGTTTATGGCTGGGAAATAACCTAATTAGTTATTTCTTTCATAGCAGGATGGTGGAATTCCATCATCAAATCCAATTATAAATACTATTAATCAGCACTGGGAAATAATTAATTATGAATTTGATGGGTGTTCCAGCAAGCCATGTTTGATGACACCAGGACGTAAGTCCTTAAGCACATTCCGTCTTGCCAGGCACCGTCACATGAGTAGGTGGCCAGAAAAAGTGGCCGGCGCTGCGACACCTCTCGAGCATCGCATGGAAACGAAATCGTATGAAATCGTGGCATGGAAACGAGGGTACGAGGTATTGAAATTCCAATAAATTGTCGGCTTGTTATATGGTTATAGACCACCAACAAGCACTCAAGTTGGGTTTCTCCAACCACCTATAATTTGCTTTATTTTTCTTCATCTTATCATAATTCAGCTGGATGAAGAGTTTGTGAATTGATTCCACAGTTGCCACTTTATCATGTTTTTTTTTTCGCAGTTTAGCCAACAAAAATATCCAGGATGATGATGTGATTAGGGGGCTTTTTTCTGAACTTTATATAGAGATACTATCAATGCTATCTCACCATCTCTCAGCGGCAAAAATTTCTATGGGATAATGGCCGGATTCGAGGCACCCCATAGCGAACTTACCTTAGAGGGTAAGCTAAGAGATGAAATGACTGGAGGGTAAAGTAAGGTAGTTACGTGGAGAGTGGTTTCCTTAGGAAAATATATAATCTACCAATGGAGAGTTTAACACTTTACACACATCTATTTGTCAGTTTACAGGAGAGTATACTGGCAATCAAAGCCAAATATACCTTCAGGTAACAAACATGGTTTGCTGGAAAATCCACCATTTAAAGATGAAATTCCCAGTATTTTTGGGAATTGTCCATCCAGCCACGTTTGATTACCTGAGGGTGATCCAATTGATTCAACATGTTTGCAAGCCCGCTACGAAGACTATATCATCCAAGCAAACACATACATATACTCATATACATAAATATATATATATATATACACATATTATATATATATTATACATTATTATTATACATAGAATTGTAACTGTATACATGAATATCTTCAGTGTAGGAATTCATATATGTCCTTTGCGATCGCCGATGTTTGTGGCTATTTCGATTTCGATATTTTCGATGCTCCGGGGCCTAGAAGGCGCACCAGTTCAAAAGGAAGCTGGAGCGAGTTCGCCAACGAGACGGCCTTTTGAGGCAAAACTCGCTGAGCGCGATGGGATTCGGGGACTTTCACGCTGACGGTCCCGACTGGGGCAGGGTCGTGATGGTGGACGGTGGTGCCCGAAAGGACAGCCGTTTGGGAAGCTGGTTTGTCACTACTATAGTGGATATAATTGATAGATATCTTAACTACCAGTGGATATAAGTGATAGATATTCATAGTTAATGTGGGTTGTAAGCAAACCGGTTGTGATTAGTCAACTCCGGATCAATCAACCTCTGAGCTGTCTAGTTGGTAGGCTATCAGGCTACCATTTTAGTTGAAAATTATTTGGGTGCAACCACCCTAGTCAATCAAGCAGGGTTTATGAATTAGCGGTTTACATTTTTCTGTATAGAACGGAATATATTATGTGCTCCAAAGTTAGTCTCAAAGTTCTGGACAATGGAACGGCGGACCCATGAATTGACAGATAAGGAGCAATATGTATATATATATATTAAAAATGTGAACCATCAAAGACTGGGATAGAATAGAATAGCACTCCGGAACATTTTTTGTGCAATCATTTGTAAGCAGGAACAAAGGCAAAGCGTTGGGGAATGTTCAGAAACGCCATGAACCAAACTTCCAATGAGACCATCTTTTCTATATATCCACCTTGTGACAAAAATCATAGCTACCTTGAGCCTTGTGCCGTCCAATTTCCTCATTTCTGCAGTCGCTCAGTTTCCCTTCGCAGGGAATCAGTCGTGGATGGGCCTTGCAGCCACATACGCAATGTCTACCACCTGTGATGGGAGTCCCTTGGAGATCCACAAAGTCACAGGTTGTTTATGGGATCATCCTGATGTGATCATGCCCCCAGCTCAACATCATGGTTTTTCGTGGCCCGGCGTTGCCACATGAAATCTGATCCTCAAGACTTTAGCCGCTAAACATCCTTCCACAATGGTCTAATACTTCAAGCTACACATTGTTGCAGCCGTACTCGCCCTTTCCGGGCTGCCGCCAGAGAAACGATGCCGGGAAAGCACAGCGGAAGGGAGGGTACAAACAATGGGTGGTTTAAACTACATAGTAGCAACCCCGCTATCCGCTATATATTCAGAAAAGGTGGTTACTTTGGAGAATCATTGGAAATATATCATATTATCAATATCAGCTATTATTATTGTTTTATAATTTACCATAATATACTATATTTACAACGACATGAACAATCGAACGCCTCTGTTTGCCGGGTTCCCATCAGGCACTGTCAACGCCCCATTGTGCTCCAACACCCATGTTGCAACCCTTTTCGGGCTCGACAAAATGTGATGCTTCCAGTGGTTCCTACCAATATGTTTGTGCATTGGGAACGCAGTTTTGATCAACAAAAAAAACACCAACCACTCAGTTCTGTATCCAAAATCACCCATGGATGCCCTGAAATCCAACTGTTGATCATCATGAAATTTTCCATCAAACTTGGGGTATCTGTCATTTTTCAACAAACCGAAGAAGATTCTGGTCGTCATATGCATCTGCGAGAAAGGGTCACCCAGGCTAAAACCACTAATGTGGGTAAAACCATAGTAAACGATTCCCCAAATCATCATTTTTATAGGTAGTATGTTTACCATTCCCAGTCATGGGTGGTAAAAATGACATTGTTTTAGCCACAGAAAAATTATAAAACAATCATGATCATTCAAACCATCATTAAAACACCATATCAGCCCCATTAAATCAGGTAAAACCCCCCATGAGTCCCCATTAAATCACCATATCATCCCCATGAGTTGTTGATCATTCAAAGTGCCATTGTTTTGACTCTACAAGGTGGTACCCCCCAGTGATGTTTGTTGGTTTATAATCCCCATTAACTATAGATATAACCCCCTAATCAACCCTAGTGAAATTGGACTTATAAACCAAGTTAGCTAACTATGGGGCACCACCTTGTAGAAACTGATGTTTTGGATTCCATCAATTCAACTCAACTTTTGTCGTTCCAACTGAGAAAGAACATCTGTGAAATTCCTGGATTTGCTGATGTTTGGTGAATCTCTAGGAAATAGAAATATCTGGTTGGTGGTTTGGAACATTTTAAATTTTCCATTTCATATATGGGAGAATCCTTCCCATTGACTTTCATTTTTTAACCACCAACCAGATATGCATACTTTTTTTCTATTTGAGGGGAGTCCTGGATCGCATATCCCCCTAAAAAATGAGATGATTTGGGGCTTGCGAAACGATCGCGAGAGCAACTCAGGGACGATGTTCAAGAGGTGGTCTTCACGCCGTTGTCTTTGCGGCAGGAGCGACGGGTCGGAGCTGGAAAAAAATGAAGATTTGATAGGCAATTCATGGTGGTGAAACAGATCAAAAAGTTAATTCATGGAAATATATGGAGATATGATGGGTTTATCCTCTGGTAATTCAAGAGTTTGGCACGGAACATGTCCATGTTTAATAGGTAATCGATCGATCTACCGAAAGTGGGCCATGGCTTCCATAGCAAACTGTTAAACTACCGGAGGATACCCAGTTTCAACCCATGCCCATACACACTTATCAAATTTATCAGAATTCTAGCAAACTACAGCTCTTATCCCCAGTTTGTTGGTGCAACTGTCTCGAACATGTTTCAAGCATATCGAGCGATTATATTGGTTGCATACAAGTTGTATGCTGTTCATACAGATCGATTCAGATGAAAGATAGATGCTGTGAGATGTTCAATAACTACAACAGGTCCGTGAGTCCAAAAAAGAGCACATCAACGGTTTGCAGGTCATTCAAATTGGGCCCACCTGTCAAAGACATCTTCACCCAAGTAGGAGGTAATGAAGGTACTATGATTCATGATAATACAGAGAATTACTGGTTGGTGGTTTGGAACATGAATTTTATTTTTCCATTTCATATATGGGAATGTCATCATCCCAACTGGTCCGAACTCCATCATTTTTCAGAGGCGTAGGTCAATCACCAGAGAATGATATGAAGCCATGGAGGGCGTCCACTTGAGGTAACGAGAAAGATCCACCGATCCACCACGAGTCCAAAACTCCACCTATACATTTACGAGTCAAATCCCATCTGCGAAGAAATTCGGTGCTGGTATATGAAAACCCAAAAATGACTGGGTGATGAATTGTTCTGGCAAATGTTGGTGTTTTTATATTCCAGCACCATGCTTCGCATATGGGAACTATTTAATTATAGCCAACATCTTGACACGGAGATAACAAATGAAACTTTTGCAAACCCATAGGATCCATGTATGGTATATATGCTAACATTTGGGGTATATTGATGGGATCCATGTTACCATATATAGCATGAATGGATCCTATGGGAAACATACCCATTTTTTCAGAGTGAATTACGAAAAGGTCTCACTGAGATGTCATTTTTTAGATGCTTCGTGCCCATTTTTTTTCCAAAGATTTTTGCTTGTGGTGAGGACACGCCTGCACTGGTTATCACTGGTTGCTCTTGGAAGATTCTTTTCTGATCAACCTCGTCTGTTTTTTTAATTGTCCATTTCATATATGGGTTGTCATCCTTCCCATTGACGAACTCATATTTTTCAAGATGGTTTTTTAAACCACCAAGCAGTCATGACTGGGAGAAAGTTCTTCCGGGCGGCTTGTTCCTTTAATCCGTTCGTCAGAAGAATGGTTGGAGCTACAGTTCTATAGGCAACTCAAAGTAAAATTAATATAATGTGTATATATATATATTACATATAATATCTATATCTATATATTGAATATAGTAATATATATATATACAGTATATATATATAGCAAGTGTTCCATCTCCCAAGACCCAATGCTTTTCTTGGGTTCATTCCAGGAGCTTGGACCAAAGGTCTTGGTGGAATACAAGGACTGCCCGAGGTCGCTCCATGACCTGTTCCCGCCCCGGGCCCCGAAAAAATCCATGGGGAAAGTCCGGGAAAGTGGTGATTTCACCAGCGAGAATGGGAAATCTCTGGTAAACAAACATAGCTAATTATTGAAAATGGCCAGTTATAGTGGATTTACCCATTAAAAATGGTGATGTTCCATAGCTATGTTAAATTACCAGAGGGTACAGGATGGTGCCCCCCAGTTATAAGTTGGTTTATAATCCCCATTAACTATAGATATAACCCCCTAATCAACCCTAGTGAAATTGGACTTATAAACCAAGTTAGCTAACTATGGGGCACCACCTTGTAGCTGATTTATGATGATTTGCTAAGTCGGGACAATTTGGTTAACTGTGGGGTTGGAATGGGGGGTATAAGTCATAGAATTCATGGGATGAACTTGAACCAACAAATGTAACTAGGGTGCTGATCCACTAGCAGAAATGGAGGGTTGATGCCAGAGTCTATGTGTTAAAGCCAAAGCCAATGCTATAAACAGTCCATCAGTCCTACCAGTTGGGGATGGTTCAAATCCCATTGTTGGGGATGGTTCATGGCATTGGGTTTGCTACATTACTTTCAATCGAGACCCATAAAGAATGAAGGATTCACCAGCATTCAACAATAGAAAAAAAGTGGGTGTGACAGCAATCGCATATGGTGAATTGGTGCATATAGTGGGAACTTTGCATTTTGCACCACTTTGTTTGTACAATGATCCATTTGTTCATTATATAGTACTTTCAAGATCAAGGTACATGAAAGGAGTTGAGCCTACTCTGGGGCCTAACCTGGAGCAAAGAACCATGAGTCAAAATGGGATGGGAATAGGCGTGTCTGAAAGTTGGGTTCTCCTAAAATCCACGCGTAAATCATCATTTGCTGTGCCAAAAGAAAAGAGGCAAAACTTTTTCTTGGTGGATTGGAACATTAATGTTATTTTTCCATTCAGTTGGCAATGTCATAATCCCAACTGGTCCGAACTCCATCATTTTTCAGAGGGGTAGGCTCAACCACCAACCAGAAACTATAGGTTATTGGCCCATTATCATCTCATAAAATTCACCAATGTTAACCCATTGATTGCCAATGGCTGATACCCCACCAACCAGTTTTTTCGGGGTATCAGCCGTGGGGAAACCCGGCGCACTACCCTGGCCACCCAGAATGCCAGTCAGCTGAGATGATCAGTGTCAGTGTGAAAGGCAGACGTATGGGTAGGTGTACGGACGGAAATCAAAACACACACAGATATATATATGTATGTATATATATATATATACATAAGTATATACATATATATATATACATACATATGTAGACAACAATCACATATGCGGCTCACATCACCAGTACTGGAAGTCAATTCGTATCTCTCTTGCCGAAATTGTCAGCGTGTCACCATTTGCTTCAGGCTCACTCCAACATTACATGGGCAATTGGATTCCAGACCGCAAAGATTTAAAAGTCTAAAAGGGGGTTGTTGTAATGAGGAAAATCCAACGATAAGCCAACCCCAAATTTAGGTTTGACTAATATACCCCCAGCAACATAGCAATGCAAGGATGTGTATTGTGAAGCCTGCTATGTTTGGTTGCTGGGACGGTTTATATTCCCTTCCCATTAATACAAAGCCATGTATTTACCAGCATTTCCATGATATTTGCCTCATTCAGAAATGCACGTCATCCCCCATTCTCTTCTGGATTTTTGAGGTTTTTTTTTCACTTGGGATATCCGAAGTATTTCCAACTTCTGGTGGTGAAAATCCCATATAGTGATCCTTTGGCCTGCACCCCCAAGTATATTTATGGTGGTAAAATCCCATTTTTTTTGAAACAATTTTAGAAAGTATTCCCATCAAGTATCCCTATATAAAGCCAGATAGTTCTTAGAATTACCCACAGATTATTTTGAAAACATTGCTGTTTTTTGAATGGCCCATAGTTAAATAGATGATAAAAATCATTATTTGCCTACCAAAAGTGGTGATTTTCTGTGGCTGTTCCATGGCTATGTTAGTGAAATTACCAGAGGGAACGAATCCCATGTAAAAGATTGTATTTAATGGATTGTATTTATGTTCCATTTCATCGGTATTTATGTAATATGTATAAATACAAAGGATAGATTCGGAGAGATTCTGTTCCATATGTATGTTATATGCTATGTATCCTATAAATGGGTCTGATTCCATATGATATTTATGTATGATTCCGACCATAGATGTTATCAGGCCCATGTTCCAGACCTTGCATCGCCAGGACTTAGCCATGCAGCTTGCAAACCAGGCCAACAAAGCTGCGGCACAGGCTAAACCCCAAAAATATAGTTATGGTGTCATGGTAAGAAACAAACACTATACTTATGGAATGTTATGGATAAACTCAAAATTGTACCCTCTGGTTATTCAACATAGCCATGGTATAGATGGCCCATAGAAATAGATGGTTTACCTATTAAAAATGGATGGATCTTTCCATAGCTACGTTAGTCATAACCAGGTTGGCTAATTATAGTGTTCTGGTGTCCAAACCACAGTTGAAAAAACGGATCTCCCGTGGCGATCACCAGGATCTAGGGGGGATTAGAAAACCGTTTTGAAAAACGAGTCTCCATTCAGAAAATGCGTTTTTGTTGCAGTTATGGCCATGAACAATTGTTATAACTGGTGATTTCTATGGGATTATACATTCTATAAATGCAGTTTTCTTAGTACTTATAACTGGTATTTTGGGCCATAACTGTGGATGTTGTTGATGTTTTTTTTCCCAAAGACTTGGGTGACATGTGAATGGTACACTTCACCCGCTCGATAGACTTGCCAGGGCCAGGTTCTTCCACAGTGGGAGGCTGAGCTCGCGTTGATGCGTGGAGATGTGAGTGTTGTTTCAATGTGAACCACAGGTGGATTCATTGAAGCAGACCTCCCATGGAATAATCCACCAATGTATGCAGTCATCCCCAAAAAGATTGAAAAGTGAATTATCACTCTTTCAAGAAAGATTTACTTGTCTATCTCTGTGGGAATAACTATACAAGGTGGTACCCCCAGTTATAAGTTGGTTTATAATCACCATTAACTATAGATATAACCCCCATAAACCCTAGTTATTGGACTTATAAACCAAGTTAGCTAACTATGGGGCACCACCTTGTATGATGATGATAAATGATATACCAATCCGGCTCTTCTATCCGTTTTCTGAAAGGGCATAGTTGTGACACCTGTATGAGATTCCATTGTTAGTTGGGCATGGGTCAGAATTATGAACTAAGAGTGACCATAAATGGATCTAAAATTATAAATCATCATGTTTATAGATCTATAAAGGGTTCAGTAACCATAATTGATGAAACAATCTTTGATCCATAACTGGTTGGTGGTTTGGAACATTTTTTATTTTCCCATATTTGAATGGTGGAATTTACAATCTTCCATTTTTTCGAGCTAGCTCAAAACATGTAGCTGGCTCAATTTCATCAGGGGTATGTTTTGACAGTCACCTTGGGCTTTTTCAGAGGTACCATATCTAG
>Ga0126342_10016265_pt1 | contig 12981 bp, 10 predicted proteins | sample Cyp1metagenome_FD_92528 | JGI IMG/M metagenome (GOLD analysis project Ga0126342, IMG submission 92528) | Coral microbial communities from Lord Howe Island, Old Settlement Bay, Australia - Cyphastrea 1 metagenome | ecosystem: Host-associated > Invertebrates > Cnidaria > Coral ... | reverse complement strand
GTGTTGGCAGAGTGCATGTATAAAGTACAGAAGCAGTAACAACACCGCTGCGTTCTTTCTCCGCAATGCCCTGTACAGACATAGCTGTATATATTTCTATGTGACACCTGAAGAACAGGTTGAAAGTCAATTTGTGGTATGTGATACTCCATGTAAAGGCCAGGTTGTCACATGTAGTGTCTGCTGCCATTTCGGCTATCAGGGCCCTTGAGCTACATCGCTATTGCTACTAGCAAAAAGAGTCGCGTTGGACTGCACGATACCGTTGCCAATTCACAAAATTATATTTTTTAAAATTAATTATTTATTATATATTTTTATTTCTAAATTTATAATGGGTTAATAAAATAAATTATAAATTAATAGGTGCAGCAAACGGATAATTTTACAATATTAGAAAAAATATAAAAGTAATTACATAGAAATTCGGTAAGCAAGGGTAATACCTCGCAGGGGGTCGCCCTGGAGGGAATCGAACCTCCGATTATTTGTAACCGAACGATTTGCTTAATGCCACACGAATTGGGAAACAAATAATTTTTTTTAAAATTAATTATTTTTTTGGGAAATACAAAACAAAAATTAACCAAAAAATAGGTATTTTCGACCTAAATGTATATTTATATAGATTTAAGATATTTTCGTAAAAATCCCGAAATTATGGTAGATTTTTGGGAAATTTAGAATTAGAAATTGCGCGCGCACGCATACTTTATATAATTAAATCGTAATAATAATAATAAGAAAAAGAATTTAAAAAAATATTTTAATTATTTAAAATAAATATTATATAAATTATATAATTAGTAAAATTCTAGGTTATTTTTTATATATATATATATTTTTAATAATAAAAAAAATAATAATAAGATTTTAATTTTTAATTAATTTTATAATATTTTTAAAATTGTTTTTTAAATTAAATAAAAAAAATAGGTAGGTTAATTCTTTAATGGATCCAAAGAGGAATTAAAAATAATATATTAAAAAAATAAAATCCTAAATTTTATAGAATAAAAGGATCGAACTAATAAATCTTTATAAAATAAAATCCCAATTTCTACAAAATAAAACCTCCGAGGGTCCTACGAACAAAAATATATCTATAAAATAAAGAAATCAATAATTAGTTTAAAATATATTTAATTTCAATATATTGCCTTTATTTTTTTCCTAAAAAATAAAATATAAAAATTATAAAATTATATAAATATATTTATTATATTTCAAAATCTTAAATTATTATATTTTAAATATTTATAATAATTTAAAATTATTTATAATATATTAATTTTTCCCCATATTTTATAAAATAATAAATCCCAATATATACCTTTAAAATAAAAAATTCCATATTAAATCAATAAATTCTATAAAATAAAAAATTTCATAATATTATTAAATCAATAAATTTTAAAACATAAATTATTATTTTTTTAAAATTATTTAATTAATATCTAAAAAATAATAAATAATAAATTTAGAAATAATTCCAGATAATAATTCGGAATTAAAAAAAATAAAATTTCCAATTTCCACCAAATAAAATTAAATATTAATATATTTTTAAAAAATTCAAACAATCAAAAATAGAAAATCCATAAAATCAAAATTATTAAGTAATCGTAAGGCCCGGGCCCGTCATTTCCTAGGAAAATTTCCAAGGGGATTTTTAAATTAATATACTAACCTAATTTTTGTGAAAATATTTTAATATCAAATTATATTTGCATTATTAATAAATCTATTTATATTATATTATATTATATTATATTATATTTTTTTCCTTGCCCTAAAAATTCTAAATAATTTCGAATCGATGTAATTCCATCAGCTCCGCATTCGAAGGCAACTATTTCTGCATTGAGGTGGATCTTCTTTGGTACTCTGCCTGTTGTGACTTCATGCAAGATCTCCAGGAGAATTCTGGGATTGAGATCCGCCTGCTTTGGAATCCTTGGCGCCAAACAGCAAACAGGAAAAACATCTTACAGCCCCGGAAAAGCTGTTGAAAAATATATTCAGTATGTCACATGTTGCTCAAGGGGAAAATAGATCAAGCTCAGATTCTTGGGTGCATTTTGATCCAAGAGCTTCAACTGCCGACTCGCATTCTTCTTCTTTAGTGCGTTCATCATAGCTTGGAATGCCAGTTGAGTCTGTGGATTCGGAGGATAGCGGATAGTTGTCTCATCCAGCATGTGAAATGCTCGCTCCCACTCAGCTGATTTGGCTAAGCCATTCACTACTGAAGTGAAGGTAAAAGAATCTGGCTGCAAGGCAAATTCATGGAACTGGCCGAAACAAGTCAGGATGCTTTCCCAATTGGAACCTGTTGCTGCAGCCTTTATGCTTGCATTTAAGGTGATCCTGTCTGGAATGTGCCGCTGAAGAGCTTCCTGAAGGTAGTGAATTGCCTTTTGCCATTTCTGACCCAATTCCAAGGCTGTGATCAAAGCTGCATACATTGTGATGCTCGGTTGCAGGCTGCTGAGAACCTGTGTTGAGAACTTGTGGTGTGCATCTTGCCATTTGTGCTGTTGAGACAATACTTTGATCATCGAGGTGTAGGTGACAGTATCAGGCATTGGCCCCATTGGCATTAGGTCAATCTGCATTTGTCTTGGCCACGCCTTTGTTTTCTTCCCCATGCTGTCGAATTGATCGATGGCTCGCTCAAGTTGTTGTCCTCTCTCCAAAGCACTGATCAGAGTGTTGTAGGTGATGACATCTGCCTGTATTGCCTTCGCAGGCATTGAGTTAAATAGCCACAGTGCTTGGGCCCACTGAGTCTCTTTCTGGAAGGCAGCCAGAGCTGTATTGCACGAAACTATATCCCTTTCGAGACTATAGCGATCCATGTGTTGCAGTAGTTGCAAAGCTCTTTCCCACTGTACCCCCTGGGAAAAAGCACCAAGGACAGAGTTCATTGCTATCACATTCAGCTGCACTTGCAAATTGCACATCTCTTGCAGAAACCACAACGATCTCTCCCACTGACCGCCCTCGCATGCATAGATCAGAGAGCTGTATGTGACAGTGTTCGGCTCATGAGAGATATCCTTCATCTGCTTATTGAGAGACAAAGCCCTTTCCCATTGAGCTGATAGCCCAACAGCGTATATGATGGAATTATATGTTTGCAGATTGGGTGAAATGTTCCTCTGCTGCATTTGGTCAAACAGATTGATCGCTTCACTCCATTGCTGATGTCTTGAGCATGATGCAATCATGGACGTGCAGGTCACAACATCTGGAAGTAGATCCAATAGTCTGCCCTCATCTAAAATCTTTACTGCCCCCCTCCAGTGTTTGGTGCTTTCGCATGCACTGACTGCAATATTCAACGTTGTTTGATCCATGTCCATGCGCTTCAATCGTATGTCTTCCAAAAGTTGCAAAGCCATTTGCCATTGCTCCGCCCGGCAGCAGGCACTCATGACTGAGTTGCACGAGATGATGTCTGCTTTGATGCTGTGCTTCTGCATGGTGTCCAAGAGTCTGAAAGATATTTCCCATTGCAGTCCCTTGTCACATGCAGCGATGGCACTATTGAAGGTTACCACGTTTGTGACACTTGCAAACAATGCCTGCTCAAAAGCCGCAAGGGCCCTGATCCAATCGTTGCCCTTTTCAAATGCCGTGATTAGTGCACAGAATGATACAGTGGTAGGGACAAGTTCCTGCAAACGTATCTGTTCGAACAAGGCAAGTGCTCTCTGCCACTTTAGTGCTTTTGAGCATGCACTGATACATGTGTTGAAAGTTATGGCATCGGGTGGCAGTTTCCGCAACTTCATGTCAAGAAGCAAATGCAAAGCCCAAGTCCATTTTGAGCTTTTTTCGCAGGCACTGATGGTTGCATTGTGTAGGATGGACAGGGTTGAGCTTCCATTCAGAGGAGCACAGCCCTTGTTCGCTGATATGACCTTGTCCTGCAAAAGTGAATGCAAATGTTGCAATGCAGCAGCCCACTGTCCACCTTGGCATCGCGGCAGGTTGACTATGTTTCATTGAAGCACACATTGTTTGTTCTCAAGAATACCAGTTGAGCATGAGAAGCAGCAGGTTTCAATGCAATCAGTTTCGGATCTTTGTAGATGTTTTCTGTGTTTGGTGTAAGTATGGCGAAAACAGAAAACCCATTGTCAATTTGGTGACCCCTGCGTTTTACACAGTTTTTACTCTCACTTCCCTTACTATCGCAAAAGAATACCAAATAGTCTATACTTTGCAGTCTCTTTTGGCGAGTGAAGTTTCACTTGTTTGTGCAAAAATTGACATTCTGTCCGACTGAATTTATTGCATGATTTCATGTTAAGGGACCTTCAGGCTAATGAACACGCCAAATTTGCAATGATTACGGAACACGACAGCAAAGCAGGATATCAAACATGTTTGCACAAATATCTGCAGTAGCGTATAAATTATATTTATACACTCAAACTATGTGTATATCATATACAATGTTATAATTGGCAAAAACATGGTCTCACAGCGATTCTGGCTGGACATATTTTCTGCGACTCAAACAGAACTGCAAGGTCCAAGTAGCCACGGCCAAGTTGAGTGATTGCTCTTGTGGAGTTCTTCAAGCAACTGCTTGGCATAACCACAGAAGTTGCTCATGGCGGCTTTTGTGGGGCTGCAAGAGCTTTCATGCCTTGATCAAACTCCATGTCTCAACCGATAACAGTTCAAGGCCAGCAAAGAACCATTATCATGTTCACACTTACATACGCTGTGCAGCAAAGAGTCAATCAGCTCGCGAAAAAAGAAAAAAACTTTTTCCAGATCCACTCCTTGTCTTGACTGCTTCATCGGTGAAACATTATCTTTTGCTATTGCAAAAGAGTATGGAATCGACGAAAACAAACTTGGGGTGCTCCGGGGTCACTCACTTTGCCAGCAAAGGGTCCTTCGCCAAATACACTGTTGAAACTCATGACATTGGATCGAACACAAAGAAAACATGAAGCACTGCACAAAGGGGACAGGGAATGAATTGAAACAAAACAAGCAGAAAGAGGAAGAATAGAAACTGGCATAATCTCACATAGATTGTAAACATAGGGACAAGAAATCCGAAACTCGGTATATACCAAGAGACAACGAGAAAACAATAACACCAACATCAAAACCTGAAGCAAACCCAACAAGGAAAAGAGCAAGCCACACAGAGGAACTCCTCTCCAGAATGCCAAACCTATTGGAAAACTGATGGAATGGATCTCCCACAGATTGGGCCAAATGGTGTGCTCTTGATGTGCAAAGGGATCTCCTTTTTGTACAGCAAAGGATGCGCCAACCAAAACAGGAAGGCTGCCAGGCCCCCTGCAAAACAGGAAGCGGTTTTCTGCAGCATATGTGGGGAAACGCACCTGCAAACTGACCATGTGACTTCAAACGGTATTCAAAGGTGACCCATAAAATATATAAAATGATCTAAGCGTTATAAAACTTGCGGGATGAACTCTTGAAACAAAAAACAACCGCAATGGGTCTTTCCCCCACACGAAAAAATATTGGATACCACTGCTGAGCACCTCCTGCACATTGCCAGCCAACATACTGAAAAAGCGAACTCGCCATCTTGGTGATGTTCGAAGGCCTAGGTTCTCATGGTTCTCATGGGCTGCGTCCAGGTCTTGATACAATTCTTATCAGCACCCCTGCAAAAAGGTTTCTATATTTATCTTCAGCACTATCTGTTATCAATGCTATCATAGCATCAAAGAACATCATAGATCTCTGCATGGTTTTGTCTGAAAATTGGCACAATACCCCCCACATGACCATATGGTTATGAGTCAAAACCGTGGCACCTTACCCTAAGTCATACAGTAGCTTCTTCCCCAGGCATATGTTAATTTCATAGGTAACTTGACCCATCCCCATATGTTGGAAGATGATTTTCGGGGCCACCTGGGCCACCTGGACCACCTGGACCACCTGGGCCACCTGGGCCAATGACTCCAAACCTGCTCTTCCAGCTTGCAACACTTGAGCCGTCGCTACTCCAAGGGAAACCTCGGAGGCGGTGGCCCTGACCCCCAAAGATGGCAGATGAGAGCAATGGTGAAAAAACCCAGTGGATTTGACCGGCAGCACACCCAATTTTCAAAAACAACAATTTTGAACAGGATTGAGCCATGAATTGAGCCATGTATTGAGCCATGTATTGAGCCATGTATTGAGCCATGTATTGAGCCATGTATTGAGCCATGTTGAGACAAGCCAACCCGCTTTCTTACCTGTGGTGGAGAGGCCAGGAGTCAATCCTGCTCGCAGCGACGACATCATCACTATGTGATGTGTGTAATGCCTTTTTTCGCTCAAGTTTGATATGGCAATTCGATTCACAAGCCGTAACCCCTTGCAATTTTATATATGTTCTTTTGGTAGCTCAAGTGAAGACAATTTACAGTAGCATTGCAAATCTGTGAAACTCATTTCATGTTTTATACTAATATCTTTCAAACATTCATACATATATAATCGTACAATGTATATATATATATATTACAAGGTATATATACAATGAATTGTGCAGAATGCTTGCCGTGACATTTCACATCAAAGCGAGGAAGGTTGTGTACAGGGCATGGCTTGCCCAAGACCTTTGAGAAATGCAGAGATGCCATGGGCACCTTTCTGTCTTTGAACTCGAACAGTGTTACACGGGTACATTGCGCATGCTGACCACGATCAAGCTGTTGTTGATGATTTTCAACGGTGGTTCCATCTCCATGGAGCACTGGTGATACAACAAATGGCAGAAAGTGGGCTATTTGGCAAGAAGCTTTCACTCGTTGGCTCATGTTGGATAGCAACACACGGTGACGTTCTTACAAGGGCCCTTCGGGCAGAGATTTGCGAAGCCAACCAAACTCTGTTGGTTGGACGGTTCCCTACCTTTGTTAGGTGGGAAAGAAGGAAAAGAATGGACAGCAAAGGGCAAAGTATATCCCACATGGAAGCCCCAATTTCAGGAAGGGCTTGGACTCCCCTCAGGGCTTGGATTTTGGCTGAGTCTCTCCCCGACAGCTCGTTGCTCCTTCTAGTACTTAGACGCTTCAACGCAAGTGCATTGAACGAACTGGAGCCAATTACTAAAACGTAGCCTGCTCAACCACAGCGTTGAGTTTTTGGGCTGAGGGAGCAAGCAGGCGACAATGGATTTGTCTCGAGCGAAGTGCAATAAATACATATATATATAGTGATTATATTACATTTTAATCATTACATTTGTACACTGTTCTCTTGTCTTGCATCATATTTTGGCAAAAAAAACTAAGCTTCCTGCTGCAGGATTCAGCATTCCACCAGAGACCCATTGGGTAACCCAGCCCTGCACATAGCTAAGCTTCAAGGCCAAAAGGATCGTTGCTGTTGCTATCTGCAGAGCTTAGCTCCAAGCTGCAGCCATCACAGTGAAGCCAATGGCATAGCCCTGTGGAAATGGCAGCCATGGCACTTGAGAGAAATTCCTTCGATATCCAAAAAGCTCCTGTCTGGGTGACGGACAAAGTCAAAACTGGCAGTTGAAGAGGCTTTTGGATACCTCAAGGACTCTCAAAGTCTATGACTAACTTAAGCTCTGCGATGCACTTGCTCAGCTCCAAAGCAAATCAATAAGCTGAATGCCACCCACAAAAAAAAGGGACGCGGTCGAAATTTCAATACCGAGAAGAAGGCCTTGGACCCTTCACTGTAGTCATGCAGAGGACTACATACGCCACTGCCTTGCAGGCTTTGCGACTTCAGCGCTAACAATATTGCTCGCTTCACCGGACAGGCTCCGACCAGAGTGAAGAGCATCTCGCTGATATTCACCGCAACCCTCACAGGATTCAAGATACGCAGCCAATCAAATATAAAAACATATATAAAAACATTAGAGAAATCTTGCAAAATCACACTCAGTCTCTGTGAAATCACTTTAAACAGTTCCAAGTCCTTATTTCGCAAATTCCATCTCCGATATTAGGCTCCGGCCAAGAATAATCTCTGCCAGGGCCCAAATGTGGTAGGTGTTGAGACACCACCTACAGGGTTTTGTGGTGTTTCATATGCAGACGCTTTGTAGAGACCGCAGAAAAACATACCCCTGGTGAATTTAAGATAGCTGAGGAAAATCACCAGTTTTTTAAGGTGTATAAATATGTATAAATCATCTATACATTGACATTGGCTATTTTCCATAGCTGTGCTAAATTACCAGAAGGAACGAATTAAAACTGAATCAACATGTCCGTCTCACCGTCCGGAGCCTTTTCCTGACCTCTGCTCACAAAACAGTACCTCTGCTGTGTGGCATAGCGAAACCAGCCGTGCAACCAGTAGTCTGGTGGGAAAGGGCGCCAGAAACTTCTTCAAAACAAACAAATCGTTGGAACTTATAACAGGATATTACGCGAATACAACTTCACCAAGGTCTAGAAGTCCAAACCACTGCGTAGCCAGCCTTAGACCCAAAAAAATACTGTCTCTTTTCTGTAGTAAAAACACATGTTTTTCCGGTAAAATATCACCACCTAGCATTCCCCGAGGTTTATCCACTTGAACACAGCACGTTTCAACTTTTGCCTCGCGCATTGGAAAGTCTGCGGCAAAATCCCCTGTGCTCCAGCGGGATCTTCGGCGTCACAGCGTTGCCTTGGACTTGGATACAGTCCCCCAATTTTCCAAGCGGATGTTGTGTATCCACGAACATGTTAATACTCTATATTATGTATATATATATATATATGTATAATATAATATTATATATAAGGAAAAAATGAAAAAACATGTTGATCCACAAAAACACAACCAAGAACTACCCCGTTGAGGCGACCCCAGCAAAGAAAAACATCTTATACGAAAAAAAACTTGTCGTGGATTTCCCGTCAAAAAACAAACAGTAACAACACTTCAAGCAAACCCAAGATGCGTGAATTGCACCATCGCCTTTTGCTTGATCATTATCTGCACCAGTTTCAACCAGAAATCGTACAACGTCGAGATGGCCCTTTTGAGCCGCAATCAGCAAAGGCATTGCGCCACGGTTCTTTGGTCGATCTTTTTCTGAACCAGCTTCGAATAGAAATCGTACCATGTCGAGATGGCCCTCTTGAGCCGCAATGAACAAGGGCGTTTCACCACTGTGTGGTGCTTGATCTTTGTCTGCACCAGCTTCGACTAGAAATCGTACAATGTCAAGATGGCCTTTTTGAGCGCCAATAAACAAGGGCGTTGCACCATGGTCCTTTGGTTGATCTTTGTTCGCACCAGCTTCGACTAGAAAACGTACAATGTCAAAATGACCCTCTTGAGCCGCAATGAACAAGGGCGTCGCACCATCCCCTCTTGCTTGTTTTTTGTCTGCACCAGCTTCGACTAGGAATCGTACAATATCGAGATGGCCCTTTTGAGCGGCAATGAACAAGGGAGTTTCACCACTGTTTGGTGCTTGATTTTTGTCTGAACCAGCAGTGACTAGGAATCGCACAATCTCGAGATAGCCCTCTTGAGCTGCAATGAACAAGGGAGTTTCACCACTGTTTGGTGCTTGATTTTTGTCTGAACCAGCAGTGACTAGGAATCGCACAATCTCGAGATAGCCCTCTTGAGCTGCAATAAACAAGGGTGTTGCGCCATCGTTTTGCGCTTGATCTTTGTCTGCGCCAGCTGCGACTAACAACTAGACAGCGTCGAGGAAACCACCATGAGCTGAAAAACACAATGGAGTCCACCTTGTCACAAGCTCGGGCATGTCTGTCTTTGCTCCTGCCTCCAGCAACATCTGCATGGCTTGAACATGTCCTTGCTCTGCAGCATAAAGCAGCGGTGTCGCGCCATCTTTGTTTGTCTCATTGGGATTTCGCGGGCGTTGGAGCAAGTCTTCAAGCCGAAGCGAGTCATTGTACCTAGATGCTGAGATCATCTTTTGTGTCTCTTCATCGTCAGGCGGCCAGAATTCCAAGACCACTAGTTGAACCTTCAGTTGCGGTGAAGCCAAAACTTCATCATCCTGGATCTCATGTGAACCATCTTCCACAAAGAATCTTTGCTTGAATCTCGAAATGCCCACCTTAGCTGCCAAGGCTTGCTTCACTTCCTTGGCTGTTTGGCCTTCCATTTCATCCAGGACAGCAAGCGTCTTGCCCGATGCTAGGAAACACACCTCCATGGCTTGAAAATACCCTGGCTGGTCCCAGGTAGAATTGAACAAAAAGCTTGAAACCACCAGCCAATGTGGATATATATATATAGATCAACTTTGGCAGGATAGACCTGCTCAATATATACACACCAAACATCCCAACCCTTCACAGTCCAAAGTGCATGTGCAACATACTCCAAGGTCCCTCAATAGGGGCGAGTTTTGGACTGAATGCTAACACATCAACCATTTTTTACTGTTGTTGGTTTAACCTTGGTAAAACTCTAAATCGCCATTGTCCAATAGATCCCCCATCTGTCAGGACATCCAGAATTTTGATCCGTGGTCCAAGCTAAAGCCAATCATCAATGTTTGAGCCTTTTGCACCTTCCTATGTCTTGGTGGTTTTGTGAGTCCTTGGTTAGCCTACAATGAATCCAAACGAACCCAAAAAATCTGATTTTTTCCGCCTGTTTGGATGATTTTGATGGGTTTCCCCAATGTAAACAAACAGTATTTCCTAGTTGTGAGGTTGTCAATATGCTTTTAAAATCCCAATTGTTGATTACAATATCCCTATGGTTGGATTGTGGCTGACGTAATCCACACCCAAGCGATCACCCCTTGACATGCCTGGAACCACCAATGTGAACATATCATGAACATGTCATCCGAAGTGGAGATATTTTGCCGATAAAAATCAGCGACAGGGGCACGTCAAGGCAGCCGCCATCCCACCCAGTGCTTGTGCAAGGATTCGCGTCGGCCCCTGCGCGCAAACAGCTGAGCACTTGCTCCAGTACCGTGCATGATGTACTTATCCTGGCATCTTGTAAAGGGCATACGAATCATAAATTCTGACAAAGAAATCTTCAATTTACCTCTGCCCAAACGTACGGGTCTCGACTGCTCAGCACCACCTGCAGTCTGGCAAAGCACGACAGCTACAAAGGCGTTCCCAGGGTTTGTGTCTGGTCTGCAAATAAACTAAACCATACTCCTAGGTGTTGATCATGCTTCCCATCCTGTACCAAGACTGAGAACTTGACTGCCAATGTGACTGCTGGATTGAAGTGAGCTCCAGAAACAGATGCCAAGGAGTAGGTCTCAGCGCTGTGGTTGGGCAGATTCATGCCACAAGCAGCATCTGATGGAAGATTCTCCGGCGGTACTGTGAAGACTCTTGTCACTCATGCAGGGAAGTGGCCAAAGACAGCACCGCTGCTCCAGTGGAATACGGTGTCGATAAAACCAATTTGGCTTCCTGACTTTGCATTGATAACTGGCCAGAAATCTCTGGTGTGAAATAAAAGCAAACACAAAAATCATGAAATGCCACAATGTGGCAAGAAGAACAAAGACACCCCCAAAAAAATGTTGATGAAACTAAACACCTTTCATGTCCGAACGACACGTCGCATGTGAAAGAAGCATGCCAAACACTCCCTCTGGCATGATTGATCCGTCCACATGGCAATCACAGTGGTTGTCAACACCGATGTCAGTGGGGAGAAATAAGAGGAGGAATAAAACAAGAAGACAAAAATGTCTGATATGTGACGGCACTCAAAATACCCCAAAGTTGGCACATGGATATATAGATGAACGTGTAGATGAACGGATAGATGAACGTATACATGGATAGATAAATAGATAGACAAATACACATATCACTGATAGATAAATCAATGACAGACAGATCATAGATAGATCGCTGAAACATAGATCACTCAGAGATAGATCACTGGTCTCTAGAGGATAAATATAATTGATAGATATAGTTTAAAGACAGATAGATCACTGATGGATAGATCCCCGATGAATAAACAGAAAAACCAGCTGCGGTGGTATCCCCAACAGCCGCAACGTTTTATTTTGATAAAATTTTCTCTGCAACCTTCTCCGGAACCTTCTATGCAACCTTCTCCGGAACCCGTTGAACTTGACCTGGCCCTGCACCAAAGATTCTCAAAACCTCTTCCGGGATCTTCTCTGCAACCTTCTCCGGAACCCGTTGAACCTGACTTGGCTTTGCACCCAGGCTTCCTGGAACCTTCTCCGGAACCTTCTCCAGAACCCTGTTGAACTTGACCTGGCTCTGCACCTTCTCTGGGAACCTTCTCCGGAACCCTGTTGAACTTGACCTGGCTCTGTACCAAAGCCTCCCACACCTTCTCCGGAAACTTCTCCGAAACCCTGTTGAACTGAACCTGGCTCTGCACCAAAGCCTCCCAGACCTTCTCCGGAACCTTCTCCGGAACCCGTTGAACCTGACTTGGCTTTGCACCAAGGCTTCCTGGAACCTTCTCCAGAACCTTCCCCAGAACCCTGTTGAACCTGACCTGGCTCTGCACCAAAGCCTCCCACACCTTCTCTGGGAACCTTCTTCGGAACCCTACCTGACCTGGCTCTGCACCAAAGCCTCCCAGACCTTCTCTGGGAACCTTCTCCGGAACCCTGTTACGCCTGACTTGGCTTTGCACCAAGGCTGCCTGGAACCTTCTCCGGAACCTTCTTCAGAACCCTACCTGACCTGGCTCTGCACCAAAGCCTCCCAGACCTTCTCCGGAACCTTCGGAACCTTCTCCAGAACCTCGTTGAACCTGACCGGGCACCTGCACCAGTGCACACCGGAGTTATTCTAGGCTGAAGACCCCATTAGCTTACGCCTATAGATAGATAGATAGATAGATAGATAGATAGCTAGATAGCTAGATAGATTAGATAGATTAGATAGATTAGATAGATTAGATAGATTAGATAGATTAGATAGATTAGATAGATTAGATAGATTAGATAGATTAGATAGATTAGATAGATTAGATAGATTAGAT
>Ga0126342_10016264_pt1 | contig 12981 bp, 13 predicted proteins | sample Cyp1metagenome_FD_92528 | JGI IMG/M metagenome (GOLD analysis project Ga0126342, IMG submission 92528) | Coral microbial communities from Lord Howe Island, Old Settlement Bay, Australia - Cyphastrea 1 metagenome | ecosystem: Host-associated > Invertebrates > Cnidaria > Coral ... | reverse complement strand
TCCTCGTTGGGACGAACAATGCCGCGACACGATGATGACAGTCCCTCCGCAACTCACCTCTTCCCTTCCTTCTTTCTCCTACCCCGCTAGCTTTCGTCATCCACCCCCGGCCTCAAGTATAGTATTTTTAAGTGTACTTTCGTGACTTTCGTACACAATCGATGTGCTTGAGGAGCTGACCAACCCCAAGCCCCTGTGCCTCCTGGCTGCAGCTGGATGCCTGGCACTTTCGGACTTTTTCCGATATTCAAGGACTTCCTCGGTATTATATATCAATCAATAATAATCAATATATAATAATAATATATATATATATATATTATGAATAATTAGCAATAATAAGAGAAACAGAAGAGAGAGAGAGAGATAGATATATATATATACATAATATAATAATATGATGGAATATGTTTTGCAGATGTTTTTGTAAGGTTTTGCGTCCTCAAGTTGTTTGTACCATTCATCAAGTCGTTTTAGTAAAACGGCCGCATAAATGTCGGCCACATAGAGATACAATTTGGAACTTGCAGGATTCAGCACGACAGCATGGAAATTAATGTGATGACCAGTGCTGTCATTCTTCACCCAAAACCAGAATCAGGTTATCATTATCATATCAATAAAGATCCAGAACGTATTCGAGGGTCAGGTTCTCAATGGTTCTCAAATGCAACTGGCGTACAGCTGAATCTTGGCCATTTGGGTCAACAACAACTACCCCGCCCATAATGTGATACATATATGCTGTGTATATTTTAAATTTTGATATTTAAAGTTAACTGCTGCCGACCCCAATTATTTACAGCCAAAGGCTTAAATCACCATAGACTTGATGATGAATTCCCATCCATCTATATATATATATAATTGTGCAATATCCCCATTTATGCCATAGCCATATTGAGGAATGGTTATCAATGCATAGTGCTTTGTTGCGCATCCTGTTTGGATTGCCACGACATGGATGAGCAGGGCTACACTCAGTGTGAAATTATAATTTTGCACACACACACACACACACACGCGCATCACATTTATTAAAATATAATCCCTGCACATGTTTTGCATTGACCATGAAACTTCACAACCTCCCTCCCAACACGTGCACCCAACTCTACGCAAAGATGTGTGACAAGGCCGCCGCATCGAGGGAAGACGCTGGTGATTTTCCATCATGGCCACGGGGAGTCCAAAGGCTGCCCTACGTACGGACCGGGTGGCGATGGGTGCATCAGGGTGCTCAGGAAGCATCATAACCTGAACATTTGCAGAATCAGGTTGCGGAAAGTTTTTCATCGTTTGGATTTGTTCGGTCTTTTTTTGGACGTTTGAGCCCTAGTGGTGCTATGATTTGAAGATTGCCTTGAGTGTGAAAGGTAGGCCCAGCTGTTACTACGACGAGAGGTTTGTTACCACGATGCTTAGAGTCGTTACCACGACGGAAGAAGGATGTTGCCACAACGGGAGGGGGATGTTATCATAACGGACTAGTATCTTTAAAGGACATCTCTCTAGCCGGGAGCTCCGTTCCACTGGATTATACAGTGCCAACTGACACTGTATAATACAGTGGAATAGACTAGAGGAATGTCCTTCAAAGGTGCTACTCCGTCGTGACAACCCTTCTTCCGTCGTGGGAACAGGTTGCAACCCGTCGTCCAAACTTAGCCACCAAGCGTCGTAGTAACATGAAGGCATGGTCGCCAGCAGGCACTGCCTTAAAGTAAGCAGGTGGCGCAGGCGGCCCCTTGATCACTTTTTTGAGGAGCAAGGTTTTGAGATGTCTTGAGTTTTGAGCGCCCCTCGATGTCCGACGCGGTCACGGCGACGGGAGGAGACACTGAAGGAACCACCGATTGGTTGAACGAGATGGGTTTGGACGTGGCGACAATGATGAGACTTAGAATTCAGCAGGGGGAATCACCAGGGGTTGGTTGCAAAATCCCACTTGTGACATCGAAGGATATTCCCGTGCAAATGAGAGGTTTCTGCTCGTGCAGAGTAGACGTAGAATTTTGGCCCAAGGATGCCCTTTGTGGATTGCAACATCATCAAGGACCAGCCACCAAGCCGCCACGTGCCCCAGACGCCCGGGGGGCGGGGGGTTGTGCATTCGGCTTGCCCGGGGCTGGCTTCTCAAACGCGGTCAGGTAGGTTGCACGGGCAAACCTGAACTGGCAATGTCATGTCATGATACGTCATGCTGCGTCTCATCACCCACTACCACCATCTGCCAGCCCTGCCTGGGTCCAAGGGTTGGTTCCAGAACTTTGAGGATGAGGGTTTGCCATGGGTGCGCTTCTTTGTCGAACCAGCTACATGGCTGGTAATCATGCCGTTGAGGAATGGGCTCTGTAGGTCGCATCACCTTCCGTCTTCCCAGACATGTTTTGATGAACCTCTTGCTGATTAGTAGGGACGAATACTTAGCGATCATGTTTCGATGGTGGTCTCCTGTTCCCAGCCAATGAAGTTGAGAGTGGCTGCCCGCATAGTCTCTTGGAACAAGTAAAAACAACGGCCAGCAGCTTGTGCAAATTTGAGTATTTTGAGTCAGCAAATCAAAACAAGGTTCTGCAGCCGTTGGTAGCTTTTTCCAGGGTCTGTGGAGTGAAGTGTTGCTGGAAATCATCGTGGAGTTGAACAGCAATGTGTGCAGACATGTGCGGACAGCTGAGGTGATCAAAACCATCAACTTCGCCAAGAACCAACTGGGCTATGATGCTTGGCCAAAGGAGGAGGAGGAGGAGGAGGAGGAGGAGGAGGAGATTGCTCTTCTTTGCTGAGCTCAGTGTTTGTTTCTACGCTTCTTGGGCCCAGTGACCAAATTCCTTTGCGCGTGACCGTGTATCCTCAGTTTCTGCACCCATTTTGAATGAGACCCATGCACTAGCTCTTAGTGAACATGCAAAGGATCTCGGAGAGCATTTCGAGAACCTCTGCAGGATGCTGCAGTCAGTTTATCAGTTTCGGGCAACTTCTGCCAAGGAGCACATCATCATGGCCGGTTTGAGTGGAGGCGGATGGACCACAACAGTAGCGGCAGCGGTGGATCCCCGTATCGTGCCACGGCTATCTCGGTGTGCCCCCGAATCGCCCAACAAACGGGCAACAACACTACATAAACTGATGAAGTAGTCACTTTTTTTTCCTCCTCCGTGGGGTCTCATTTGGGGCCTGAAGCATCTCTGTAATTGTTGCAGGTTAATTAATTGGTAATTTTTGATGTGTTGGAGACACGATGCCTCTAAGAAACCATTTGAATTCCATTTGAAGCATAGGTTTTGCGGATTTTGTGTCCGAGTGCAGGATTGCTGAAGCATCATGGCATGCGCCTCCCTGCCTCCAAGGAGTTGTCAATGCCCATTGCTGGAAGTATACCCTGCGACTTCAGGTGCAAACTGAACTGGTGGCATGGCACTGGGTCGGCAGTTTGGGGCGGGTGGGCGATTCTTTGATACCTTGGCAGCAATGAATGCATTGGAAGTGTAGCTGATTGTAGCTGTGCAGGATTATGGTAGGCTTTGATTCAAGAGCTCGCGCGATTAAATCATGTGACATCATGTGACATAAGTCCCCGTGTAGGTCTTTGGTTTAACAAAGCTGTGGGAGTCTCACTTCTGCACATGGAGGCACACGTCTTGGGATTTTGAGCAGTACTGTGGCGACCGCTGGGCCAACATTGGTGACTGGGCTGGAGGAGAAGCAAAGCGTGTTAGATCCGCATTTGATTTAGACTTGCATCGAGATTTTGTTTCTCTGTGTGTGTGTGTGTTTGCCTGCTTTACTTGATGTCGGTTGAAACCTGGAAATTACTATTCAGTTAGGGTTTGAGTCGGCTTGGGCAATCCTGACTTTTGGACATAGTGAGCTTTAATGTACCACTTGGGTGAAAACATCGCAAAACATCTATGGGACAAGAATAAGAGGAGACGGAATGCATGTAAGCCTCCCAAGCCTAAAATGAAAGGAAACCGAGAAACAGATGGCAATGCCGCAATGCCCTTTGAAACTCGGGTGGCAGAAGAGACCTGCGATCGAAACATCTCGTACACATCAAGTGACTGACGCCATTCAAAGCAGGAAGCCCCAGAAAGAATGACGAAACCAATATTCCCTAGCTACACTTCTTTGCCAGGCTGCCTGCTCCAGTATATTCCAATAATTTCCAATATATTATATCTATATATCATTCGCTATATCCAATACAATAGGTGCAATAGGCCCTAGATGCAGGCAGACTTCCACGCCTGAGCGGCAATCACTTATTGCTTATCCTTTAGCAGCTTTAGCAGCCACCCTGAACTGAGGCAATTACACTGCGCTATATGTCCTCGCTGCTCTGGAGGAAAACCGAACAAGCTACTTGGACACTTTGAACCTTCAACCAGAAGACATGATTCAATGATACATGAGCCATCAGCAACTACAAGCTATCCTGTGTTATATACTGTGCATGAGTCTGCGCCTCGCTACCACACTGCCTTGTATTGATGCATAGACTGCGGAGGGCTGTGTTGCGGATGTTTCAACAGCCTGTCTCCAAACTCTGCCATTGCCCAGGCATTCAGCTACTTCATGAAGAGGATCCTTGCTGTTTCCATGGCTGTGGGCGCCATCAAAGAATCCAGGACGATGAGCAGATGCCACGAAAGTGGAGCGCAGGTCACGAATTGTAGCATGTAGCTTGCTGGAGTCTTGTTAGGAGTACAACCGCTTCGTTCAGAAGGAAGCGGGAGGCCTGTTTCGGACCATTGTCACGGAAGGGAACCAACACGAGGTGAATCCGAAGCTTGTTTTGCAATGGAGAAACCTAATGTTACTGTAACTCATATTTTGACATGCGCGGCTATTTTTTTTGAGAATGGCCCGAGGAGAGAGAAGATAATAGCAGGCGCGACCGACAGATTGAATCGAGAACGCTCCAGCACATTTCATTTTGTAGTTGGATGATGTTAGATGTTCCGCTTGTGCAGATTTTGGCAGGGTATCTCTCCTACAAGATTGCTCGCGGTCAGGCAGGAATTCCAGGGTACATATTTAGCTCCTAAAATTCAAGGAAGTTAACAGCAACAACCAGCACAACAGTCATGACGCCACATGACGCCACCATACCAGCCCACCTTTGAAATGTTTGTAGAGGCGATCAGCGTGGCGGATGTGCATTCCCCCTTTGACCTACTGAGTGAGACGCTGAGCATTCACACCTGAGTTTTTTATTTTGGATCACAGACACGATCACGATCGCTGTCAGATCCATCAATCAAGCATAATCAAGCACAACCCTGTGATGGTGCTCGTATACCTCCCGATTTCCTGACAATACTGCAGCACCAAGCGCTAGATCCAGGATGAAGACGGATGAAGGCTGATCGAGGTAAAAAGTCATGGAAAGGTGGCATCCCGTGATTGAACAGAAATGGCTGCTTGCACCGCTTCGTGCCCTGTTGAGATGTTTGGAAGTGCTTTGATTGATTCTGATTGGTTTTGATTGCCTCATTTATTTATCCGATGGTTTGTATGGACATGATCATGAAGAAATTCATGCACAAGCTTGCACATGGGGAAGGCAAGAAGGCAATGCGTCGTAAGATGTCGTAAGTATACTGCAGAATCTGCAGATGATTTTTTGCATCACTTCCAGCCATTGGGCAAGAATACGGGCCCCACATCAACGAATCATTTCGTGATATTCCCCGGTTAGTTGCCATTATATATCTCCTTGGGTCATCCCCGAACCAGCAGATCATACCAGTACCAGTGAATAAACCACATGACTCATGACAACAAGCAGATCTTTTGGGCGATGCCTCAGGTTCTTCGAGAGAAACTGAACATTTGCGAGGCAGCGTGACTTGTCCTGCATGGACCTGCATGGTGTGGGAGCCCCTCACTCACTGGTACGAAGGAAATGCCACAGAGACTTTTTGATCAGCCTGGCTTAGCTTTGCCCAGGATGGCATGGTTTCAAAGCAGTTCACAGGCTGTTAGTTGATGAGTTAAGTGCGGAGCTTGTATATGACCGTAACTATTCGGAAACTACAGGGATGTTGCTTACTCCATCGTTCAGATACCGTTCAGCTTTGGATCGAAATGAGGCTTTCGGACTTTGAGGTACAGACCATTCATAGCGAAATTGACTCAGATCAGCATCGCGGCTGCAGCTGGTAAGTTCATATGAAGACCGAGTAATAAAAATTGCAACCCCCATGGCTCCAAGAATCAATGCCATTGAGGCACAAGCAAAACCCCTAAGTGCTGGAGGCAGTAAGGGCCGCGGGTCAGCAAAAACCTTGCGTAAATTCGTTTTGGCCCTAGCTACTCCTGCCCGAAAGCTAAAATACTGTGGGCGCATAAGCAAAGCCTAAGCGGAAGCATTCCTTTGCCGCCTTGACATCCACAAAATCCTTTTCACAGGTAGTGGCCATATAGCCAGGGTGATGCGCCACTAAGGAGTGGGGTGGTTGACTGGCAAGAGTTTTTGCAGCACCTTGGCCGGCAACCCTGGAAGTGCAAGAAGTGACCTGCAAAATCCATCAAAATCCTGCAAATGCATGGGTGCCACGTTGCAAAGTTGTTCTCGGAGGGCACCATCTGCAAAATAAATTGGAATATCTAGGACATGTCAGCTGCATTTTGGACTGCGGTTATCACCTCAAGATACCTCAAGTCAGGTTTGTTGCACGCGGCCCAAAGCGCCCAGAAGATGAAGCCAAGCTTTTTGCGCTTCGAACAAAGCGAGTTCATCGTCGCCTGGTGGCACTGCGGACCGGGGCCTTCCGTCTCAGGAGGTGAAATCATGTCTTGGGCTCTGTTGGATCGAGAGCATGGTGAATGCAGTTGCCCATGAGGCAACATGCGCCTGGCGTTCAACAAGTTCCAGCAACTTGGACTCACACACTATTGACATGCGCCTTTTGTACCATGTTTGGTTGAATCCAGGCAGCCTTATGCATCCTTATGCCATGAGCACTTCTGGCCAAGCCTTGCCAAGCAGCCCAGAAACTAGATAGACATCCCTAGTTCAGTTTTGATAACTAGACTGGAACAGGATGTTGTTTTTCATGGCATTCATTGCATTTCATTGCCATGGACGACGGAGCCTGCTTCAGCCAAGTGAAATACAATCAGACACGGCCTAGACGGAGCATGGTACTGTAGGGCATTTGTGGGAACCCCGCAGTGACAATTTGTGCCAACCTGCTAGGACAGACCAGTCAGTGACTTGTATGCAGTCAGTGGATGTCAGGGTACCGAAGGTGCTTGTGCAGCCGTGGGCCACATGGGCATATTGTATCGTCACTCACCGTCATCTATCAACATCGTATCGGCAAAGTTTGATCACGAAAGCTAGCGGTAGCTAGCTGGAGTTACTCTTGCTTCAGCAAGGGGAGGGGCAGGTCCGCGTCCAGCACAGTGATTTTTCACTTAAACCCCCTTCCCTACCCCCCAAAAGCACCCGGGGCATTTTGAAGCGGTGTTGGAAGCAGATGGTCACGGGCTCAAATCCTGCCAGGTCTCTAGGCAAACTGTATTCATCACATCAAAATACAATCAAAATCCCATCATGTTGCCAGGCTCATATGAACCTTAGCTTACGTTCACCCCCCCCCTTGGGCCTCGAGTAAAGTTTGCATCTGTCCCACTTGCCGAGCTCCACCTAACTTGTGCCCTGGGTGTTGGTCAGAGCAATCCAGCTGAACCGTTTCAAACAGTTTGCCACGGGCCACACTAGAAACTCAACTGCACACAAACTGCCAAAAGAAACAGATGAACCATGATGAAACAGCACTTACTATGAGGGCGAGAAGATTCTTAAGATACAACTAATCAACGCGGACAAGACATAAAACAGTCACACGCGACAATGACGACGACGACTACTACTGCAACTACAGCAACACAGGAAACAATCACACGCTAGTACTACTACAGCACTTGCATTTAGATTTGAATCACCACACAGTAGCGCTTCACAGTTTGCGTCCAAGAGGATTGTGATAATAGCATGCAAGATGGATCAAGATGGTAGATCCCCAGACATGTTTCTAGGCCTTTTTTCCAGTTTCCTCCAACACACCGGAACAAACCCACAGGATCCTACAGGTTTTGATCAGGTTTGGGGGTCTAAGGTGACAGCAAGAAACGATATTTTCCAGCACGTTCGGCCTGTTTGTTTGGGCTGCTCCCGTGCATATTTGCCCCTATCCATTTCAGCGGCACAGCCCTCAGGCTGTGCAAAAGCTTTTCGAAAAGATCGACAAGGGCTGTGACCGCAGCTTGGGCCAAGCTCGGATGTTTCTCATATGTTATAATCGAATTGCCAGTTGAACAACTGATACACACATGTTCTTGTCAGGGGAGCTAAGCTGATCTAAGCTGTAATTATATTGTGATAAGTGATAACATGTGACAACTAAACTGATTTCCCCGAATCCCAGAGCTCGAATGTTTGCATCCTGTATGACGCTGTCATCATTAAAACATATGGAATTCACGGCATTGATACAAAAGACTGCGTCAGCAGCGTAGTACATTATTTATGATATATGTAGAGTTGGCTAGGACATTGTGGGTCCTATAGGTCCACTATAGGTACGGTTAAGTTAAGTTATGAGGTCAGAGGCTGTCTCACCCTCAGCACTCCATGTCTCCCAAACGAGGAAAGATCTCAATCCATGAGCTCCTCACTTTCGTCCGCTCGGACCTGCACCTCGATGTTCGGATGATGTAGACTCACAGCATTTCAAACGGCCTTGGATATTTTGGATGGCCCAGGGCCGAAGGTATACCATCTATGACACCTAATATTATAGATGCACGTGATTAGAAATTATGGTGTTTGTTTATACATTTTGAAATAATATGATGGATCAAGTACCGGGCACAGACACTGAAAGACATGTTTCACACAACAGAATCTTGGCTTGCAACACGGATAAGAAACACAGCTTGTTGCAGCTCTGCATAGTGCCTTCGGACAAATTAAGGATCGTTTTCCAAACTCCAAAATGTATGATTTTCACAAGGGATCACCAGGGCAAAGGCTAGAAGTGGTGGGCAACCTGGTTGAAGGTGCTGCAGACCCAGACGAATCATTAGAGCACTTCTACAATCGGACCAAGGAAGCTCACCCAATGGGACGTGTTTGAATCAGACACTCAGCTGCAAGTGATCATTTCATAGCTGGTGCCCTTGGGTTGCTAAGGGCAAATGAAGTTTGCCAGGGCACAATTGTTCCGCTGTTTGCTGGATTTTGTTTTCTCATTCCTGGGGTGAGACCCAGGAAGGAGGTGGAAACGGTGCAAAGATCATGAAAGGTATTGACAACTTGAGATTTTTGTGCTGAATGCTAGGACTGGACTGGTAGTTTCTGCATTTGTCAGGCACCCCAGGCATCAACAGTCTCGAGCAGCGTCCTAAGGAGTTGAAAGCATTCTACAAGACCATGGACACCAATGGAGATGGTGGCCAAGTCGCAGTCATCATCAGTCGCATTCAGTCGCTCAAAACCATCCAGCGGGCATGGTTTGATTTTGTGATGGGGTGACCTCCCCAAAGTTGTTTCACAGGGTCTCCAGACAGGTGAGGTAACCGTTGCAGGTGGATGTGCTAGTGGAACCTGTTCCCATGACACTTGACCATAAAAAACCGCTCGGATTTGAGGACTTGATGTTGATGAGCTGTTGTTGTTCATTCGCAAGACACGATCCACTTTTCAGAAAGGAAAGCCAGGACCTCGGCTTCACAACATGATGCAGGACAGAATTCGGCGGTCGATTGAGCTTTGTGCCAGGAGTGCTGCACCATGTATTCAATCAGGCTGCATGTGCCCAACAGCCGCGTTTTCTCACAAGGTCGCTACCAAATTGCTACCAATATTATTGGCAGGTCAAAATCACAAGCTGCTTTGGACATCCCCATTGCAACAAAGTCTATACACCTGCCCAGCAGCGAACCCAATCAACTCGCCATTCCGCATACCGCGAAGAAGACGACAGAAAAAGAGCAGCTCCCACCCACACAGCGGACATGCAACTGGTGCTGCAGCCCTCTTTCCAGCAAGCGCCATGGCAGCTGGTCAGGAATGACGATACAAAAGCATGCCAGCAGCGGCAAGGGCAAGCATTGCACCACTTGGGTTGGCGGATTTCACCATGGGAGGCATGAATATCACCAATGTCATTAAGTCATTAAGTTTCGCTATGTTTCGCTCATAAGTTTCATTTGGTTGCCACGTTCATCCTGAGATTCCTTGATTGCCCCCCATGCACTATGAAGGTGGCCTGGCCCCCGAGATCATGAGACAAGAGCTGCGTGTTGGTCCCGGGTGCTGCGGAAAGTCGAACGATGCTTAGAGGCCTAGTGGGGGGGATAGCATTTGATCTTCAAATTCCATCACCCATGCTCGTGCTTCAAACCTACGGTGCTGGTTTCCCTCTTGGCCAAACATGTCCTTTGGAGCCAAACATGTCCTTTGGAGCCTTCACTTCCCGGGCTTTCCAAATTTGGTACCAGAACCAGAACAACTTTGTAATTTTTGCTCCAGTTCTCATTTCTCCATGGGCCACCTGGGTATGCGAGGACGCCAAGGCAGCGGACTTGTGTGAAGAGCCTGCTGTTGCGCAGAGAAAGTTCCAAGAAGCGGCGAGGATGCTGCGACTTGGTGAGACTTGCGTAAGGGATCGTGAGGGGCAATCCAGTCAATGTGTTTCCGCAACCTAAAGTGGTGGCCTGAGAGTAGTGGCTCGACAGTAGTTTCACGCGTTGTTTTGCAGCAGTTTTGGCAAATATTGGCATTTTTCAAACGTACTTTAGTTTTTTACCCTTAGATATTGTTGGAAAATAGGCCAGAATGGCAGCACGAATGGAACACCCAGTCACCACTTTGAGCTGTAAAATGATTACGCAGACCACACATATCATAGGAACTCTTTAGTAACACCGCTGGAACATGCATTCTTCACGGCAGGGCTACCTTAGATGATCCGATGTTCTCCTTTGATCCCTGCCCTTTTTCTTTGAAAACCTTTGGTCACGAAAGCCAGCCGCTAGGCTAGGCAAAGTTCCTTTTGCGAACAAAGTGAGTTATAGGGGGTCTGGGGGTAGAGTGTGCCAGGAGGTGACAAAATCACGGAAATCACGGAATTAGGTGCAGTGGGAGGGGTGTAAATGGGAGCTTTTTGAGGGTTATGTACCAGGTCGCAATTGGGTGACGGTGGGGTATCGATTCCCCCCTGGTCCATCATCCGAGGTGCATTTGGGGAAACTGGAATGGAAGGGTAAAATTATGGAGAAGTCGAGTAGAACAATGAAAACACTGAAAACAATTGGAAAAATCGAGCAAAACCATTTGAAAATTTGGTAAACCATGGAAAATGGATGAAAATGGAGTAAAACTAAACCATGGAAAAATCGAGCAAAACCCCAGAAAAATTGAGCAAAACCATGTAAAAATTGAGTAAAACCACAGAAAACATCAATAAAACTATGGAAGAATCGAGTAAAAACGTGGAAACATCTAGTAAAACCATGGAAAAATGAAGTGAAACGTTTGCAAAATCGCCGACAATGGTCTGCCGTCGGAGGTGCGTTTGGGGAGGCGTTAGACACACTGGAATCGAAGGGAGTGCTTAAGCAGCTTCTGTCAGTAGTTGGGATTGTTCTTGTCGACTTGTATTTGTTGGGCTCCGATGTGGGACCATTATGAGGAAAAGGCATTGCTTGATGGTCCGTTCTCGGAGGTGCATTGGGGGAGGCGATAGAGAGACTGGAATCAAAGGAGTCAGTGGAAAAGGCATTGCTTGATGGTCACAAGGATTAGAAGCAACTTCTGCCAGTAGTTGGGCTCCGATGTGGGACCATTATGGTCGCAAGGATTAGAAGCAATTTCTGTCAGTTACGATGTTTTGGGAAAGACTGGAATAGAAGGGAGCCAGAGGGAAAGGCATTGCTTGGAAAGGTTGCGGAAGGATGTGGATGAGATTGTTCTCGTCGACTTGTATTTGTTGGGCTCCGATGTGGGATCATTATGGTCGCAAAGATCAGAAGGAACTTTTGTCAGTATAGGATGCTTTGGGAGAGACTGAATAGAAGGGTGTCAGAGGAAAAGGCATTGCTTGAGGAACTTCTGAGGAACTTCTGTCAGTATAGGATGTCGACGAGAATGTAGCCATCTACTTGTATTTGTTGGGCTCCGATGTGGGACCATTATGGTTGCAAGGATTAGAAGGATTTTGTGTCGGTGTAGGTGGGCTCCGATGTCGGACCACTATGGTCGCAAGGGTTAGAAGGAACTTCTGTCAGTATAGGTGGGCTCCGATGTGATTGTGGTCGGAAGGATTAAAAGGAACTTCTGTCAGTATAGTAGGATGTGGACGAGAATGTACTCGTCGACTGGGGTTCCGATGTCGGACCATCATGGTCGTAAGATGTCGTAAGGATTAGAAGCAACTTCTGTCAGTATACAATGCTTTGGGAAAGGCTGGAATAGAAGGGAGTCAGGGGAAAAGGCATTGCTTGGAATTGTCGTTGGAGGATGTGGACGAGACTGTATAGTAGCCGACTTGTATTTGTTGGGTTCTGTCGGCACGGGATGTGAAATCAGCAAGCTTTGGAAAGGGGTGTTAGCATAGCAGAAGATGAGACTGCTGCGTCGGCTCCGTCAATGTTTTTTTGCATTTTTTTGGTGAAATGAGGAAGCTTTGGAAAGGGGTAATGAAAATATGAGGTGAGGAGGGCAGAGGTAAGGGTCCGTGAATGGAGGCACAGTCGCTATGGAGAAGAAACTTCTGTCGGTATAAGATGTGAAATTATAGGAAACTTTGGAAAGGGGTGATGAAAATATGAAAATATGAACGTAAGGATCCCTGAAAGTCTGAGGGCAAAAAGTTTGCGGGTGAAAAGTCTGTGGGTGAAAAGTCTGTGGAAGAAGAGTCTCTGGATGAAGAGTCCCTGGGTGAAAAATATGGGTGCAACGTA
>Ga0126342_10016263_pt1 | contig 12982 bp, 10 predicted proteins | sample Cyp1metagenome_FD_92528 | JGI IMG/M metagenome (GOLD analysis project Ga0126342, IMG submission 92528) | Coral microbial communities from Lord Howe Island, Old Settlement Bay, Australia - Cyphastrea 1 metagenome | ecosystem: Host-associated > Invertebrates > Cnidaria > Coral ... | reverse complement strand
TAGTATATAGTAGTAGTATATAGTAGTAGTATATAGTAGTAGTATATAGTAGTAGTATATAGTAGTAGTATATAGTAGTAGTATATAGTAGTAGTATGTAGTAGTAGTATGTAGTAGTAGTATATAGTAGTAGTAAGTAGTAGTAGTATATAGTAGTAGTATATAGTAGTAGTAGTAGTAGTAGTGGTAGTAGCAGTAGTAGTAGTAGTAGTATATAGTAGTAGTAGCAGTAGTAGTAGTAGTAGCAGTAGCAGTAGCAGTAGTAGTAGTAGCAGTAGTAGTACTAGTATTTTGACTGACTCTGTCATTTCTATACAGCAAGTCTACAATTCGTGAAACCTCACCTCGGTTCAATCATGTTATTACCGCGCAAAATCCCCTTCTTTAATTGGATAAATCGTGATAAAACACGATGTTGGTCGGTCAAATCAGATTGATTCATTTCTAATTTCAGATACTTAAAACTTAAAACCATCATGTCTTTTGGATTCTTATGGTTTAACGATGCTTGATGGTTAAATATGGTTCAAAACACCTCGGCCCCCGGGCTGAGTTGGGCCCCCTGCACTCCTTGCAGCCCTCGGAAGGGGTTGTGTCCCATCCCGGTGTTTTAATGAGATTTCGGGCTAATCCCATGAGTGTTACATATTGAGAGGGATTTCATTGGCGTTTAGTGCAGATTTAGTGGGTGTTTAATGGAAAAATGTTATAATTTATAATTATCATATTAATTATATATGTGTCCCGCAAAAACTGAAATCCTGGTATCGCGGAATGGATCAAAGAAACAACTACAGGAACCACCTATCATTACCGGACAAAAAAACACTTTTGCATTTGTTCCTCAAACCAGTCTATTGAGGCTATTGCCTTGAGCAACCACTTAAACACAATAAAAGGTGATTCACCCACGCAACAACATACGCACCATAGACAAATAAGAAAACGTCCAACACTGGGTCGGGGATATTGCGACCATTGTGATGTAGATAAGGATCGTCATCGCCGTCCTCATCGGTACCAACACTATCATCTTCATTATCAGGAGCATTACAGTACCAATCTTCAATGTTGCACTTGGCTCGAATATCTCACACCTGGGGTTTCCTAAAAAGGGACTAACCCTAGTCATCATCCATTTGTTCATAGGATGTTCAATGAAACGATCCAGCGATAAAGGGGTACCTCCATTCCCCGGGCCTTCCGCCAAGGCCAACCGAGCCATGCTCACTTGCTGCAGTCTCTCCTGCCAGGAGCACTGCGGATCGCAAAGGATCCCATGTCAGCGTTGAGCGAGAAAGTCAACACGCATCGTGCTTAATAGTCTATTACCTGACTATTAAACACTATTTACCATCAACATAGTCATTTAATATCAGTTAATGGTGTTTAATAGTCTTTGATAGTCATTATCACTGATGAATTAGTGATTTAACCACGAAAATATGGCGATATGACTGACAAAAGATAGTTAAATGGTGGCCGTTAACAACAATTTATGATGTTTGTTTACCAGCAATATATTATGGGGAAAAGTGTATATGACTGATAAATGATGATAAATGATGGTTGATATATGATTTATATGGGAACCACATACATGAACACGAAGCTTCGATAGAAACAAGATTGACACAACAAAACACATGCACATAGTATTCAGATCTTAGATGAACTTCACGATTGAAACAACGTAGTCATGTTTGCTCTTCGGAAACCACCTGTGAAAACAACAGTCTCAGGGCCAAACCATTGGTCATGTTCTTCAACAATCACTCTGACCAGTAGGATTGCAACATTTTAATGACCGGAAGCCGACACACACACACACACACCAGCCGTTTCCAATTGGGAAAGCAATCCAAGCCATATCATCAGCGTCAATCCCACATTTTTGTTGGCCGTCCAAAAATTAAAACTGAGAGCAGAACCAAAGGTATCAATAAACACCCAAAGAACGTTCAAAATCGTGATGCCATGACTGTCAGACCGTCTTCGAACAACTGTTGAATGGATTTGAATGGTTTCAGTCTAAATCTCATCCAATTAGTTATATATATAGTTGGGAGTATTATCTCATTTGTTGAGTTGAAACAAAAAACATGCTTGATTCACCAAGCAAATTAAACTGTTGGTTATATACCCCATTCTATCCCCATGTTGGACAGTAAAATCACAATGTTGTTCCTCAAATAGCCATCATTTAATTATGTCATTGTTGCCCTCTGGTAATTTCACAGTTTGCTATAGAAATTCATAGAAATTCACCATTCTTCAACTTTTGTTTATTCATAGTCCAGTAAACAAACATAGATATTTGGAAACTCCATCATTTCCATTCATTCCCGAACAAAAGCAATGGAATTCCATAGTTTGTACTATGTTTACTGCAGGATAAATCCCGATGTTTGCTGGTTAATCTCGTATCAGTCCTATACTTGCTCTATATTTGCTGCTGATTCATGTTTTTTCCATGGGTTCATGGCTTACCCTCTGGTAAACATCACCAAAAACTCATGGGAACATCACCAGAAATCTGTGGGCAATTTTCAATAGGGAAGGGCGAAAAATTACCAGAGGGTAAGGTGGCATCATCTAATCCTGTATGTACTTATATACATAGCAAATAACTGTAGATACAATGTGGATAAAATCATGATTTAGGTATATATATATATATACATATATTCCAGAGGGTAACTACTGTAATGTCAACCCCGGATTAATAAACCATGGTTTATTAATTAAGGGGGTACTCCTCCAATAGTCATTCCATCTAATACTTAAATGTACCCTCCCAATTAAACAGCCGTTTGGAGTTTATTAATCCAGGGTTGACATTAACCATTAATTCCCCGAGGGTAAACCACGCTGTTCGCCGTGGCACCTGGAGGTTCGCCATCTGTTCCTCGCTGCGCGCAGAAAGGAGGCTCCGATGCCAATGCAGAAAGATGGCGTGAAGCCGAACAACCTGGGGAGGTGACGTGAACCGACGTGATTTCCATGGGGATTTCCATGGGATTTGAATATGAACAGATATTAAAACATATGAAAACTGCGGATTTATAGTGGATTTATCCCAATGATATCCCTCATGAACCATCAAACATTTTGAAAAAATGAAGTGTTCACTATGAACATATGATGAGGCTTGATGGGATTGGGGATATGATGGAGATATAGTGGGATACATTTTTTTTGAATGGGGGGTCTACCATCTACTCTCCAGTCATGGCTTACCCCTTCGGAAATGATCAGACTGGTTACCCAAGAATAAACCTACCAGACTTGGGGATGGTCCGGGATGGTTTACAGCCCCCATAAAGATGGTGATGTTACATGATTTTACGGTGTTTCTTATTGGGTTTACCACATGACCATCTCGTTATGACTAACAGTTCGCCATGGAAAATCACCATTTGTAATAGGTAAACCATCTATTTCTATGGGCCATTTTCCATAAATGGGCCATCTATACCATGGCTATGTTAGTCATAACCAGAGGGTACTAGCACAGCAAATTCGGTAAAATCTCACCTGCTCGGTCTATCCGCCCTGGACCTCCAGATCGTTGAGGAAAAGGAGATCACCTCGCCCCCAGGCCTCGCTGTGCCCATCGAACATTGGGATCACACCCAGGTATTGAAACCAAGATAGCTCCACTTACTGTAGCAAAAAGTAGCTGGGTTTCAATGGGAGATCTTCAGGATCCTAAAATGGAGGTACGTTAGTACAATATTTCTGGCCATATTTTCTGGGGATATTCCCTGAAATTTAGCCCTTAGGCCTTATATATGGTAGGTACCTCCAATTTGGGATCCTGAAATTCCCATTGAGGGTTTGTCCAAAAAGTCGGAAACACTCCAGAGTCATGATCACTGAAAGATATGGAAAAATGATCTTCCTGCTCAATCACTGGATAAGTGCCCTATTGTTTCAGGCAAGACCATGTCTTCAAAGTGCATCAACTCGCGGAACTTGACTAGTGGAGCTCGGATGCTGTAAAGTCAATAAGATCCACAAGTCAATGGATTGGTTTAAGGGAAAATCTACAGGAAACCATGGATTTTCCCTTGGAATATTGGGGTTTCCTGTATATAATTGTTCCCTTAATTAAAACCAATGCATTGAACAAGAAAGAAAGTTCATTAATGGTGAGTTTCTTGAGTTTGGATCACCAGTTGCCGCTTCAGCCAAAACTTGCCTGTTGTAGAGACTGTTGTCCAAAATACCATACACCACATCAATCTAAAAACATGTCGAACTTTAATAACTTTATCAGGCGAACAAAAAGATGTTTCGTGGCACTCAGACTTCAGTCCTTAGACTTAATGCACTCTGAAGACTACCCTGGGGTAATTTAACATAGCTACGGAAATTTCACTATGTTTAAAGGTAAATGGTCATCTATAAATGGTGATATATATATATATATATAATATGTCATAATCATAATCATAGTACCAAATGTTTTGCTTCATAAACTATTCACAATAGCTATTCACCATATTACCATATGTTTTGTTTTACGATCCTGATATTGCCATATGTTTTAGAGATGATGTTTAATAAACGAGATCATTGTCAAAGCACCGGAGAATTTTCATAGGTCATCTCGCTGGATCAAACATGGTTCGGGGTGATTTTTATCATCCAGAGATTCTAGTGAAGAAATTCATGCCCATGAACTCTATAACAGCGAGAATTATATAGATATAAATCCAATCAACATACCCATGGCTTTGGCTATATGGCCATTTGAGGTCCAGTAGATTTACTTTCAATTCTGGGTTGTACTTGTATGGCCAGATCTTGTTGCTCAAGACCCTGTGACGACCATCATTTCAACTTGGCATATCTTGGCATGATGAGTTGGTTGATTTATTAATATAACATGTCTGTCAACGACTACAAACCATGTCATACCTGCCAAAACAAAACATCGAACCTCAAAATGCCAACTTCGGGGCGAACAACAACCTTTCATCACCATTCTTTTTGGATATCTATGGGGGCTATCTTCTGCATGTTTTTGGATGAGTCCCGGCCCATTTCGGATACAACCCAGCCTTGGTGAGCCGATGAAGATCATCTTTGAAGCTACGATGGAGTTCTTGCACCCGATTACCATGGGCCTCTGCGTCCAAGTTTTACCCTTCAATCTGGGAGATCCTGTAAGTCTTCCCCATCTTCCCCGGGACATGGCAGTCACTATCAGTCAAAATTTCAGGCGCTAAAAGACGTGTATGAAGAAAGTATCATGTTGGTATAGGTTGGTCATGTATAGAGTTTCTAGCAACCCCTAAACAGATAGAAAAGACATGAACAGACAAGTCCTAGGTGAAATACCTGTTCTATCATTTTGGAGGCTAATGGAGGCTACAGGCTACTCTAAACATCTACAGACCATCGGGCCATATGGGCCATATCATTCTGGGATACCCAACTAGCCATACGCAAACAAATCAATGTGGGTAAAAGCAGCCTCTACATTGGACATTTGTCAAATCGCAGGCCTTATATCTCCAATAATCTTCAACAGCTGTGCTGCAACAACATCAACTTCCACTGCAATATCTACTTTGGAGGCCTCGAAAAGAAAAACAACTGGCTATTACAGTATATAGATTCCAACTACTTGTACTTGAATGTCCATCCTTCACTATGTATACTCAGCCAAGATTCCGGTCCGTAACAACTTCCAAGTGCCATTCGGAGGTTGATCATTTCCAGTGGATGTACAGTGAATGACCCTAAACTAAACAACTTCTCGGTAATATTAAGCACCCCCATTCCGTAATCCCACATATGTATGTTTAAAAACCCCTGCTATGTAAAATATGTTTTCTGGATGTTTCTGGGCTGTGTCTGGCATTGCGAAAGGGATTCAAAAACTGTTGTTGAATTTTATCGGCCTTGTGGCTTACCACCTCATATTTCAAATACCACACGGGCAATAAGACAATGCATGAGTCCCAACCGTCAGTCAGCACTGCAATGATCCTGCCTGATCACGGTTTCAATAGGGGACCAACGGTGCTGTGGTTGTTTCAATGTCCAAGGTGGGTCACAATTCATTCTGGATCCCCTCGGCTTCTGGCAATTTGTACTAGTGAATCAGAACAAAGAACAATCTCTTTGGATAAGCCCCAATATTTTGCTAGTTCAATTCGACTTTTGGTTTGTTACTTGTTGGATCATGTGGGTTGTCACATCGGCACATAAGCATGTATGTATGTATATATATATATATATGCACACATTAATAATAGATGTCTACATATGTGCATCTACCATGTATATCTATCAATATATCATACATAAATAAATTTAGATAAACATATATAAAACAAATAAATTAAATGAAGAAATTAATATCCTTCTCCGGCATTCAAACATGGCTGGGAAATCTCCCATTGACTTCGATGATTTCAGCCCTGGACAGGTCCCACAGCCAGGCCCAGCGACACAAATGCACCAACAGCGCCAGACTGCTTGGAGATGCAAACGCGCCTGCTGAGATGGGCACTGGAGATACAATGCTACTGGTATCCATGTTAATGCATTTTAGGGAACATCTCAATGGATTCTTGGAGATTTTGTGGATTATCATCCGAAAGGGCGACCAAAATAAGGACCATCCATGATCAAAGATGCTGGCTTAAGCATGAAAAGTTTGCCTTTTCCATGATCAACACTGAGAAATGTAGATAAACCGAAATTGGGATAGGTGGATGGCAGCTTGGTCTTATGGATGGCTGCATGCATGCATGGAAAAACAATAGATAGGTGGATGGATAGACATAGAAAAATAAACAACTACATACACATAGATTAAAACACATAGGTGCAAATGCCAACAATACGCGCAACTTTATGGAAATAAATAGACATACACACGGATATCCCGGATATATCGTTGTGGTCATCGACAGCAACCCATTGATTTTGGCATCGCCTGATCGGAACCCCAAGCTGCAGCCACTCGTTGGAGAAGCATCTCACCTCGGATTTCCGGCTGTGATGGCGAGCCCCAAGACACATCCATCACCGGAAGGTCTGGGAACAAGTCACCATGGATTTCAATACCGAGATGGTCTAATGAGTCTAATGACTCGGATGGTTTGGGGTACCCTCATTTCAGGAAACCTCCATTTTTTGGCAACGCCAAACATCATCAAACGCGTTGTTGGGGCTGGTCGAAAGTGAAGCACGGCGCAGCGGGTCAAAATAACATGCCAACATCAACCGTTGTGTTACATGCTATTCATATTTGGAATATTCAACCTGATACCAGGATCTTGATCAGCACGCACATTCTTCAAACCAAATCGTATGTTCCACCCACAGCATGATCCTCATCATTGCTAGCCAAAACTACCCTGCTTTTCTCAAACTCCTACAAGACAGCCTCTTAATCTCCTTTTTCACCTTGCAACGCACCCAGAAAATGGCAAGGTCCGAGAATTGCCGCTTGAAGAAACACCTTCATATATATATAATCAAAATAACCTACTAATCTACTAACAACATCTAATACCCTCTGGTAAATTAACATAGCTATGGAAAATCACCATTTTTAATGGGTAAATCCACTATAAATGGCCATTTTCAATAGCTACGTTAAATTACCAGAGGGTAACAACATCTAATAATAAGACTAATGGATATTGGTGGTTTTTTCAACGCCATCCGGGTTGGTGATGTCAACTCCTCACAAGATGAGTCATTGGAGATCACTATCCGAAGTATATTTCAACATAAACACTATGCAACCCCCAAGCAGATCATCATCGGTCATATACTGTACCCATTACATCATACATTACATCATATTACATCATATGATATCCAAATTTTGGCTGGTTAAATCATCTTAAATCCCTATGTCTGTTGGTTAACATGGTTAAATCAATGGGATTTTCCATGGATATCTGACTGGTTCTATCCCCATTCCTTGGATTCTGGCGTCGCCCAATGTGTCGCTGCGTCCCAGCGTGGTCTTGCAGCCTGGAGCGCATGGAGCTGCTACTGTGCTGACCGTGACAAACAAACCAAGACATAGCTATGATGGGGATATGTAACGTATATATATATATATATATATATATATTGATATACCCCTACAAGCGTTAACATATAGAATATGTGAATATATATATATATATATTTGTATGTATATATGTAACATATAGAACCAACAGTGATAAACAAAAATGCTCAGCGTTCTGATTTAACCCACAGGGAACCAGTGGATTCTCCCATTGATCCCAGCAGAAAGTATGGGTCACTGGGACACCTGCCAGTTGGCGAAACAAAATTCCTTCACGGACAAAAAGAAAAAGTGATGTTTACCACCAACAATGTCTCCAAAAGGTCCCCTTTTATATACCCCAAACAAAAACTAAATGAAGAATCCCCAAGAGTGTCAACAAATGAGTTTGTCAAAAATAGGATGCCCCCAAACCAACTGATTGATCATCATGTTCCCCGATAAAAATTACGATAAACTTGGGGTACAGACCCTTTTTCAGACACACCCAAATATCACATGAAAATATCAAGTTGCTCAAATATCTCCATTATATCCCCATCATGTGCCCATTAATACAATATGACATCCCGTTAATTTTCAATTTGCTAATGCTTAACAACAATCTTAAGGCCTCCCTATATATATATGCTTATATATTTCCCTGTGAATCTATATGCTTCGACCCCAAGAAGCATAGCCCAAATACTTCCTCAGAATGTCATTGTATATATATATGTTGTCGGTCCCAAGATATCCTGTATGTATATATATATACACATAGTTAATAACAATATCAATCCTGAAGTACTGTAGATACAATGTCAAAAAAATCAATTCAAAGATATTCCCATGTATTTTTGTTCGGTTTGTTTTTTGACATATCCATATTCTATCTACTCCAGGATGGCTATATGATTATGGGATAACTATTGATAACTATGATAGCTGTAAGTGTATGAGAATATATTAACAATGATTAGGACTATGGGATTCTGGGTTATGTATTAGTTATTATTATATATGGTTATTCAAGATAGCTTTGGAAAACGGTCCATTTATAGATGATTTAAAGATGATTTGTAGATCATTTATAGATTAGTTAAAAATGATGGACAAACGATTCTTTAGACAATTCATAGATGATCTATAGATGACTTATAGATGATTTACCCTTTGGTAAATTAACATAGACCCTGGCAGATAGGGGTTGGAAGACTAGTTTCCACTATAAATTGGTGATTTTCAGGGTCTATGTTTATTTACCATAGGGTACCTATCCTATCCAAAATATGGCATCTCCCCCGGCATCTCCGGCGCCATCGCAGCCAAATGGCTCCACCACCTGACGCCGCCATTCCATCAGGGCCTGCACCTGATGGCTGCGTGAATGACTAAATCAGGTATACAGTGTATACGTTATATATATAGAATGATATCTATATATGTATATGTATATACATATATATATATATATACATATGCAGTACTGTAATGTACACATGTATGTGTACATACATATATATTACACTGTATATAGTATACAAGCGTATATATCAATGTTGATGCTCAGGCAAGTCTTTATTTGATTCATTTGATTGGTTTTGTTGGGGTTAATTGATCATGTTTGGCGTACGTGGTCACTTGACCTGATGTTTACAGATCTGTCCCAGCAGTATAGAGCCCAAAAACGACCCTTCCATGTAGCCCCTGGGCCGACCAATAATCTTAAATGCTATGGTTCTCGTGGGTATCTATTTCACCCATATCTGTAGCAGTGATCCCAGAAGACAAAAAGAACAAGGAATCCCAGTAGTAGGGAATATTTGGAGGTTTCCTGAAATAGGGGTACCCCTAAATCATCCATTTATGAATGGATTTTTCATTATAAACCATCCATGTTGGGTCCCCCATCTATGGAAACCCCTATTTACCCATCTACCGACATATACACCCAGTTTCCACCTTTCACCAATGCGGATCTTCGATACCCATCAAATGGCTGAAGATTTCACCATTGTCAAACAGTTTACGCAGCAAAAAAAGGCATCCCACTAGGCACCAAGCCTTCCAGAACTCCCAATTGTGTTAATTGTGCTGGGTCATCTACCCATTCTTGGTAAGTAGATCTGAAAGAGAACTGCATCCTTTAGCTTAAGACGTCTAAAACCCATGCAGTGGAAGATCGAAAAAAACATGTGAAAATAAAACGAACAAAACTAAACAAATCAAAACAAACAAACAAACAAACCAGGAAAATCAAACAAACCAAACAAAAAAACAACGAAACACAAAACGATTAACCATAGATTCACCATGGAGTAACCATAGATTAACCATAGATTCACCATATATTGACCATAGAGTAACCATAGATTAACCATAAATTAACGTGATATGTATATATATATATAGAGGGAGATATGGGAACAACATGGAACAACATGGAACAACATGGCGCACATCGAGAAATCAGATTGCTTCCAGCAATGCATATGTCCATTTTTGTCGGCCCTTGCGTGTTTCTGCCAAACTGTACACTGGCATCACTGCGTTCCCCTATAGATTGCCAAAAATTGCCAAAAACAAAAAATCACCGAAATAAATGGGATTACCTTGATATCTTAGTTTTTGGTTAGTTTTAGATGGTTTTACAATGTTTTACATCGTTTTACATGGTTCTACAACCTGGATTCAGCCGAGCGGCTGCCATGAAGTGTTTACGTTGCTCCTCAGCCAGCGCCTGATGGTATACGGCTCATTTTTTTTGGGTATCCGAAGGGAAACAATATAATGTGTATCAATTTGTAATATTTGGGGGTAGGGAATCATCCAAAAATTGAAGTTATTGCAATTACATGCAAATACGTAAATCTTGACCCTCCAGGGACTCCAGTATCCCAGATATTGTTTCAGGCAAACATTTGCAGGAACCCAAGTTTGGATTCAGGTGGGAGAAGAAATCTTGGTTTCCTACACAGCATATGGCATGGATATGGCATGGGTATCATTCTGAGTGCACTATGGTCATGGTACCAGAACAAAATGGATGGACAACACCAACATTCTGATACCCAAAGTTCATGGCTCAAAACTCTTCCAACAATCCTTAAAAATCCTTACCTCAGCTGAAAGTTGCTGATGTACCCTCCAGAAAATTCACATACTGTAAACCCTGATAGGGGTTTGGAAGATTAGTGTCCACTCAAAATGGCTTATGTTCAGGGTCTATGTTCATTTCCCAGATGGGTAGTCCCATTAATTTACCAAATATTAGTGTCCACTAAAAATGGCTTATGTTCAGGGTCTATGTTAATTTACCAGATATTAGTGTCCACTAAAAGTGGGTTAATTTACCAGAGGGGAGTCCCCATGTTGGCATGGGTGAAATCCGTTCAAACCCGTGCCTCGCTGGCGCCCAGCATTTGCGTAGCCAGGGCTGTGGCGCGGCGCTCCGGGGCGTCGCGGCCTTCCAAATGTATGGCAAGTCATGGGAGGTAGTGTATCTACCATCTACCCATCATCTATCATATATATATATACATTATATTATATATATATATATACATTATATTATATATACAGTAGATATATATATATATATATTGTTACGTATCGAAAACCAAAGTGTATCTATACTATGGAATAGTTCTATTGAATATGCTCTGTGTGTGTGTGTTGTAATACTATTTTAATATTGAATCATATAAGTTACATAGTATAATATATATATAATGTGTGTTGAATGTGTTGAATCATATTGTGTACTAATTAATCAATATGTTAAACATGCACAGCATGGTATCACTTTGACTGTAAATATGTTGCGCACCTGGCCGCGCGGTCGTTTCCCTGAGACAATGGTTGCATTGCCACATACCTTGTTTTTTTTTGTCTTTGGCCTTTGTTTAGTTGGTTTGCAAATATCCGAGTTATAGCAAACTATCAAAGTTACCCTTCCACTTTATAATATCAACTGGATTGTTATATAGAATCTACATGTTCAATATGTTTTCCCCATGGTATCAAAATGTTAATAGTATCAAATTTATCCCCATCGTAAACCCAGGATTGATGGTAGCCCATTGTATCCCTACTACATCTTGATAATTGTTAGTTAACTCTCTCCTTATATAACGGTGTTAGCTCCCAACTTTGATGTCACATCCCCGTTCTTTCTATCCCGACTTTTCATTGTTAAATCACCATGTTTGATGTTTAAATTCCGGTGTTCCATTTACTACCGTAGCAAATCACAATTTTTACCTTTTTTATAGTGAAATCATCATTTCATCATGCGAAAGTCAGCATGTTCAATGGTTACCCTCCTGTAACATAGATGTGCAGTTTACCCACCATGAATGTATATAGATCAGTTTCGTAGGGAAACCATGGGGATGGGTCAAACCTCTTATTGCCATATTTGGGGAACCATCCATTAACCAGCCCAGATATTACTTTAGGAATATTTTAGGTCTTAACCTATGATAAAACCATAAAATTGCAATATTTTAGGTATTAACCTATATTACCTATATTATTAACCTATTATTTACCTATTAAAAACCCATTACCCATCAACCATATCCTATAGGATACTGGGCTTCCCCAGCGGTGGAGCCTCTCCGTGCCGCCTCGTGCGCTAGGCGCCAATGGAGCAACTTCCGCTGCGCCACGTGGAAGCTGCGGAGCCCGGCCGAAAAAAGGATGCGGCCGGAGGGGATTTGTGCACATAAATAGAAGTGATATACTGTGATGGTAGAGAATATACACTGGTAGGACAAAAGTTGCGCTTGTTGAGCTTCCGGCAGTGAACATGTTTGCTTCCTTCTTCTGCACACCCTTTCCCCTTAGAATCCTAGCATGGAGCTTTGTCGTACCCCGGTCGAATTTCCACCCTCCAAAAGCTTTTAATCTTATAGATTTAAAAGCGGGTGATAATTGACCGTC
>Ga0126342_10016262_pt1 | contig 12982 bp, 7 predicted proteins | sample Cyp1metagenome_FD_92528 | JGI IMG/M metagenome (GOLD analysis project Ga0126342, IMG submission 92528) | Coral microbial communities from Lord Howe Island, Old Settlement Bay, Australia - Cyphastrea 1 metagenome | ecosystem: Host-associated > Invertebrates > Cnidaria > Coral ... | reverse complement strand
GTGATGTTGTGACACTGGTGACATTCAGCAGTCGAATGGCTGCGGGCATATGGCTCAATGCCCTAATCTCAGATCTTCAGCCGTGGCTATCGCACCAATGGAAAAAGTCCGAGTTGCTTCGTTTGCTTGTTCGCTGCAATAGGGCTTCATTTCCACAAACATGTTATAATTATATTTATTGGGAGAATTGGGGACCATTAAATATCAATATATATATATACTGTTCACCAGTAATATTCATTAACATGAATAGCCCCTTGATGTTCAATTAATTGGGATGATTGATAGTTATAATAGTTATATTATTGGGATAGTTCTATTACTATCCTCATCTACTATATGATTGAAAATCTATATATTATATTATTATATCATACTAAGAATTCCCAATATTTTCAGAACACACATTTATATATATAGGTAATTATAGTTATATAATTATGCTATAAAACTATATACTATCTAAATATACTATCTGTTGATCATAGCACGGACCCCCAACACCTCTTGAAATCCCCTTGAGTCATCGTCATCTCAGCACGGCCAGGTCTTGATGGATTGCATCACTCTGGACCCACCACCTGAGGCGCTTTCTGGGAACGGAAGGGCACCAGGTTTTGACCCATATCTGCCATATTTTTTTTTCCCCCAACATTGGTGGCATAAAGTCACAAGACTTCAGGAAACATGATGAGCAGTGTCAGGGTTTCCAACCAGGAGAGCAACATTTGGAAGGCCATTCGAGTTCGTCAGTCTCCGATTCATCAGGTGTTTTTCCCGCCAAAACTCAGTGGGTGCGATATAATTTCCATGATTTTCCGTTGTTTTTTATCAAGGATTTGTCAATGCATTGATAAGGCGAAATTGTTATGCAAGTAACACTTTCAGGAGTTTAATTTGAATAGACTAGACTCGCATCCAAGAAGCCGGAATTCCATATGAATTAGTTGAGATGTTGATTCACAGAGCGTTGTTGCCATTTGTTGTCCAGGTAGCGAAAGCGTGTTTCGAACAATGGCGACAACCCAAAAAATAGATGTCATGCCGGGCACCATAAACTGATGGATGAGTTTTGCATGGGTATGGTCAAGAGACGCACGGGTATAGTTTGCTGTTTGGCCAGGCAGGCAATGCCCGGTGCTATAGATATCCCTTCGTGGCCGTCGAATTGATGACCTGTGCCCCAGGGCGGGGCGGCTGATGACCTGATCATTGAAATCCTTGGAATTCATGAAAGAAGTTTTCACCTATGTTGCTGGGTGGATAAAGGTGGAAATGACTAGAATAGATCGAAACGATCCAAAACGGGGTACCATTTTTGAGATATTTACATATATATTTACTATCTTCATGACATGGTTTGCAGCTTTGATGGTAATAATTCATGGCCTTGGGTTTTACCAATAACATTGGATACCCTCTGGTAGCTATGGAAAATCACCATTATTCATGGGTAAATCCACTATTTCTATGGCCATTTTCAATAGCTAACTGTTGACATAACCGGAGGGTAAGTGCAACAAGTTTTTGAGTTGTCAGCAGTGAACTGCGATGCAAAAGATCACCAAAGTCACCATGAAACCTGAAATGGGAAACCATGAGTGGGTATGATCATACATACATATAATATATATATATATATGATCAAATACTGTATATACAACATGATATTACATGATATTTTGTTCCAAACTTTCCACTTTGCTCGAGGCTCCTTGGCCGCCTGCATGCGTTAAAAAAATACATTATATATAATATTATATATATATATATATATGTATATATATATATATATACGTCATACATATATAGATAGATAATATATATATATATATAGATAGATAATATATATATATATATATATATATATATATATTATATATGTATATACATAATAATATATATATGATTATATATGTATATTATAGATATTTTAGATATATACATATATATATATATGCATTATATACATGTATATGTATGTACATATCATTTTCCGATAAAGTATTTGGACTTCCGATTACCACCTTGGATTGCCATTGCGGGTGTTCGTTCCAGGCGTTTAAATCATGGGACTTTTACTCGTGACGTTCCAACATCATCGTTTTATGTGGATATCATGGGGATATTTACCCATTATTTACCTATGTGATAGCGTTCCAACAGTGTTTCTTATATCACCTGCCGTTTTTAAAAAAAGACACTGTTCAGAAATGGAGAAAAGTCGTTGCTGTTTTTTTTTTATGGGATACATTTCAGCCGTGGAGGTGCCCCAGCAAAATTCTTGGAACTTCTTGTGAGCAAAGAGAGTGATGTTGAGAACTCAGCGGCGGCCTGCAGTTTTAATGGGCTACCCTCCGGCAAAGATCGCAATTTGACGTCCCCTACTGTATAAATGGGAGTGCCATGTTTGATTACCAGAGAGTTTATGATTCTACAATAATCATAGTTTATTCTATGGGCTTAGCTACAGTATGTCGTAGTTCCACATATTTTTTGTGCGGGGTATATGGCCATGATTGCAGGGCTCAAGGTATTTCCAACTTCTGGGGTATCTCCATTCCCCATCGATGGCGCAACAAATACTGCATGTAGATTCGGTGGAGATCAGGTTCTAGGTACCCGGGGAGACCATACACACTTAATCTCCAAAGTTCTTTATGCCAACCTTTCACAGCAATTCCTGGGTTCACACCCGAGTTTGGAGATGAATCTTGGGTTATGCACTGTCTGATTTTTCCACTCCAAGAGGGATGCAGGATATTCTGAATGGTATTCTCAATGGTATGAAAAATATTGGATGAGTGCAATTCCCAATTCTGGTTTTATGGTTTTAGCCCAGGATATCAGAATGATTGCAATTATCAGTCAAATAACTATATATTATACATACTATCCAAGCCAATGTTTTAAAAGCCATGGGTCAAGACGATGATTGCGATTTGCCATCGATGGAGGAATATGTTCATATAGTGAGGAAGACCAATCCCTTTTAATGGTATTTGGCCATGAAATGCCATGAATTTGTGCCACACTTCCCTTCTGGTCTTTAGTTCCTGACACTGGCAAAGGATGAAATTTAAGAAGCTACCATTCATATCCATTCATGATATGTTATCCCACTTTGACACCCCATTGCTACTCACATATCCACTGACATGATCGATATCGGTTTTGATCCTCAATGACTGGGCCCCCAATTCTTTCTCGCTGGTTGTTTCAGTCGTTTCATTCTGATCTTTCAATTCCATCATAATATACTGTTGCACCCCTGACCCATTGCCATATCCCACGTTTCCAACTGAGTGAATAGTACGTTGCAGCAAAATTTACAAACTCTCCACAGAAAAGACCATGCCATGGTTGACTTTTGGGTCCGGAAGTTGACACGTGCGCATAAGGGTCGCCCCCAAGTAGACTGTAGCAATAGATTCCCCTGATACAGTAGATGAGCGGCAGAATGCTCATTAAATGATCATGGTTTCTCAGTCAATCCCCAGATTGACACATTTCTTTCATGGTAAAATCATTATTATTATACTATAAATGGATATTACCATATAATATTTGGGTTGACATATAAGTGCCCCCTGTTTTCGGTGATTTCCATCAGGCTATGGACTTGCTGTGGTCCTTCCTCAGAAGGACTCCGGCTGAGGCAGAAACATCGGGCACGGGGAAGCCGAAAACCAGAAACATCTGCTATTTAAGAATGTTTTTTTTTTTGGGTAAGAGATTCAATGAGCTAGCATAGAATGAGATTGAATATCCCACTTGGGTGTTGTATGGTTTTACTGGTATATATTCGCAGATTTAATGAATGGTTTCATTGGATATTACAGGGTAAAATATGGGACAACGGGCAGATCTTGGGATATACCCCATTAAAACTGGCTGATATATTAGGCTATTTGGTTTGTAATAGGGTATGGCCCCAGGGAAAGGATTTGATGCCTGGTTGAACCAGTAAAGGTGGGGAATTCATGGGATATAGAGCCAACTTGATGTGATTGTTCGAGGTATTCCATTCTTGAAAAAGCCCAATGGTTGATCTGAACCCTAAACCCATCACACCTTGATTTTCAGCAGCTTTTCTTTTTGATAAGCCAACATCTTTTTCACTAGGGAACCCCCAAAATCAAAATATATCAAAATAAAACTGAGGGGGGTCACCGAAAATGACCTCCACAAACGCCGAATAAATGCCGGCTGCAGAGTTTCTTTGTGGTGGTATCCAATATTCTACTGTATATAATGATACTATATTATAGTAGATTTATATTGTATTATATTATATCATGTCATATTATATTATATTGTATTATATTATTTGATATGATACTGCATTATATTATATTATATTATATTATATTACATTATATATATCCATCCTTACTATGGATTTTTAATCCTGTGAAGTTACTGCTCGTCTATCTGCCCACGATCTCCCGTCCCCGCTGAGGTGAACCCAGTTCTCGCGGGCTACTTTTCCAGAACTGCTACCGCTCTGATGAGTAAATACAAGACGGAGGCGCCCAAACAGCGCAGTGGTGCGCACCATGCACCAGTGGTTTATAGTGGTTAGTGGGCCCAAATATGGATGAAAGGTGATGAATGTTCCGGAGCTCATTCGCAAGTGATTGTCGGAACCCATTTGGGTAGATAAGTTGGGTAATTAAACATCCCATTTTGAAGTGGCTCATGATAATCGCTATTAAACCCACTATGCTGAGTGGGATGCATACCCCAGATTTGGGATGTTTTTCATGGGGTCAAATCCTCAAGGGTTTGCCCAATCTTGGGTACGGAGCCATCTATCATTGGTCATACTCTATCCCATCTTATCACATGAAGGAATCCACCACTGTTGATGAATCTTCGATGGTCAGATTATACAATTTACCCCAGCAACTGACGGCGGAAAGACGACCTTTATATCAGCATTTTGAAGAGATTATGAGCAAAGCTGCCAGTGGGAATGTGATCTGCCTGAACTTCTTTGCCCACTAGGTGTCCATAGCAGCACAACCGCTGTTGAGACCAACATCTTCCCAATACAACCGCTGTAACAATGATGGGTATTTGGGTCACCCAGGGCCAAACCTTGGGGCGCGCGGGGAGGTCAATGATTGTTCACCAGGGGGGAATGTAGTCCAAGCCAGGACTGGGTATTTGAAACTAGCCTTATGATTCCTCCTTGCTGTTTATGATGTATGATATATGTATATATATATATATGTTTGTCCATATTATAGCTGCTATTAAACTATTACATCCCCCTTTTCTGTGTCTCCATGTTTCTTGATAGTTTATAGCCAGCTCACCGGCCAACCTCACAACAGTCGTGAGCAAGGGGAATCATCCCCCCAAACGCCCGAACAAATCTGTTTCACATGGCTGTATAGTGGATATCACATTACATTTGATACATATATAATCATATATATATATATCATATATATATATATATGCATTATACAGCTATCATATCCCATGACAACGTCATCCATTCGGGGCCGTAGGTCTTGGATTATCTTCGTTCGCGGGGTCCGGAACAACTCCTGAGGGAGTTTTTGGACCGAATCCACTTGAGGCAGGGGAGACGCTCTCCCTCTCCCAATGGTAACCCCCCAATCATCGATGGTTAAAAAACCCAATAATTATAATAAGCTCCATTATTGGGCTGTGTATTGGTTTTTTGTTAACCATTGATTAGAATCAGCAACAAAAAAATGCCCAATAATCGATGGTTCTTGGTGGTCAATCAGCTCTGAAGAAACTGGGAGGTTGAATCCCCATGATACTAAACTGAGGATCTGACTGGCACAGTCCCGCACTTGGGATGCCTACCTTGCACCAAAATCATGGAACAGCACCATTTCCACATGATAATCATCTACTTTTCATCTACTAAAATTAGGATGGAATCCCCAACGTTTTGAAAACCTTACGTGTGCTATGGTCAACGGGGTTTTGTCAGGATCAGTGCCCTGGTGATTTCAACATGGATGGTCATACACTCACGGCAACAAGGGTTGACATACCCAACATGATTGGTTGGACGGTTGGAGGATCTTCTGATTCATTTGGGTTTGTCTTAGTTGAAAAAAATCGGGATGATTGTAGGATTTCTAGTTTGTAGGTTCCAATTTTTTAAGAGATATCTATTTCTATTGCCATGTTGCTTGGTCAAATCCCTATGTTGGTTGATTATATGAATCATGATGTTGGTGAGTGATATCCCGAATTTAGCTGGTTAAACAATCTTAAATACCCCACCTGGGCTTGTGGAATCCATTTATAACACCCCTTAGCAATCAGCCCATACTGCTTGGGTCATAACCTGAGATCGATTGGTTAGAGACCAGTTGGTGATAGCCATAGCGTAATGCAACGAAATGACAATCAAGTTATCCTGGTTCAATCCAGCACCCAACAGAAACACCAGCATCAAGAAGCCAATGAACAAGGCCGTACTTTTAAGCTCTTCGTTGCAATCCCCAGGTTTCCCTAATCCTCTCAGTGAAGCTACGTTCCCCAGGTCGCTGGCCGAACTCCTGGCGCGGCTTCTCTCAGGGGAATCCGAGGCGGAGGCCAGCTACGTTGAACCCCAAGAAAATGGCAATTATGTTTAACATTGTTTAACATTGTTTAACATTGTTTAACATTGTTTAACCTTACCAGAACAACTGAAACTCTCCAATAGTAGTGAAATCATCTATCAACGGATAAGTGAAAAGGGCATTGTCCAGCAAGCTATGTTGGATAAGCACGAGAGAGAATTGTATATTAACAAGACTATAGCAAACCGAACTCTGCCCACACGTATGTCATTTGTCCGGTAGAGGAGGATGTTGGTATGTTGTAAACCAGGACCCGTATCAAACCCGCAGAATCCGGGAACCTTTTGGAAAACCTGAACTGTCTGGGGGGGGTTCCAGATTCCCTTGTGGGAGACATTCCAATGGATCGTGATCGAGGCTGATGGCTGCTTGGACAACATCTGGATCCATGTTCGGAAAAAAAGGAACACCTTGGCAAAAAATTGCAAAATTCAAACAGAGTGCCCAAAATGCATGAAAATTATCTACTGTAGAGACTTCAACCCCAGCAGGTTTAGGGTTGAACATGGGCCCAGACATACCGACCATTGCAAAGAAGTCTCGTAAGTTTCCTTTTCTCCAGTTGATCTGCGATGGGTTCGGTCAAATCCATGAAACACGTTCAATTCAGGTAGTAAAACATCCGTGACCATCCGTGCATTTATATAATTATATTGATTCCTGGGACTGGGATGTAAAAAAAAACATCGCAGACACCAAGACGTCTCTCCTCATGTCTATTTTACTCACTATTTTGGGAAACACTCCGTCAGTTCTTCCATTGGGTGATGTTCAAACATGTTCAGTATCATCACCCACCACAACAGGGGGTTCAGTACAGCGGAACCGTTAGATAAGAAGCGATTAAGAATTTTTCAGCCTACCCTGCGGTTCTTAAGTGCTATAGGTGAAAACTTGGGAATTATGAACGAGGGTACCCTCAGGTTCTTAACGGGTTAGTTCTTAAGGGGTTCATATGGTGAGGGTTTTGCCAATTCATTTTGGCGTGGTATTAGGTTGCAAAGGAGGCAGGGGGAAAACTAAACCTTTTTAGGTCCCGAAAAGTTTTTTCAGGCGCAGGCATTCCAAACAGAGCTACACGCCAGATATTCCACCATGCCAGCGCTTGAAAGTTTATTTTGGCGTGGTATTAGGTTGCAAAGGAAGCGGGAGGAAGAAAAAAACCTTTTTAGGTGCCGAAAAGTCTTTTTGATTTAGGGGCCTGAAAGAAGGCAGCACAGGCAAGACAAGCCAAGACAAACCAAACACAAGCCAAGGGCAGCATTTGAAGTCAGATGGCCTCTCGTGAGTCCGGCTGGTGTCGGGCTCAAGCTGTCGCGTTCAGCTTTGCTCGCCGTATTGGGGCTCCACTCCCTGTTTCGCTGGCGATTTGCTTGCTTCTTGCGTGCTTGTTTTTTGCATTCATATATTATCAATCATCAACGTTTGGTATATTTATACCCGTTAAAGGGGAATAAGAACCAGTGGCTAGAATCCAGGGTGCCCTAAGGTTCTTATTTCAATTAGCTGACAGAAAGGGCTTAATCCAGCAATCCAGCCCCTGAAGTTCTTACCGCAGTAGGTTCTTAAAGAGTGGTTTCACTGTACCTCAGTGGGGACTCGGCCAGTATTTGGTTGATAATGGTTACAGTTCGAACCCAGGTGTAGAGGGAGCTGCACCGGATGAATGGGGACTTCTACTCACCATTTTCACTGGACGTGTATCTTGGATAAGCCAAGGAGCCAGTTTAAAATCTTAGAGCAATTCAAAGTCTTGTTACCCCCTAAATCAGCGCGGTAGTTTATTCGGATTTCAGCTACTCAACCAAAATCTCAAAATTGGGATTGAACCAACAGTCAACCACCATAAATGTTGGAGTGCAACTAACATGTTGATATGCTGTTGCCATGTTAATCCTGAAAGTTGACATGTTGCGATATATCAATTATATAGATTCAATTGGTTAAGAAAAATCCAAAGATAACTTTTCTAAGGGGACACCAAATCACCAGGGAGTTCAGATTTCAAAGTGGTCTAATGACTTGGATGGTTTGGGGTACCCCGTTGTCAATGGTCAATAAATGGTTCATAATTCATATCCCAATCATATTCCCATTATATAATATTACAAATACATTACCATGTCCCAATCAAAAATGGTGAATAAACTCAATGAACCCTTGGTTATTCTAGGAAACCTCCACATATGTCCCCAAATTTAGATTTGCCAAAGCAGTGCCAAAGTGGGGAGGTGGTCTTCCAAACCAACGACCTCGTGGCACGGTTCCTGAGCCGCTGGCAGGCGCGAAAAACGTGAGATTTAGGGGCCATGGGGATATTACCCAGAAATGAACAGAATGTCATGTCTGATTTAATTTGGGATTTTTTACTTAAACCATGAATTGTGGGCATTTGTGGGCTACCTACCCTTTTTCTGGGAGGATGACGTCTTGGGTACCTGAGTCTACCAACGCGGATACGAATTCATGTTGTATTGTTTGATTGATACTTGTTTCAAACTCAGGAACCAGAAAAAATATAGAAACATGATGAAACATGTGGTAACAAGATGTAAAAACATATCTGTTTATATATTGAATTAGCAAATCGCAAATTATGGTATGTGAGTCGTGTTGACTGTTAAACCACAAGTTTGGGGTACAGTACCCGAATGTGTATTCGACATGGAGAAACTCCTCCCCGTTAGCATTGGCGGTATTCGGCAATGTTTTGGCGGTCCTATCGCCACAAGGGCCGCACATCGTTTCCGCTACCCTTTGGCCGAAAATTTGTGACTTCAGGGAACAACCCCAATATAACATAGCCTTACCCAATATCACATCCCGATCCTAATTATAATTATGAGATACATTGAGATACCCTTGGAGTGGCTAGACTTCCCAGTACTGGAGTGGCTAGACTTCCCAGTACCAACAGGTTGTTTGCAAGAACAGTTGTGTGTGTTTCGTGTTTTTATATGGTTTTATCATATTTCTGGCTTTGGGAGCGCAAAGCCAGGAAGATTCCAACAGTGACGCGCAAGAGTTGCGATCTCAGCCTGAGATGACAGATATCAGAAAGTCACAAGTTGTAGGAAAGCGGTGCCCCTGTGCCAGTGAAATTAGGCTATCAAAATTCCAACTCTGAATTTCTGATTTACTCTCATTTTTGTGATCCTGTTCCAAGATGAGGAGTCTTAGACTGTTAGAGTTAGACGGATTCTAGAAATTAAAATGGTCAAAGCATCAGTGCAGATCAAGTTTCGCGCTGCTGAAAGCTTCGTCCATGGTCCATAACTTTGAAGGATTAAGCCACTGACCAGAGATAAGCCCATTAGATCCTGGGAACTCGAAAAAACGATATTGTGATGGAGCTTGTCAATAGGATGGTGTCAACCATGATGGTAAAGCATCCCTACTGTTGCTGGATATATTATCCATTGATATGCCTTGAAAATCATTGAACCATTTTGAACGGCACTTCATCAATGCCAAACCCAGATTTGTTGATGGATCAGGGCATCAGGGTTCTAGGAATGTTACAGTACTGGCTATGTCTCTTGTGCCTGTCAATTCCTCCATCAAACATTCCCATGCTTGTCATTGAAAGAAGCATGTTGCTTTGTTCAAACCACATTTTTGATCATTCTTGCAAGTTTCGGCCCAATTAGGTTGGTCAAATCCCAAGTGTGAATGGGTGAGTCCCACTTTGGGCTGGTTGACATCCCAAATATTGGTTGGCGAACAGTGGGTTAGGTTTCATTTTATGTTGAACAAACATTTTGTAATTAGTGTTGTATATCTTACAAAACAAGTTCGGCTTACAAATAAGCATTCCATTCTTTGTCTTGAAAATTCAAGACCTACTGGATGTGTTTGATGGTTCTTGTGCCCTCACGGAACATCCTTCAGGAACATCACGCTGGTCCTGGGGGAACTCTGCAGCCAAAAGGCCGAAGAAAACGTGGCATCATTTTGGAGCAATCCGGGTCTGCAAGGGTCCGAATTTCTATGTGGAGTTTCTCCAACCAAAATGATCAAAATAGGCATAGAAGAACCATGTACAGAAAATAAGCATACAACCGTATGCAACCTACAAAACTGGGGCGAATCATCGGTAAACCTTTTTTCATCCCAGGGTTTCCAGCGGTAAACCTTACTTGGAGGCAAAGGATTACAGTCCATTGTAGGATGTCGTGTTTTTCGCAAAATGTTGGGGGCATTTTGGGACCAACCGGGGGGAATTTCCTAAAAGTTGCAGTTGAGAGATATTCTACGATATTCTACGTATGTACTTGATGTGCCGTCGAGGATACAGATAACGCGTGTGTGTGTGTAAATATGTATATGATTATGTATATGATATTGGTACATATTGGTTAGGAAGTAGTTACTAGAATTATTTTGGTTATCTGGTTATGCAAGAATAGTAAGTCTGTGTAAGTGCAAATGGGAATGGATCGCATGGAAGTTCCAACAAGATAGGATAGACAAACCCCAAACGGAAGATCAATATCTATGTATTATAACATAAAGCCACACCTTTCTTTCTTGGGTCCTATAGTCTTCTTTGGTGAAATCGTCCAGTTTGTGGAGTAGCAAAAGGGCTCGACCCCAAACAATACGCCGTGGTCCAAACAGCATCAAACAGCTGCCATTCCTAAGCACGGTTCCGTGGCCATCACCTAGATGTTTACCAACACGTGGAGGCAGATTTTGTATGATTTTGTGTGTTTTACCAGCATGTAGGACATGGGATATTGAACAATATGAGACAGCAAGAAATAGCTGAGTTTACTACTTGAAAGCTGGTTCATCCCATCCAAAATTCATTCTTATCCTCCAAGCGGGCCAGGGGATGCTGGTAAATGACCATTTCGTCCCTGATGAGTCTTCAGTTCGTAAATGGTAATGTGGATTCCCATTGTGTCTCAGTATGAAACTATCCGTAATTATCCATTAGAAATAGTTATTAAGTTCGTAAATGGTTAGAAAATTGGATAGTTCCAGAAATGTTTTTTGGACATGTGGATTCCCAACATACTTATTTGTTCATAGAATACTTTCAGATTTCTGGAACTATCCAAAAAAAGGGGTCTCTCAGAAGAAGTGTCCCAATGACACAACTAAGCTACCCTGAGTCCTGAGATTGAAGAAGGATAGATATGGAAAAACCGCGGGTGTTCCCAAGGAAACGATCTACAAGTGGCGGGTGTTCCCATCCGCAGCCAGGACTCCTTGTATTGGATCGAAGATCTCACGCAACAACTCACGGAAGCCAGCACTGTGCGACGATCGTCCTGGTGGGGTCATGAATCGTTCCTGGTCCAATCTTCCAATAGATATTGGTCATTAATATTTAAGCAATATTGAAATTTGCCTGGAGTTAGGTGAATTACGGATATTTCAATAATGATGGATATTGGTCATAATAAATGTTCAATGATCCATCATTTGGGTAGATTATGTTGCGACCTCACTGGAATGGTAGCAGGGATAACTATCCCAAGAAGCCTGATTTCAGGTTTAATTTACCCAGAATTATGTCCACAGTAGGGCAAGTCATCGAAAAGGGTTGATAAGCTCATGGATTTCTGAGTGCCAGGTTTGTTTACCGGCTATTTGTAGCAAACTTTGGGGATGAGAGTTGATCCCTCGAAGCGTGCAGCTGTCAGGTACAATTTCTCATTGATCATATTTTCACTCAACCTTCTGGCGTGCCACCAGCTATGCGGCTGCCTCAGTCATCGAAAAGTCCTCTCCACTGGTCCACTGGTTTCAACGAGAAACTGCCATGTTCGGGAAATAACGGGATACATCAAAACACATTGGGACTTGGTGGTTGTGTCAATTAAAGTTACTTATGCTCGCGGCCGCATTGGCGACCCAGTAGGAACTTCACCTTTTTTTTCTTCACCTTGTGATGGATGCTACGCAACACAGGGGTTGGGGTGGGTTGGGGCATTTTAACGTTCCATGAAACTTGCATGCGTTGTGGATGCTACGCAACACGGTGGTTGGGGTGGGTTGGGGCATGTTAACGTTCCATGTAACTTGCATGCGTTGTGGATGCTACGCAACACGGTGGTTGGGGTGGGTTGGGGCATGTTAACGTTCCATGTAACTTGCATGCGTTGTGGATGCTACGCAACACGGGGATTGGGGTGGGTTCGGGCATGTTAACGTTCCATGTAACTTGCATGCGTTGTGGATGCTTCGCAACACGGGGATTGGGGTGGGGTGGGGCATGTTAACGTTCCATGAAAATTGCATGCGTTGTGGATGCTACACAACACAGCAACACGGGGATTGGGGTGGGTTGGGGCATGTTAACGTTCCATGTAACTTGCATGCGTTGTGGATGCTACGCAACACGGGGG
>Ga0126342_10016261_pt1 | contig 12983 bp, 12 predicted proteins | sample Cyp1metagenome_FD_92528 | JGI IMG/M metagenome (GOLD analysis project Ga0126342, IMG submission 92528) | Coral microbial communities from Lord Howe Island, Old Settlement Bay, Australia - Cyphastrea 1 metagenome | ecosystem: Host-associated > Invertebrates > Cnidaria > Coral ... | reverse complement strand
CCCTCTCCCTCTCCCTCTCCCTCTCCCTCTCCCTCTCGCTCTCGCTCTCGCTCTCGCTCTCGCGCTCTCTCTCTCTCTCTCTCTCTCTCTGAATTTGGATTATATAAATAAGTGTGCGTGTATGCATGCATCATGCACGCGCGCAGGCATGCAGGTAGGGAGGTAGGTTGGTCTGTATGTCTGTCTGCAGGTCTGTCGGTCTGTCGGTCTGTAGATCTGTCAGTCGGTTGGTCTGTTGGTCTGTCTGTCTGTCTGTATGTACGTATGTAACCTACGTTAAGCATGTCATATATGTAATACATGTTATGTATGTTGTGTCTGTTGCGAATGTTGTGCATGTTACTCATGTCACACATGTTATGTTACTCATGTCACGGATGTTACATGTATTACGTATGTGCCGTATGTTCCGTATGCAAGGCATTTTATGTTTCTTTTTACGTATGTAGTGTAGTGCAATGTATGTAATTATGCTGTGTAAACACTGTGGGTAATGTGCAGTATATACTGTAAGAAATGTGTGTAATGCAGAGTAAGGTAAATGCACTGTATTGTAATGTTGTGTGATGTAGTGCAAGTATGTTTGCCATTGTATACCTTTTAATTGTTGATGCACTTCTTTGATCTCTGGAGAATTCAAGACCCTTTCCATTTGAAGCACTGCCATGCTGAATTGTTTGTACTGGGAGCTTGTGCACTTGCAGTGAAGAGTCTGGCGGACAGCGTCCCCCCTTTCGCAATTCCATGACTCTGCTCTTTCGGCGCGCTTCCTGTAGCATGTGCTGACGACCCGACTCGACCCGTCGGACCCATTTTACATCAGCAAAATCGACTCGCAAATGAGACGCTTGAGCCCCGGCCTTTCTTTCTCATCATCCTTCCTGAACGTGGTTGCATACAATCTATGGATAGGTCCATGTTCGCACTTCATACGAACTATATGCCACAAACAACTAATTATATAATATGACATGGATCTTGAAAAGGACGTCTCAGCTATGAATTTCCATCGGACATGTCCAGTCGTATTTTTTTCGCGGAGCAGCATGTGGAACTTTGAGAACAGCAAAACGATCCAAAACCAATTGTTGCAACATGTTGCAACCAAGGTCAAGCAGTTAGGTGCAACACTTGCCTTCCAAACGGTTGGCCCCATTGCTAAAGGATGTTAAACGTGTGTTACGGAATTTATGTTCATATGGGTCAGATCATCAGTACAGTATGTCTCTATAAATCCCCGTGATTTTAATCAGCTTTAGCCCATGGGTCAAGCTTAGGCTAGAAAAAGTCGCCCTTTCAGCTGGGATTCTGGGATTGCTTACCAAGCAACTTCTTGGGTTTCTTGTCCTTCTTGTCCTTTTTGTCTTTCTTTTCTTTCTTGTCCTTCTTTTCCTGAGACTTTGTTCTCTGGCAGGTCTATGCAGTGCTCACTCTAGGTTCATCGACACACAGGTGGACATATGCAGTAAGAATGAGAGAGTATGATGATTATGTAAGCAATGTGAGTTGCTGTTGCAAAAGGGTGCAGCCCTTACGCACCTTCTTCACTTTTTTCTTCTCACCCGACGAGCTGCTTGCGGCCATGGCATGGAAGCAGCTACAGCACTGACCGAATTTCGCATGCAAAAGGTTTGAGATCTCCTGAAGTTCTGAAGCCATCTGAATCTGAAACTTCAGTTGGTACATATAACTTTTGTATACCTTTGTCTGGAGTCTAGTCTTCGCTCAACTCTGCTTGGTAGCTGAGTAGGTTGTGTCGGAAATACTAGACTGTGCTAGTTTGTTTGCATGGAGTTGGCTATGGCTGTCGTCTTTCTGCGTGTTGCTTGGTTCCGATAAAAGACATGATGAAACATGATGAAACAACATCCCTCAGCTGCACGCGTTTGAAGGGTGTATCACATCCGGAAAATGATGAGAGTTTGCCACCAATCATAAACGGCAGTGGAATTGCGATTGGTCGATCTGGCTAGTGAATCAAAGGCACAAACTTTGTTCACTGCATTTCATCTTAGTTCCCTTTGGCCCTGATTTGTGCTGCTCCATGCTGCTCCCATCTTCTCCCCTTCTCCAGATTTGCGACACCAAACTAGTATCCCCGATGCCAAGCGCGCACTTACACACAAACACAAACAATATGCGCCTGTTCAGGCGTCTGTTTCAGAAAGGCTTTGTCTCCACCGGCCATTTCATGGGAGAACCTTGGCTCCCCATGTCATGGCACAAATGCAAAGGTTGTTTGCGATTAGGGACATCTAGGGACATCTATGGATGTTGCAAAACGAAGTGGGGCATGAAGACGGAGGGAAAGGTCCACCTGAGCCTCCACCGCTTATCATGCCACCAAGGAGCGGGGTTTGAATGGTCATAGTTACTAGTAGTGCTCCGGGAATCATTGTTGTGGTGGTTGTGGTTGTTGTAGTCGTGGTAGTTGTAGTGGTTGTTGTGGTTGTTGTGGTGCTCATGGTCGTTGTTGAGGCAGCACTTGTGGAAGTCCAATCAGGTGAGCTGGATGTAGCCTGGGGCATCCAGGAGCTTTCCAGGGAAAATTGCCAGTGGAAACGTTCTCTCTCTCTCTCTCTCATGGTTTACCGTTGCGAGATATCACAAGCATATCACAAGCCAGCTGCCTCGGACACCGAAGTTGCTGAGGCTTCAGTCGTCTCAGCAGGCTCCTGGCAGCAGCATCTGCAACAAAACGACCCAATCCAGATACAGTCCAGGCAGACCCTGCAGGCCGGCAGGTAGCGAGAGTCAACTGTTTAGATATGATTAGATCATTATATATATATATACAGATAGATCGGTGCAAAAACACTGGAGCACGGTATCTTGCAGGATCAAGCCATTGTTTTGCCACACAACGTCCACTCCTTGGTCGTGGTATCTGCATCAGCCACCACAACTGGTATCCATTCCGAGGCTGGTTCCTGGGTATGCGGCACATTGCGGCACCACAAAGCTTTGTGGCCTACCAATCGTCCAGGATCCCAAAGGATCCCAAAGGATCCCAAAGGAAGCTAGCGTACGAGACCCAGTGGAGAACCAACCGATCCAATCCAAGAGCGGACTGGACACATGCAGATAGCCGGCTCAGAACAGGGGAAGTCAAACCCGTCACTATCCTCACATTAATTCAGCCGTGCTGCAGTGGTTGTCATCTCGACGTGGACTCGCTTGGCATTGTTCTTTAGAAAAGTCGAGTAGATCGGATCAAACCTGGAGCGTGGTCGCGTTGGACTGAGAATGCCTTTGTCTGCATAGACTAGTCCATGTAAGTCCCCATAAGGTAAGGTCTTCATAATGTCCCTCTATGATGCCGTCATTGGTTCATGTTTTGGTTTGGTAGCATGTGATTACAATGTATTACAATTCTGGAATCCGCCTCCACTTCAAAACATGCTTGTTTGATCCCTTCATCCGAGTTCATCCTGTTTGGTGTTGTTAACCCCCTTCAACAACATCATCAGCAATATTAGTCAAAGGATGAGAAAGAAAAGAGACCAACCAAATGTGTGTGTGTATGTTGCACTGATTCCGGAGAGCCAAATCATGCCAAATCAACTTGTTGTTGAGAATGATTGGGAATGACTTTGCTACACGAAATTCCATGCACACCACACATCCTTCCCCATTCGACCCCTCAACAGCCTGAAGTGGGATGCTTGACATTCTGTCATTGTCCAACACCTTCCGAGTACCAAAAAGATCCAGAAAAGATCAAAAAAACACAAGCGAGCGACAAGTGCTGCCGAAACTGTTGAAGTCTAGTGAGCTTACATGAGACTGTGGTCCGAGCCCCCCTAAAGTCCTACATCACACTCTTGTGCGAAGGCCAGGTGCGCTGGATTGAGGGGGCGCAGCGCAAGAAGCTATTATATATAGTGTCTGCCCACCACCAGGACCAGGGACTTTATAGATAATATTGCAGCATGTTAGATGAGCGCGTCCAGTGTGCTCACACACGGGCGTGGAAAGGCAGTACAGTTCCGCGCTGCGAAGAACTTGAAATCTTAGACCTCATCTGCTGCTACGCTGCTATTGCTAAAATGCTCTTGTTTTCCTAATTTGTCCTATCCATATCTATCCATCTCTAGTCTTGTGCTGCTATGCCTTGGTATTTAATTCCTTTGCTTGTCGAATGCTGGCCAAGGTGAGGGGCTGAGCCTCAGCGGAGGAACATGGAGGGGACCAACACAAAAACTGCGGAGACCTCACTTGTCGTGATATGTGGTGATGAGACGCATTCCCCAGAAGAATCATGCTAGCTGCTAGCTCCTTTGGGTAATTTATGCCATACGAAGGCTATAAGAAGGCGTGATCATATTGATTCAAATGATTCAATGTGATATCATATTGATGATGTCATATTGATATATGTATATATATATATATTATATTGATTAGATTTGATTAGCATTTTTACACATGATTATACATGCATTTACTAAAATTTAATAACAAGGTCCAGCTATACTCCAGCCTGGAGGTGCCATCCACCGCCCACACGGCACAGTCACAGCTGGCATCGACCGTACAGCGGTCTTGACACTCGAGGGAGTTGGCAACCTCGTGTACAAAACTGATGTGCAAACTCTTCCGAAAGTTTTGACAAGTACTAAATTTCAAAAAAAAAACTGTTATTTCTAAATTATAATATAATTGCACCAACACCTGTGGGATGCAGCACAGCCAATCTTCAAGATTCCAGCTGTCACGGTCTAGAACAAGTCTGTAGCAACGTGTGACACTGGTTGTGTCATTCTCACTGCATCTGGCTGCGGCTTAGAAACTTCCGTTACACCTCCCAGCGCCCGGCACAATTCATTGTCAAGAATCTCTTTCATTCTCTTGTCCGAGTCCAACAGTATTTAACATTATTTGTCCAATGCAGCAGTGCAACACAATGATAAATGATGATAAATAATGATAAATCATGATAAATGATGATAAATGATGATATATAAATGATAAATGATGATAAATGATGATAAATGATGATATATAAATGATAAATGATGATAAATGATGATAAATGATGATAAATAAATGATAAATGATGATAAATGATGATAAATGATGATAAATAAATGATAAATGATGATAAATGATGATAAATGATGATAAATGATGATAAATGATGATAAATGATGATAAATGCATCAGAGCAAAGAGAAGAGACACCGGCATTGCATCAGGCCTCCAAAACCACTCAAGGCTCCAGAGGCGTAGTGCTTGTACCTAATGAGTGGATAACGATTGGGGACAAAACGGACATCCTATTGCTTGCTAAAAGGGTTGAACCATGTTGAAATATATTGAAATTTCATGAAATTTCAAGGACCGAAAATCGAAAGGGTACAAAATCCTCTCGCCCTATTCAAAAGTCCTCCACGGTATCGCACTTGGCGCGAGTCATTGCAAATGCGACAAGCTAAGGAGATGGCTCCTTGTACTCTGGTGTTAGCTTTGGCACTTTCATGAGGGTGTACCTGAGTGGATTCGCTGACCCATATGCTGCAAGGCCGCAAGGCGGTGTGACTTTCAAACAGCGCTAGGAGTGCTGGTACCATGCAAAGCCCCGTTGCAGAGCAAAATCAAAGGATACAAATCAATACAAATCACACGATGTGCAGCCCTGCAAGCAACAATCTTGCAGAAAGATTGGAACATATTTGAGCAATTTTGAGCACACATGTGCTGGATGAGGAGTGCTAACGGAGTGCTATAGTTGAATTCAGCCATTGCTGAGCCAAACTTTGCCAAGCCCTGGAGAAGTCAGGGCCCCTGACACTGACCTGTCTTTCACGAAGTTCTGTGAGTGCCTTTGGCAGCCTGCAAGGACTCTTGGCCAAATCAAACAAATAATGAATATGAATATGAATATGAATATGAATATGAATATGAATACGAATACAATCCTCCTCTTCTCAAAGGCCTTCTAAGCTTATATAAAACGTCACAAGCTGGAATCTAGCATCTAGGACCCAGACCACTCCATCGTTGACAGGCCCTGCACAACTGGAATTATGGAAAAAACACCATGGAACCGCCATGGAAAATTACTCTCAGTTCTCTGATGTTTGTTCAATATTGTCCAATTAGAAATTATAGATTTGTAGGATTTTATAAGCTCACATACACGCACACATATAATATATTATGATATATTGTGTATATAAGCCACTCAATTGTCAAACTCCACCACAGTTGATTACGCAAGCTCCACGTGTCCAATTTCCACAGTAAACCCCAAACTCTCCTTGACCCTCGCCAATAAATCGAGCAGTCACACAGAACATCCTGCGCAGCATTGAAATTGAGAAGTTAAGCTACCTTTTCCCTAGCTGAAGATATTTCACGTACACACGCACAAATTTTGTGAAATCATATATATATATACAACATGACCCGATCACCAGGCTCAGCGGCTCAGCGTTCCAGTCCTGGTCGCCTGGGCAAGCGAACCAGCGAACCACAAAAAATGGGCTCCCGTCAATGTGTGCAATGCAACGACTGATCGTCTGACTTGAGAAGAGATGGATATCGGATATCGATGGATGCTGTAATAAAAGACAGCCAGCTCTGAATCTTTGAAGCTCACTTGCTGCTTCCAAGGCACATAGAATCATGCAAGCCTGTTGGTTAGCAACTGTGATGGCCTGTTGGTCAATTACATGTTCTCCTTTGCGTGCAACCACCTTCTCCGACTCAATGACCTCAGTTCCATCAATTTGTCACTTCACATCTTCAATAGCCTGAGCAGTCCATGGTCCTTACTCAATATCATGCTGCCACAGTGGACTTGTCCAATTGCCATCGCCCTGCTCAGCGACGGACATAGTAGCGATGCAGTTCCGTTCGACTGTTTGCACTTCGGTCGAAAGCAGGAATGTCGTTGCCCACATCGAGCCAGTCTGCCCTCAAGCACAATCCCAAATGTGTTCAAATTGATCGTCAGCCCAATCCGAACAGATTCGCTGCATTGCATTCAGCACACACCCTTTCCACTGGAGAATTGCACATAATGTTGTACGTGCAGTTCAATCTGCTGCACTGTACTGCAACTGCATCGAGCATATGGAGCTTTGAATACTTAGAAAATCTTTGAAGCAAGTCTGTACAGTTGCTTCCTTTAACATGACTTGGCAAAGGTTTCCATTCATTTGGGAGAACTACCCTGGACTATCTCGACTATCTCGACTCTGCCCGTTTGTCTTCCGAACTAACTCTGCTGCTATGGCACGCAAGTCTTTGACATAGAAGCAAAAAAAGCAGCCCGCGTACCATGGGGCTGCTGCACCTCACAATCACAACATATATACAAACGTAAAAATGTTAGATTAGATACTGCAGTGTCTCAGTGCCGTCTTAGTGCTGTATGCGAGGGGCCCTGTGTTCATGTGTTCCCCAACTCAATTAACAATTTGCGTCTTAGATCGTCTTGTCTTCTTTGACTGTCTTCGACTTCGTCACATCAAACACAAGTTTGACCGCGGATGTCCAGCCTCTACGTGCCGGCTGTATGCATTGCGAAGGGCTGAGTCGCAAAGCCAAAATAGCTGCCGGTCAGCGGCCACGCCATCCAGAGCTGCTTTATACTGTACCACAGTCCATACCAATCTGTGCCACGACAGGGTCTGTGTCGAGACTAGGTCAAGAATGATCTTGAGACCGGGATTGTTATGATTGTTTACAGTCTATACATGGCTATAGCCTATACCAGTATATTTCCGCCCCGAATCTAAGCCGATGAGACATCTAGAATCTATATAGAATAAATACATATAAATACGATGAACAACGTGTAAGAAGTGTAAGGATGTGTAAGGAGGAAACTAAGTCAAAGGAAAAAGTTGCAAATACCGAAGGAAAATGACATTGTGACACAACATTTACTGTAATGATGAATGGCGTGAGTGCAAGCCTCATCACAAGGCACGACATCAAAATACATCAAAATACAACAAGAATCATTCAAAGTCCAAGCCTGAGAAGTACCCAAAGATACCCAAAGCATCCCAAAGCACAGAAAAATATGCCAAATTTTGCTGAACCATGTGAAAGCTTAAAATCCTCAAATGTCCTTCTTTGATATTCTTCGATCCAACTACATGCTGCTCTGAGGGCACGGCCGCCACACCAAACACCTGGAGCATGGATGAACATGAAGTGATGATTAGCGACGACAGTCAGAATGATAGTCAGCAGAAAGCGCGGGGCTGATGATCAGAAACTGGCACCAGCAAACTTCAAACTGCGCGCCTCTTTCTTTCTTTTTCCCCTATGTTTGCTCGGCATGCAGTCATGCTGGCAAGCAGCAAGGGATCTGTACAAGAGTTGTTGGCAGGATCCTGGTTGGCACCAAGTTTGCTTGGAAACCATCTACAAAATTCTACAAATCTACAAACACTATGTTTCGCTGGCAATCATCTGCAAACCAATCACTTTGCAAACCCCTGCGGAATCCTGTCAACAGTAGTTGCCAAATGTTGCCAATGACTACGGGTGACCCCCCAGCAAATCAGAAGGGACAAATTTTGTCAAACCTTTACCCCTATAAGCGCTATAAGCCTTTGGTTCAACAAGAAGAGAACCAGAAAATCTTGATTAGAAAGAGTCAGCTGAACAGAAATGAATGGAATACTGGGCTGTTGCGGCCAGTAAGCTCGAACTCCGGTGCGTCTGCATTGGCTGAAGGTGAGACCTGGTCACCCTGTGTTTCACCCTGCATGTCAACCTCCATCCTGATCTTTTCAGGAGTCCAAATTGAGCTGGTCGTAGCTCTAAAATGCCCTAAATAATTAAAGCCAACTGACTCGTTTAAGTCATGCAACCCTCCGAAAATTCATCACCTTGACACCTGTCAAACCAGTGAATTCCATAAGCCATAGGATATGGCGCTGACCGACACATAGGGCCAAAGTCGATGAGAAAAAATGTCTGAAAATGCGGCCAAAGTTGAGCCACACTGTGACACTGGAAGATGGTGGAAGTGCTTTAAGAGACGAAAGCGTCTGCACTCTGCAATGATAACAAATTCTGCGCATTGTTTTACTGCCCCAGGTATCCCGAGTTTTGAAACGGCAACGCTGCAATTCTTTGAATGTGGAATCCGCTCACCTTCCAGGTTCAGCAGCTCGTAGCTTCAGGGACCACAAAGCTGAAAATTTGCAGAATCAGTGTGATGTGTGATCACAGGGCAAGCAGGCCGCAGTAGTGCATGTAGCCAACACATCCTAGAAGTTGACTTGCAAATGCTTCACTGTAGTCTTACATACCAAAGGATTGGCCACAAGGCATCAACTAAACTGCGGCTAGGCCTTACCGAATCTCTCAAGCAACACTTGCGACATTTGTAACACTGCAACTCCGCTGCAGCAAATATGAGTGTACAGAGTGCTAGACTCCTAGACAGCCAGAACGTCCTACAAGGATGCTCCAGCAAAGGTCTGGCAGTCTGAGAGGATCTCATCCCATCATCCCAAAATGCGTTCAGATGCACTTCGGCGAAGCTCTGAATCTTTCCCATGCCTCGGTGATACTCTAAAACTGTATCTCCCAGGTTGGCCTCCCTGGACCAGGTCATTTTCCTGAAGCATTCCTTGGTCCTCTTTGTCCTCTTTGTCCTCTTTGTCCTCTTTGTCCTCCGGTCCGATAAACAAACCATGTTACTCTTCGAGGACTTCCACATGCACGAAGGTGTTTCGCACCTTGCACGCGAGCTCTGGGACGATGCAATACTTGAGCACGGTCAGGGCAGGGGCACGGCTGCGGCTGGGCTTAGCGCCCCATAAAACTGAATCAACTGATAGTATGATACTGGGCCAACAAGGCTCATAAGGGTCACTGAATGCCAACAATATAACACACTTTCCTGGCTGACTATGCAACGGGAACGGGAAATTTCGGGAAGGCGGACAAGTGCATCTGCGATCATCTGCGTATATCTGCATCAAAGGAGCAAAAACCCTTGCAACAGGAATGTTGGACTCTGCAGCATCTCGATGTCCTGACGGGATGAATGGAGAATGAAGAATGTGGAATCATGTGGGATGATATGGGCTGAAAGTTCAATATCATATCATATCCATTATACAGCGTAATAGAGCATCTGCAAGCAATCATGCAAAATCAAGATAATATGAATGCCACCGAGGGTCTGTACTGCATTAGCTGAAAGTGACTTCCGTCCTGGAAGACAGAGCAATTGCAGGAAAATGGCAGTGCATGTTTCCCTTGACTTGACTTTGGTTCAATTGAAATGCCCTTGAATCCCTCAAACTATGCTATTGACGCTATTGTCTCAAATTGCAAACTTGCACCGCCCAAGAATCATGCTAAACATCGAAGATATTGAATTATATTGATGCATGAATGTGCCAATTGAATGAGAAGAATAATGGTGCGATATGACGGCGCGTTGTTCCCTGCCATAAACGATTTCACCAAACAAATCCTGCCTGGAAGAGGTCTGGCAACCACTGGAAACAAGTGGCTTGCTCGCCACTGTCCCAACGTAGCCTGGAAGTTGTGCAGTTGCTCTACTCACTCACACCATCTCACACCCTAAAAGGACGAGAACATACGAGAACAAGAAACATCAACAAACCCAATCGATCTTCCAGGATTTCAGTCCTGCATAGTACTGCACACCTTCAATATCCTTCAATTATAGTACCAAGCAGTATGATCATGTATAATATTGATTGATATTGTATAATAATCATAATATATCATATTATATTATAATATATTATAATATATTATAATATATTATAATGCAGTGCAGAATCTCTGCAATTGCCAAATTCTGTGAGCATCCACGACCAAATGCGACCAGGGTCATGGCACCTCGGCCTTGGGAGTCTCGCCTCTGCGACTGGGGCTGGCCTTCTCCAGTGCTTTGTGACCCAAGAGCTGGCAAATCTTGACAAAATCAAATATATCGAATATATAATACATACACACACAAATACACATAATATATTAAATATTATATGTATATAATTGTATAATATATATATATGTTGTGAAATATTCTTCACTTAAATTGAAACTCGTTGAAAGATATTGTAACCACATTGTAGTCATATATGATTGTGGCTCAAAAACCGGGTATGGATTTTTTTCGCGGTGATCCATACCTATGGATCGTTCCGGATCAGCTGCGTTTTCGGACGGATGGAGGTATGGATCGCCTGTGGGTTTGAAATCTAGGTCGGGACCTGAAAATTTTCAGCCGCAACTATAATTACAGTATTATACTTTGATCATATTATGTAAACTCAACCCTCTCGCGGCAACAGCCCGGCAAAGTCAAATCTACGCCTATTCCCGGGACCTATGGTGATATGATGGTGATATGCAACCGCATGATTCTCCCGACCCGAATGCCAAATGTGCGCAAGCACAGGACAGCACACTCATGTTTGCAGGTGAGCAAGATATTACATGGGCATCCCAATTCAGGCAGAAATATGATTCACGAGGTGCAAAGTCATCCAATGGCATTTCTCGTTTGCGTTCATGCACTGTAAATGCGAGAATGATGCAAGAGCGCAAGCGAATCCTGGCTAGAAAATGGTCATCTACGTGCTTTTGGTCTCCAAGACTCCGGGATCTAGGGAGTGTACCGAGGCAGAGGTTGATAGAATTTGGTTCTGAATTTTCAGGAGATCAAACAGCTCCCCAACATAAGATGCCATTGTCCCCAGCCCGCGGGCCGTAGGGCCCGTAGGCCCGTACTGTGGACCCCGTAAGCCAACACCTGGGCCCTAGCCCCCGTACCGGGTCCGCGGGTGGGCCCGTAAGCTAGATTACGGGGATAGGCCCGTTGTTTCTAAGACTTTTAATTTCGATGGCAGAAAACGGCCACTGTGCCCTGGCGGGGCCCCGCGCGAGTTGGGTTTCCTCTGGGTCTCGGGTTTTTTACGTATAAATTTCCGCATGAAATTACATAAGACTGCTCTTAGTCTTATGAATTCTTGTGACATGTCCATGTGCATTTCGATTGTGCGGTCTTGGAATCGGTCCTCCTCCTCAACATCATCATCCTCAACATCATCAACCTCCACCTCATCTTGCGCAACATCAGCATTATCATCCTTTTCATCATCCCCTCCACATTATCATTATCGTCCTCAACATTAACATCATCATCATCATCATCATCATCATCGTCATCGTCATCGTCATCATCATCATCGTCATCATCATCGTCCTCAACATCATCCTCCACCTTATCATCCTCCACTTCATCTTCCGCATGATCGTCCTCATCCTCATCCTCATCCTCCTCAGCATCATCATCCTCAACAGCATCATCCTCCACCTCATCATCCTCAACATCATCATCCTGCACCTCATCATCCATTCCTCTTGGCCTCGGGTTTTTTACCCGTACTTTTCCGCAAAAAATTGCTCCTGTGACATGTCCATGTGCATGTCGATGCCGGCTCGCACAAAAGTGCGGCGCGACTTTGGCTTCCTCTTGGTCTCGGGTTTTTTACCTGTACTTTTCCGCAAAAAAATTGCTCCTGCAACATGCCCATGTGCATTTAGATTGTGCAGGCTCGCACAAAGCGTGGGCCCCGGTCTTGGGATCGGTCCTCCTCCTCAACATCATCAACCTCCACCTCATCTTCCGCAACCTCAACATTATCATCCTTTTCATCATCCTCCTGGACATTAACACCTCGTCACCATCATCATCATCATCATCATCGTCGTCGTCGTCGTCGTCGTCGACGTCATCGCCGTCGTCCTCATCATCATCATCATCAGCATCATCATCATCATCATCATCATCATGACCATCATCATCAACATCATCATCATCATCATCCTCATCATCATCATCATCGTTCTCAAATCCCTACCCCTGTAGAGGGGGAGGGCGGGGGGGGACAAAACCAAGCTGTCGAATTCCATTTTTTTTGCTTGGAAACCCTGGGATAGTGATCCAACCCCTCAAATGGAAT
>Ga0126342_10016260_pt1 | contig 12983 bp, 10 predicted proteins | sample Cyp1metagenome_FD_92528 | JGI IMG/M metagenome (GOLD analysis project Ga0126342, IMG submission 92528) | Coral microbial communities from Lord Howe Island, Old Settlement Bay, Australia - Cyphastrea 1 metagenome | ecosystem: Host-associated > Invertebrates > Cnidaria > Coral ... | reverse complement strand
CAGTGAGCTGAATGTATCCTTTGCGGTACAGCCACCAGTTTCTGCGAGCCTTGGCTCTTTTCCTCCTGGCCAGTCTTCTGTGCGTAGACAAAGTCACGATGAGTAGATGAAGCAAGTAAAATCACCAAAATTGAGAGCAAAGAGGAGCTCATACACCACAAAAACCACTCCGGTTAAGGCAGAGACCGAAGATACCCGTCCCGAAGCGAAACTCCAGGGAATGCCGAGGGATGTAAAAGCAGTGACAAGGTCAAACCACAGAATTACAAAGCCTGGCAATGAAAATGTTGTGGGGCAAGTCAACCAGAACAACCCAGTGAAAACCAAAGGATGAACTCGAAGGAAGATCAGAGGCTGTGGCCTGCCCAGGACCACAGCCTCAAGGCAAAAGCGTCCCGCAAGCGCACGCGATGCCCGCGGAATCTGCAATGGCTTAGCGCAGTTCCGCTCAGGTTAGGAACAGCGGCAGGGGGCACCCTTGCACCCTGTGTGCGTCTGAACCCAAACCTTATTACATATATCATAATATATCATGATATATCTATGTTATATTACAATAATTATGGTACATCCAAAAATAATTAGACCATGTAACCAACATTTGTTGGCCATGGGTGGTAAAAATCATTCCACAACGGTAGGTGTAGGGCATTGGGTTTGGCACTGGCGATAGAAAATCAGATTTCCTGCTGAGAAAGGTTGGTATCACATCATTGGATTGTAACCTCATTGTTCACCTTAACTGGTTCAATGTTTCCATATCCTATATCCAATTCACATGTATTCACATGTATAATTAATAATATAAGTTCAAATTAACATACTAATTCATTTACCTTAACAATCCAATCTTTAATTGACTTGGGAACTGATTCACCTCATTGGATTGTTGCAGCATCACTAGACCATGGCTGACAAAAAACATGGCCAGGGGTCAAGATTGAAGTTCCTTAACCACAGACATATGGTTTAATATGGATTCATATGATTTAATATGGCCATATGTTTTTTTTTTGAATGTTTTTCTAAAAGAGATGTTTTGAAGCATTACGCCAGGCTTTTTGTTTTGGGGTAGTTGAGGTTGACATTATTAAGCCATGTTAAGCCACAACCATTTGACCGAGCACCTCGCTGCAGGCCAGTCTGAAATCAAGATGGGGCTCAGAAAAAAAACAGGGGCAGCCAGGAGCTGTGTTTTCCTTGCCAGACATCAACTCATGGTCATCATTAATGTCATCATATGTCATCAGTGATCATGAACAGAGTTTCTGCCATGAAAACTGGAATCCTGCAAAGTCAGCTTTGGATGCTCAGATTCGCTAAAATTCCAGTCAGCCGCAATTTCCATTCGGAGCCGTCTTCCCACATATCCGTGCACCACAGATTCGCCGCACGGCCAAACAAACATGGCAGAAAGGTGACTAAGGAACATCAGAAGCAACCTGAACTAGAGATTGAACCATCCATCCGTCACAATAATATAGCATATCATGTATCTACATCCTCCACATATAAAAATATATATAGTCTATAGTATGAATTAATATGATACACTAATATGTATATATATATATTAATATATGTGTATATATAGTATAATGCACACACACACACACATATATTTATATTTATATTTATAATGTATACATCCCATGGATTCACCGAAATGGTCGGAAGTTCTCGTTAGTCCTCGTTGGTTCGGAGTGCCATGGCATCCCAACATGCCTTGGGTGCCCTGGGATGGAGTGCGCTGCAGAGGGATGCGGAGGAGGAGGTGGGCTCTGGATCTGGCAACATAATATGGTGATTATATGGTGATTCATGAAACAATAGTAGTGTTGATACTTCATTGGGTGGGTGATCATGATGATCATGATCATGATGATGATGATGATAATTTAATGATGATAATTTAATGATGATTTTATGGTGATGTTATGGTGAATTTATGGTGATTTCATGGTGATTTCATTTTTAATGATGATTATTCTTGATGATATCACAAAAAATGTGATTTAATATCTTAATAGTGGTGGTGATTTAATGATGATTAATGATTATGATTGATAATATGAATTGATATGATACTATGAAAAAAATGGTGATTTAATATGATCATGATGGTGATATGATGGGCATATTTTGATGATGAACTGTGATTTCGTGGTGATTTAATGGAAATATAATGGTGATTAGTGGGAACAACGGCTGTATAATGGTATAATGGTGATTATGTGGTGGTATGATCTGGCAACATATTATATAATGATATGGCCATTAATCACATCTGATATAAGAGGATATAATGATGATTAATTAAATGGTGATTTGACCAAAACACATGAGAACCTAAGAACCAAACATGATGGTATAATGGGGGATATGATGGAATATTGACGGAATATGATGTGCCCTCTGGTACTCAAGCGTGGCTCGCTGGAAAATCCCCGAACTAAATGGAGGTTTCTAGCTGGGAGAATTATCGAACTAATTGGGAAATTGTCCATTGCCATGTCTGTTTACCGGAAGGTATCCATCTTCAATGGAATATTCATGGGATATATAAGATTGACACTGTATAGATAATGATAAAGAATGATAACCTGTAGCATCATTTTCCCCTTGTCCAGTCTATGGCCATGTCGAGGTGTTAATTTGTTCAATGGGAATACAATGGGGATATATAGTGAAAATTGATGAAAATCGTAACTATAGTTAACCAACATTTATTTATTCGAACATCAAAAGGACCATTTACCCAGGGTTTACCCAATATATCAGGGATGATCAGTATCCATGTTCATTGGGAATCCCGTTTTTCACCACCCAGGATTACCATTGAATGACAATTTGAATGCCAGAGGCGCGGGCTGTGGCGATCGCCAATGACTTGGAAAGAACATTTGCTGACATGCCCATGGCCATGCTCTCAGTATCGGTGTTTTGAAACATGCTTTGATATGGGTTGATGCATAGTATATCTGGTTGGTTTGGAACCATGGAATTTTATGACTTTCCATCCAGTTGGGAATGTCATCATCCCAAGTGACGAAGTTATATTTTTCAGAGGGGTAGGTATACCACCAGTACATATATACACGTATATATTATATGCCATGATATACAACGGTATGATGTTGAATGATATACTGTATCGGTGCCGGGGACCCCAACTTCAGAAAACATCGTGGTATGCTATGTGTCTCCGGGGTTTAGATGAGGTGGCTCCGCGAAAGCCCCAGATCTTTCGGATTCTCGAGGCTCTGAGCTAGGGGCTTTGGGATGGATTAGCTGCTCAGCTGACAGCAGCTTCCAGCTGGGTCCCGCCAGGAGTTTGGGAATGCCAATCCTGACATTGGCTACACCCAGGGCATGCGAGGGACTCGATCACTGCAGCTGGTATGTGAGATGTTGCACTAGTTTCCAGTGGTACTCGCTGACTCATGAACAACCAAACATCTGGAAAAAATGGTATGATTTTCAGGTTTCGACACCGTTCAAGACCACGTTTCTGAATGGGTTTGGGATGAATCTGTCAGCAGATTCTGAGGAATTATGTTGCAGCAACTCTGGTGCTGAAATTTCATCCCCGAGAGGATACTGCGTGAGAGCCTCATCCAGATGCCACAGGCATCCTGTGCCATCCCGTGCCAACATGGATGATTTTTGAGGTGTGAGGTCCTGCCTTCCCATGTTTACTTCGTTCTGATAAATAACAAAAAAACCTGGTTTCTTTATATACAGGGGGTACCAATCACATCCAATCACTATTTTGCGGTTTCTGAAAACAGGGGATGCCCAAGTCATCATGGGTTAACCGGTTAACCAATACCAAGTCATGGTACATGATTTAGTAAACCTCATTCTTCCCAATATTAACCATATGGTTATTAAGTTCTTAAGTTATTAACCATTATATTTAATCACTATTAACCACATTTAACCACTATTAATCCTCCATTTCCATGGTTATTCCCTCCATTCTTTTTATCATCTTCTCGGCGACAACGAGGCGCAAGAAGTTTAACGAGGTCCTGTTGCAGTTCAACGGATTCTGGCCGGGGGACCATGCTGGGCAGATGGAGCGATGGAGCCATTGATAGACCATCTGAAATACATGGGATATATATGGGATATCCATATTGAAAAATATTAGTGATAGTCGGATGGATACATGGATATATCTGAAAAACCATGTCACAACTGTTGAAGTATTCTGCGTTGAACACCTAGTTAAATGCAAGCGTAGATGAGTATTTCATCTATGGTTCGATATTTCCAGGGCCTTCACCACTTCCCATCCGCAGTATGCAGGTCTGATGACTTTCCGCTACTTAAAGTGGGAATCTGGCTCTACCAGAGGCCGAAAAGATGTCTCCTGGTGATTTTTCCGAATTTGACAAGGTTTTGACAAGGTCGTGTACTGGGAAACCTGGATGTTGGATGGTTTACGGCTTGATTCTAGCTGTAGATAGAGCACAACCACAGCCCAGTTTTTTCGTGTTTTTTCCAGGCTCGCCGAGCGCCACTTGCCCAACCTCTATAATCACTTTGAGCGCAAGGGGCTGAGGTCCCAAAATTGATCAAAATTGGATGATGGGAACATTTATAGGAAAATATAGGGCACCTCTAAAAATGGTGGGCAACCAGATCCTAACAACCACGCTTTCCGGCGTTTCCGGTGAAGATGTTCCCCAAAAAAGCCACTGAGAAAAAGACGGCTGAGACCCAGGTTGTGGGGTGGAAGCAATGAGCTTTTTGCCCAATGGAGCGGTGCCCAGATGAGAGCCACCTTGGGTCTTGGGATGACATGGATGACGCTGGGGCCAATGTTGGAGATTCCGACGGTCGATAGATGAGTCTGAGGTTGGCTATCCTTGTTTGGCCATCCCGGCATGAGTTTGATCCCAGGGGTCCAGATGTAGATTTGCAGGGTCAGGCAGGAATCGAATGGATGAATCCCTGCATTGGCTGAGCCAAAGTGATGAAGCGTTGCTGCAGTTGCTGCTTGGCTTTTTGTTTCAAACGTACCTCATCCCATCCACTGGTTCATCATCCTTTTTTCCCAATCAACCATGCAATAGACTGGGGGGTCATTTTCAGACACACCCATGCAGGTAAATGGCTGCCATTGCCAGCCGTGATTGAGGCCGGGCGTGGCTGGACGTTGTTTTGGCGGAAAAAAACACACGTCACATTTCCGTACAAACTGCAGGCGATCCCCAAAAGGTCAACCATGGAAGTTTTTGGTCATTTCTTAGAGTTTGCTCTGGTAGATGGCCCATCTAGTTCGATGATAAATCCCGTGTTTCAACAAAGAAAGCAGTGTCAGCGGTGATTTTCCAGTTCGCAAAGCGGCGCAATTTCAGGCCATGGATTTGTTCATCGAATTCGGACTTCGTGGAGTGCTTGCTGGGGCCCCAGACGGGGGTGCACCAGCCCTGAGAGAATTCTGGGAGACGATGAAGTTCTTATTGTAAATGATACCAATCTCTGACAACTTGGTTATATTATATTATATGGTTATATGATATATTACTATGGTTATATGATGCTTTGTAAATGAATCCAGCAGCCATTCTCTGACCCGTCTGGCGCGTTCCAGTGGCTGTCTTCCAAGGCTGTGACTTTAGCATTGTTTCACATGCAGCAGCGCCGTTTCATGGCTTGTCGGGCGATGGAACATGTGTGGGGCACCCTAGCCCTAGCAGTGGTCAGCAGGGGGGTCAGCAAGCCTTTTTCTTTGCAGAGTATAGACAGAACATATACAGAAATCATCAGAAATCCAAGATAATCCAAGGCAATTTTTGATTTGAGCACTGCCGATTTGACAAATTTGACCGGTAAGGTAGCCGATTAAATCCGGTTCTGAATTGGCCTCGCGGGATTTCATCAGATGCCTTCATCCAGCTATTCATCCATGTTCTGCCTGTGGATTTACGATGACTACATTGATCCCTTGGTAACAAGATTGGGATCGCAGGATGGAATTTTTAATTATCGTTGGCTTTTCCCATCCTTTTTTTGTGAAAACAGCTCCATTGAAATCATTTGACACCCCACTTGCTGGCCACCATGATATTATTAACGATATTTGGTACAGGGTTTAAGCGCATTTTGGTGGTTAAGATACCAGATCATACCAATTCTTAGTTGGTAGATGGAATTCATAGTGTGTCGGCACCAGAACCATCACATCTTTGGTATGGCTTCTCCTATCAACCTTTACGATCCACTGTTGTGGCTTGGGGAGTGCTGGCAACCATGTGTGGGTGACATGTTTGGCTCCCCTCAGGTTTTGATATGACACCATATCTTCCAAGTCCAAAGTTCCAACTCAGCAATCAGAGATTACAATTAATTACACCATATTGCCAGATATTACACCATACACCATATTTAACTAGCCCATATTAGCCCATATTAGCCCATGGTTTGATATGTTTGGAGCTTCTCCCCGAAGCTTCTCCCCGGAGCGTTTTTCGGCCCGTCCCCGGTGCTCCCAGGCTGGAGCTCATCAACCAAGACATGCGTTCGGCGCCCATCGACGGAGAGTTGCTGGTGAAGTCTGCCCGGCTCTGGTACCTCGGCCAAGACATTGCTGGGGGTGTAACAAAAATATCTGGTTGGTGGTTTGATGATGGTTGATGCGACACATAAATTGGAGGATAAAAAAAATAAAAAATTGGTGGTTTGGAACATTTTGGAACATGGGATTATTAATGGGGATTTTTGGGGATTATTCATGGTTAATACTGGTTAATAATGGTGAATTATTAGTATCTGGTTGGTGGTTTGGAACCATGGAATTTTATGACTTTCCATTCAGTTGGGAATTTCATCATCCCAACTGACTCATATTTTTCAGAGGGGTAGGTATACCACCAACCAGAAATATACGTAATACTTTTCGTTTGGTAGCTGTTTTTAGGACAAATACCGATGATGAACCATGAGCATCCATAACATCAACATCAACCCATTATCGAATTCAGCGCAAACTATAGGTCAACTTAGCTCTCCTAGGAAAGCCCCACGGGGCCTCACCGAGCCAAGGCTTCCTTCGGTGAACCGCGCGGTTGCTGAGTCCTACGGGATCTCAGAGGTTGATGACGTGGATTTGGCCTGACTGGATCGAAGCGAAACCAGCCATGCCATTGAGTGAAATAAATCCCTCATTCCATTTCATCCTGGTTCGTTTATAGGGATTCCCCGTTCTTGGATCATTATAATCCCCAATATATATATATATGTATTATATAATATGGGGTAGTATAATCCCCGAACTAATCATCAACCAACAGGGGTTTTGAACAGTGCTCATTTGGGAACGGTAAACATACCACCAAGCAAAAAATGGTGGGATGGTTATATCCTGATATGTCCTGATGCCTAATTAGAATGACTAAAGCATGTATATATTTAATATACAATTGATGTCTAATACACCAGTGTCATTATGTGTCATTGTTTTTTCAGTGATGCCAGTGATGTTCTAACTTTTATCTCTGCATTTAGTTGTCTAGTTCATGATAACATGATATTCTGTGACTAGCGTGTAGTGCTCTGGAAGGATGAAGAGACTCTTGGGCCGTACACAAGTTCTTGCCACAAACCTTTCCTTGTTTTGGAACGGTGCACTTTTGCTTAGCTCATCGATTCACTGTTGAAGATAGAGGCCATTTCTCTGGGACGCTGTTCTGCAGAACCTTGCGGAAGAGCGTGTGGAGCTGATGCAAAATGTAGGAGCTGATGCCTTTCGAAGTCGTGTTCTAACCTGTGACCCTCTTCGCTTAAAAGGAAAAGGATCTCGCTGCCAGATTCGGTTAGATCCAAGTGGCTTCGCGGAGTGGTACGATATCCCATTCTTTCCCCATAATCACTATGACTATGACATTAATATGACCATCTATGACCATCAATGATTGTCATCAATGCGACCATTCAAACCTCATGTTCAAATGTTCCATGATTTCCCCAAGTTGTTGGCCATGGAAAAAAGGTGAACCATACCCATGGGATCATCAAAAAACCAGCTGCTCGTGTCGGTGTCTGCGAATCCATTTTTTTCGGCTCAGATCACAGGTGGGGTGATGTCCCACCAGCCGAATGTGGAGATCAGTGGAATCAGTGGATGATTCATGGCTTTTTTCTTGGGAAAATTGGTCACCGGAAACGCCGGAAAGCCATGGCTTTTGACATTGTTTTGACCATCATGATGATGGGGGTGTCCGGGTTCAATTTTCCAATGAATGATCTGATGCCCGGTTATTCAAAACATTTCAATACCAGGATTGCCATCGGCATAGTGTAGGCATGTCTAGGCTCATCCTGGATGGATTGCAGCTGAACGTAAGAAACAACGATGGCCGCGAGGTCAACCATCTCTTGAATCCAAAGTTTGAAATCACATGATGTTGAGGTCTGAAGAAAGAACAATGGTCAGAAAGGTGGTGAAATTTCAGATGGTAAAGAAGGATGGTTGGGGATACCATTTGCAGCTTAGATCCAAGTCCCCTTTGGAATCCCAGCTCAGCTTTCAGCTCAGCAAACGGTTCTGCCGAACGGTTCCCAACATGGGCGTCAGGGGCTCCATGGGGCACCTGAGTTGAGGGCATGACAGAAGAAGCACCAGAGGCAGGCGATACGGCACTTATGGTTGGTGAAATGTCGCGTATCCATGTCCCTTGTACTTCAAAACACGAGCTGGAGGATGTTGATGTGGGATAATTATGTGTATATATATAATATATATAATATGTGTATTTCATGCGACGAACTGACCAAGTCTCTGGTATTTTGCCAACATTACAGCTCACGAGACTGTTAACTATAGAATGTATATGAATACATTGTGGGGTACCAGAATATAAATCATAGAACATATTACATAAAAATCATCTATATGTCTACATGATTACAAGATACTAGAAGTAAGACCCCAGAAACAGCCAGCCGAAATATGCCAAACAGCAAGACGTTGAACGAATTTTCTCGCCTGTCAATGTCTGTTCAGGTGGCCGGGGACACGTTGAAGCAGCGCATTGAAGAGCTGCTGAAGGTGTGTCATGGTCAACTTTGTTGGATTCATCAATCCATTTTCATAGGTTGATGATAGCTTATTTGGATTTATTTTGATCAATCCATTGGTCTATGTTCATTTGTTATATTTCTTGGTATATATATGGAGGTTTCCATAGGGTACTCCAAATCATCCAGTTGTCATGGATGACCATGACTTGGTATGGAAACCTTTGGCGACTTGAGGATCACCCATTTTAAGAACCACCCATTTAATGAGATACCCTCTGGTGAACTAACATAGCAATGGAAAATGGCTATTTATAGTGGATTTTCCCATTAAAAATGGTGATTTTCCATTGCTATGTTAGTTCACCAGAGGGTATATGATATATAGCTCTATATCACCAATGAAAAGCTGCAGCTGATAGTTGGACCTACATGATCCAACCACTGATAACATCGTGATTTCTGAATGATGGGGAATGATGGGGATATGAAATTTGGGATATTTCATGGAATATAGAACCAACTATAAATGAGAGTTGGATGATATACCATGATATACCATGATATACTATGATATTCGGAGAAGGTCATCAATCCATTCAAAGGGATTTCTACTCCGATTATCAGGATTTCCCAGTATGGGATGGATGACGATTAACCATATACTATGTTTTGAGCATACAATGAATGTAGAAGTACGCTACAACTACGGGAAGAAAGTATTGAGGATGGACAAATGTTGCGCATAAGCTGAGGTACACCCCGTATCATTCTGGCCATATACCCAGATACCTAAGGGACCTGCACCCCCAAGTACTCTCCAACTTAGATCAACTTAGGATGATTCATATCCAAGGATATTCAACATACCCTCTGGTAATCAAATGTACAGTCATGGGAATTTCCCCATAAACGGAGGTTTTAGCAGGAAAATAATCTATAATAATCTATAAATGAGGAATTTTCCATTGTCATGTTTGATTACGTGAGGGTATCTGTATAACTTATATAAGAGTGAGAAGAGATATCTGAAGATCCTAGGTTTATTTGGTCCGTGGTTCCCAAAGTTTGCCCTATACACATTGGGCGTTTGCCAACAGGAGCGGAGCGAATGGGAGCAAGAACGCGCTCGCTTGCGTTCGACAGCTCAGACATCTTGCTTTTGGATGGCAAAAATATATGTGCAATGGTCAACAGTTAGATTATATAGATTCTACTCATAAACGGTAAGATGGGCATCAATCCATCAATAGGTCAATAGGGACTGCCATCAATAGGGAAGCTATGCCATCATATCAGATAAAGCATATGGGGGTTTCCTAAAATAGGGGTACTTTAAATTCATCCCAGTCATTAGACCATGACTTAGTATTGAAACCCCATGGTTTTGGGGTACCCCGACTTTAGGAAAGCCTCCTTTTTTCAGCATTTTGAGCAACACAGCGAAAGATGCGACAGACGGTCACCATCCGACCATGTTGGGAGTATCAAGCATCATTTGACCTGGTGACCGACGTGTATCCAACGGCAAGGGTGCAGCCTCTGAATTTGACCATCTGGGGTTTCCTAAGTCATGGGGGTACCCCCAGTCATCATCCATTTGATGTTGGGATTTTTCGGATTTCCCATGAAATGAACCAGCTATTGAGGATCCCCCATTGCTATCTTGCGAATGATATTGGCCCAAAATATAAGGTGAGAACAGATCTGTATGTATTGGCGGTTTATCAAAAACTACTTGCATACTGTTAGTGGTTCTCATCAGCCCATATCTATCGATTATTTATCCGATTATATTGTACCCCATAAGGACCCCCAAAATGAATAGATACAGTGCTAGAACATGGATCAATATTGGGCGGTAGAAGGCGGTAGGGATTATTTGTTCTAAGGGATGATTATTATCAGGGGAACATTATTATCAAGTATGATTTTCAAGCCATAATTGTAAGATAGTATCGTAAATTATAGACAATTGCTTATCATTACAATAGATATTAATGTTTTCTGCTTAATAAATCCCATGGATATTGTCCCAGATATGGTTATTACTGGTTAATAAATCCCATGGATATTTCCCATTTCCAAATCCCATGAATTCCCCATTAGTAAATCCCATGGAATTTGTGAATCTTTCCCATCATTTTACAAATAAATATCTGGTAAATAAACAGTTGGACCCTGAAAAAAAAACAATTTTTTAACTGGTTTCACTAGTCTTCCAACCCCGATGACTGCCAGGGTCTATGTTAATTTACCAGAGGGTAAATATCACATTAGTTGCCATGAATATCCCTCGATCCGGGCCCAAATAAGAACCCGAGGCGAGGAAGTTGAGCTCCTGCGAAGCCGCGTGGCCAAGTTGTCGAAGGCGCTGGGATTTCATGGTGGTTTAATGGGAATCCATATTATTATATTATTGATATGGAATGATTGATGATTATTTGTTTATTTAATGAATATGAATATGTAATAGAATCTGAATAGATATGTAATGATATGAATGTGAATATTAGTCTGTTGAAAATCGGATTCTAATATTCATTCAGACTCATGAAAACTTATGAAAAGTAGCAATCTAGTCAAAGATTATTATATAGTTTACACAGCTATGTTCAATGAGTACTTAGCTATCAATTGAGAAACAAAATCAATACCTAACATATGAACCCAGAGTTTTAGATGGTCCATACAAACAAACCTATTTCTGGTGATATTGGGGTTATTGGAGATGGTTTATTACTGGGTTTACCAGGCTCAAAGATCATCATCTTCCCTCTTCATTCCGGGCAATTTTGGGGCTGCACGTGGAGCCCAGCTTTGAGACACAATAATCTATGACTATCTATGATAAATTATCGATAAATTATCGATAGATTATCCAATCTCTATCTACATTATCTACCCATATCTACCCATATCTACCCATCTTCCTACCTACCTAGCTATTCTATTCTATCTATATCTATCTATTCCATCAGTCTGCCTGTCTGTACATCAAAATTCCTCCCATCCCAGGACGGAGCCGAAGATGTCGGCGCCTGCGATGCGCAGACGCAGACGGAGCCCGACGCTGAGCAGGTGCATGGCACAATCGAAAGCGTTGGATTTACCGATCTGAAAAATGGGTGGATCTTTCCAGTTCGTTATGTAAACGCTTTGCCAGAGGCTAATGGCAATTTTAAGAGGGAAATATAGGGGAAAATGATGACTATTTTACAGTGGAAATATAGGGGTAGCCTATCTTCAAAGAAACCTAGAAGCTGAGTTTATTTTTTATCCAATGATGTGCACTAAATATCCCATGAATATGCCATTAGTTGCCATAAATGGATCCATTTGGGACGTGAAACCACTACCAGTCACTACCACTGGGATATCCGTTTGTATCTGTGAAGATGTTACTGGCGAATGGCCAAGAGTTCGGGCTTGTGTCATGGTACAATATCCCACAGGGAGGGCCCTCCCCGACAGTCATTATAAGTTGGTTTGTGTTACAGCATCAAACTACAGATACATCCAATCTAAGCTTATCTAACCATAGATATATCCACCATAGATATATCCACTGTAAATCCCCTAGATATCTCCACCAGTGCAATGAAACAACAGAACTCTTGAACTTGCGGGGCGACCTGGCATGGCAGGATGTGACTGTTCCAGCTGAACAGGTCGGGCCAACATGGTGCAGCTGGGGTGCCAACATGGTGCAGTTCAGGATTTAACCATCCCATTTTGGGGGACTCAAAGCCTGACAATTCCAGGTCGTATCCATGTTTAACGGCTGTATAGATTTATCAACAACCACCTATTAGTGATTGTACAATTCTAAGATTTATAAACAACCACTATATTCTAATTATAGAGTTATAAACAACCACTATATTCTAATTATAGAGTTATAAACAACCACTATATTCTAATTATAGAGTTATAAACAACCACTATATTCT
>Ga0126342_10016259_pt1 | contig 12984 bp, 8 predicted proteins | sample Cyp1metagenome_FD_92528 | JGI IMG/M metagenome (GOLD analysis project Ga0126342, IMG submission 92528) | Coral microbial communities from Lord Howe Island, Old Settlement Bay, Australia - Cyphastrea 1 metagenome | ecosystem: Host-associated > Invertebrates > Cnidaria > Coral ... | reverse complement strand
TTTCTTCTTCGGAAGTTGCTCAGAGACCATCGTGCGCACTTCCAGGCCCAGAGTGGAAGGACTGAGGCTCAAGCTACACCCTTCACCATTGAGGCATAGCACATGGAGATCAATCAAGTCAACTAGCTCGGAACCAGCCGACCCCACATAGCCATCAACACTCGACATCCTTGAGGGATGTTTGAACCAGTGGAGAGCTGCCCAATGTATCCCCTTACACAGGCCCCTCCAACAGGGGGTTCCTGACATGGCCATCAAAGACATGAACCATCAAGGCTCCAACCCCCACGGAGTCAGCAACGCAGAGACGGGGGCAAACCGACTTCAAGGGAGATCGTTCGAACTGACATAAATGATGTTCGAAATTAGGGTCAACATCTCTAGCGAGAATGGATGAGCCATGGTGAATGGATCACCTGGGTGTATCTAAAAATGGTGTAATTCTCCAAGTGGTTATTTCAACGGAGAAAATGAGGTTAACCTCAAATCTGCGGGGGTTCGCCGCTTGGACATAAGGATTCTAGCCGCCCTATCTTGATTCTTGGTTGGATCTACAGAAGCCAGTCCGACCAAAACCAACAATTTACCCATGCCAGCTTAGTTGGTTAAATTGAGGGGAAGTTGACCCTGTGTATTTGGATTGCAAAACCCATCAGCTTCCAGATTTCCTTTGAACCCAACCCGGCAAATTTAGGCACCAGACGCCTTCCCAAAAATCACACTTACGAGAACAAACTTCAAGAAAAATATCATCAATTTTCAACATAGTTGAAAATCAAAAATCCATGGATTTACTATGGATTTCCTATGGATTTCCTATGGGTTTCCATGGATTTCTACGGATTCCTATGGCATTCCCCATGGATTTCCCGTCCCGCAGCCTCACCCGTGGAGCGTTTCTCATTCAGCCCCCGCTGGGCCGAGGGAACACGGGTGGGAGTCCTGGGCGATTCAGCCAGGATGGTGAATCCAAAATGGATCATTTACCATCTGGTGATTTTCTATATCTATTGGTAAATGATTTATTTTTGATTATCATGATGGTATATTATTGATATCATTGATAATCACCATTGATAATCCATATCATCTGGTGATACCATTGTATTTTCTATAAATTATCAATGATATCAATGGTAAATCAATGACAATCAATGATAATCAATGATAATAATTTACCCTCTGGTAAACGTTTACATAACTATGGAAAATCACCATGCTATTAATGGGAAAATCCACTATTTCTATGGCCATTTTCAATAGCTATGTTAGTTTACCAGAGGGTAATATAGCCATGGATATCATTGATTATCATTGATTATCTATAGTTAATGAAGTTAATAATAGTAGAGATATCAATACTGAATGCTACTACCCTTTGGTTCTAAGTATAGCCATGGAAAATCACCATGCTATTAATAGGTAAACCATCTATAAATAGGTCATCCATACCATGGCTATGTTAAATAACCAGAGGGTAGCAATTGGTAAATGGTATAGTGAATGGTACGCTTGTTGCGAGCCCGGGCAAATCTCAGGGTCTTGCCGTATTATTGTCATTACCATTTACCGCCATTCCTAAATTATTACAATTATTAAATGTAATTCATTCAGTCATTGTCACTATTACTTACCATTATTTTCTGTTCTAAGTATTACCATGTATTGTGTTTTCCACAGTTTTTGGTAGGTTTACACCAGGGTATATATATATATTATGACTAAGTTGGGGATCACCATATCATATCACTCAATATATCATAGTCCATTTTGTTGATATATATTTTAATCCATATTATCATATTACTATGTCATTTAGTATATTTATACTCATATAACTCCGTAGTAATAGCAAAATACACCACATAATGATATCACTGGTATATAGTATATAAGAAGGTGACGATGACGATGACGACGATGGTGATGCTGATGCTGATGCTGATGCTAATGCTGATGCTGATGATCATGATCATGATCATGATGATGATGATGATGATGATTTTGATTTTGATATCTTCTTGAAACCCTATAAGAAACCCTAATGACTGTATGGTTATTGTTCTGGGGCCGGGAGAATTTGATATCTTCTTGAAACCCTATAAGAAACCCTAATGATTGTATGGTTAATTGTTCCATGGGGCCGGGGCATTTCGATATCTTCTTGAAAGCCTATACGAAACCCAAAATGACTGCATGGTTAATTGTTCCATGGGGTCGGGGGAATTGGATATCTTCTTGAAACCCTATAAGAAACCCTAATGACTGTATGGTTAATTCCATATGATATGTAGAAGCCACATGTTCTGGTTATATGATACGTAGAAGCAACTAGTTCTGGTTATCACCCAGCATAATTGAACATAAAATCCTTCCCGTTGCTTGATGTCGTACAGAATTCCCTGGTATTTTAACGCTATTCTGGGCTTGGGCTAACCTCGGGGTCTGTGTTAAATCATTGGATTGCAATTATGATGGGTAAATTATAACGGTTATCATCAGCTATAATCATAGCCAGGCATGATGATAATGATGGGTTATCATTAGATTTATAACCCATCATATGACTGTATGTGTATATATATATGTCATAAATATTGTAGTGCAAATAAAACATTATGTCCCATCATTATCATGGATCATCATAACATATCATGATCGACTAAACAATCCACTACTTCTCGATTCTATCACCATTTGTGATGGTTTTAGACCCCTATACAGTCATATGCATATTATATATATACATATATATATATATACATATATATATATATATATGTCGTGTATATATATATATATATATGTCGTGTATATATATATATAGTCATCCTGGAGTAGATAGAACATGGAAATTTCAAACATCTTCACTGAAATGAGATGGTTTGAAATGAAACCGGAGAGTAACCAACAAAAATGGGAAATTGTAGCTTTAACCAATAAACATTGGGAATACAATAGGAAAACTAGCCGTCTGCGCAAATTACAATAGTTCACTAACCTGAAAAGAGCAGCTATTTTGGCATAGTTACCCCTACTAACCATCATTCCAGTGATGTCACAGTGAGGTCGTTATGCACCCTCCGGCAATTTGACATTGCAAACTGGAAAATCACGATCTTTAACAGGTAAGTCATCTATAAGTGGTCCGCTTGCCACAGCTATTTCAATTTACTGGAGTATTGCGATATAACGGAATGTAATGCAGTGCAATACCTGGATCTTCATTCTCCCATGATTGGGCATTTGGTTTTGCCCTGGCTTCGGGGTGTGTGTGTGTGCAGTGGAATGTAATGTAGTGTAATGGAATGTCGGAATGTGTATTAAGTTGTATATATATTTATGTGTGTATATATATATATGTGACATGTGTATAGCAACCCCCTAGTTAAAATAGAAAAGTACAAATAAAATACTTACAAATCCTACTGAAGTCATGCTGAATTACTTGTCTATATTTCTTCGATTACTATATGTCATATATCACTATATGAGATTGTATACATATTCTACATATATATATATGCACATGCATATATAGACATGTAGCACTGGCTTACAATGCACTTAGGGTTTCTATGGGGAATATTCCAAGTTGATTCCTGGACCACCGAGGATTGGGGGTATCGTAGCAAGAGGTAGCAAGCCATCGCCTTTTTTTTGGGTGGTACCCGGCCTGGTAAACATACAAAAAACTATGGAAAATCATCATTTTTAATGGCTAAATCAACTATTTCTATGACCATGTTCAGTAGCTTTTTGTATTTTTACCAGAGGGTAAACCCCCAAAAAATGAATCAACCGAGTTTATGAATCGACAAAACCTGGACGGCAGCTTGCTGCCTGTAGGGTTCCTCGCCCCGCGCAAAGCTCTTGGGCGGGCTGCCAACCCCGAACCTCTGGGAAAATTGCCACCGAGCTGAAACGCTGGAGTCCAGCAGCAAGATTGATCAACTAAACATCGAGGATGATATAGATTTGTCTGAAATTTGGATACTCAAAATTTGATGATGATTGATTTCATCGTTTTCTGAACTTTGAATAATTAGCCATTTTGGAGGTCTACCCCTTTTTCTGACACCCATTTTCCCTGAACATGGGGATGATTCGACCGGTGGTGTCCCTTTTAAAAAGGAGCTACATGTCATGACAATTCATGACATATGTCAAGTCTCAAGCCAACCATCCAATAAACCCACGTAAATACGGAAACACATGGAAACACATTGGTCGATCATGTTCCGAACGGGAAGCCCAGGGATTTCTGCATGAGAAAAGCAGGCTCGCCACGCTTGTGCTGATACGCGCTGGCATGGGTGCCTTCATTCAAGACCTTTTCTGCGATGGTCATTCAACAATTCTTCTGGATTATGCCCATCTAGCTGAACTATGGCAAACTTGACAAACCTAATCAGGAGATTTTGGATGATTTTCGGCTCCTCTTCCCTTTTTTAAACCAACAAAAGTCCCAGTTCCATCACGTCGGGCACAATCTGATGGAGACCACCATTTCCCGCCTGCTTTCATGTCGGTCATCCTCGGCTTCCGTGAAAGGTGGAGTGGTTGGTTGGCGGAAAATCTCCCCATGCATGATGCTTAACACCAATTTCTGCTACACTTCTCGATGCTGACAATTCCCAGATTTGCATATATCCAATATCTTCTTTTGCAATACCTGTAGTGTAGGTTGCTTAACTCACGAAAGAGCATGAATTCCCTTCTAGTTCTAAGTTTCTTCCCGATATCCCCATTTGGGGATACCGCTGTGTGTTGTTGGTGAATCTCCAGGTTTTCGGTTGCTTGTGTATGTGTGTATATATATGTATATATATATATATATTTATATACATATATTTATATACATATATATGTGTGTGTACATATATACAATATATACATATGTATGTATAGTATGTATATCATTGTATATCCTACCCTCCAGCAGATTAACATAGATGTAGAAAACCCACCGTTTGTGCAGTAGATCCTTTTCGGAACGTAAAACAATGGATTCCCACGTCGACGTGAAATTGACCAGAACGGCAACCCGTCGGTACTGGAGCCACATCCCATTTAGCATGTCAATATCTCGTTCGTGAACAAACAAAACCTATATATCTTCAATGGCCACTTCAGGAACCTAAATTGGAGATACTATAAGGCCTATGTAACTTATGTAATGTAAGGGGATATAACCCCCAAAATATGGTTTGGTACTGAAAATAGGCAGTTGTTTGTCGAAATCCCATGTTTGTTGCTTGAAATCAATTGGCCATTGTAGTTCAAAACCCTTCTGAAATGTGTGGTTAAGATGTGCCCTTCATGTCATTAATTCGTCGTCCAGGAATCTAGCACCAATTGATCCTTAAAATCCCAAACTTTTATGATTAATATCATCATGTTCCCTCTGTCATTTATGGATATCCCTGATTTTGAGACACACCCAAAGTCATATTGATGGTTGCATATCCCATTATATCTCGAATATGGTTGTTGCTTAAATTCACTTTCAGACACACCCCGAATCGCCTTGGTGCGGCAGCATATCCCATAGTATCCCCAGCATATCACAAGAATGTCAACCGTGAATTGAGGGGAGGTACCATCTGGTTATTTAACATAGCCATGGAAAATCACAATGTTTAATAGGTAAACCATCTATAAATGGGCCATTTTCCATGGCTATGTTAAATAACCAGAGGGCAACTCCCCCAATGTTATTCAGCCAGTGCAGATTTCGATAACCCAGTACATCCCCATTCGAAAAATCACCATCCCATCAATTCCCATCAGTTCTCACGGTTTTTTAGCACCATGAATTGGGCAAACAAACCGCCCCATGTTCGTAGTTTTGGTGGATAAATCCCATACATGTTGCCACATGTGTATATCATATATATATATATATATATTTATACATATGTATGAATATATTAACAATATATGTATGTATGTATGTATGTATGTATGTATGTATATATATATATATATATATTATTTACCATATATATATAGATAAATACTATTTACCATAGATATATATATATATATTAACTATATAGTAACTGTGTATATATATATATATTAATTATATATATATATATATCTACTATATATATATGTTATATTATACACATTTACCTGTGTATATATATACACATATATAATTACATCCAATTACATTCCCCACAAAAATCCCCATCTCCAAAAAAAATCACCATGAAATCACCATTGTCCTCCCACGCCACGTGGCCGAATTGGTCCGCACCAGGCTGGGACTCTGCTGCACCGGCGCCCGCGAGGACTGCGCGCCCACGGAGGTCCCATGGACGCCAGCGGCAGGGCGCACGGGGGTGAAGTGCAGGCCTGGGTGGGGGGCCTTTGGAGCGAAACAGCTGGGATTTCAGGTGTGAGAACCCCACTATGCTTCAAATGGTCAAAAAAAACATGACATATCATTACGGTGGTGATCATGGTCAACTATGAGGCATGATGGTCAAGTATGGTTGTGAATGGATGAAAAAAGTGCTACTATGATTAAATGGTCAATGTTTTTAGTGAATTATATGTGAATGATGGTTGTTAATGGTCAATTATTAAATAGTCTATACTATACCATCCGCCAATCGAAAATGGCAATCGGAAATCATAGAACCAAACGGACATTTAGCAGGCAAAATCATCGAACTACATGAGTGTGTTTTCATTGCTATGCCTAAATTAGGATTGACTTGAGGGGAAATCCAGGGGAAACCTTGGTTGTTGCCATCATTTTGCAGGGCTTCCCTGTAAATGTTCACTGAGAAAGTGGCAAGACAAAAGGTTGGAAATGTGGGATTTCAAAGTCACTTTGACCAACAAAATTGAGGATTTCGGGCATGCAGCCAAGAAAAAAAAAATGTCTTTTTGCCCAGGGGAATTGGAATGCTTTGGAATGCTTGTCGAAATGGGAATTAAATCAACAAACCACGTCGATATGACTTTCAATTTTTGAAGGTAAGATATGCTAAGATCATCAGGAATAATTTTCAGAATGGTATAGTTTCCTTTCATCCCATCCCCCTTTTTCGGAAAAAAAAAAAACATTAATGGCCCTCCCAAAATTTCATCTTTGAGGAGATAGGCACCAGAGTAGGTAGAGAACAGCGAGATGTAGTGTAAATCACCAAGAGAAACACAAGTTGGTTTCAATTCTCAACAGAAATAAGACCAGAAATAAGACTATAGATATCTGTAGATGCAGTTTCTGAATTGTTGCCGTCTCCTGAGTCTCCTCAGTGCAATCTGAATGATACCCAATAAGCCAGTTACACCCATGGGAGGATTGAATCATTCCCGCAATGAGCCATCAACGCGAGTCCCGGACTTGTGCTATATGCCTGGGTCGAAGAGGCCATCATAGAGCTTTTCTCAAGATGTATACACAAAGATTGATGGTTTAGGCCTGCAAATGACATAAGTTCTGCTTTTCTGGGTCCATCCTGGGTCCCCCAAAGTAGGGAACACTGAAACCAGTGTGGTCTTTGATCCTTCTTCCGTCCATTGAAATTTTCGCCAGGAAATGGATGGCTAAGGGTCACCCCTCATGTTTGCAACAGAATCATCGCCAACTCTCGGATTAGGGTTGTTGAAAGCTTGGGGCACGATTGTAGTGGCATTACTATTTTTTTGGAACCACCCCGCACCCATTCATCAACGAACAGCAAACCAACATAAAAGATCGTAAAAGCGAAAAAGAAAGAGCAATTAATCCAGTTCATGATGATAATAGTCTATGGAAATCTTCAAATCATCACAACAAAAATTCAATGACAATCAAGACTGTGATGTTAAAAAGTCATGTTTATGATGACAATCAAGATAACATTTTTCTGTTCTGTGATGAAAGATCCCAATTTTCCATAACGTTCTGAACGACCCTTCAGATTAAAAAACCGCCTCAGGTGAGCGAGGTGATCGACCTGACGGCCCGGCCGTGAACAAAAATCCCACCCATCAAACTGGGGAATATGAAGTGATGGTGATTTCACCCATCAGAAATGAGTGTAATTTGGATTTGTTTCAAAATATGAAGTTGCTCCCATCGTTTTTTATTTGAAAAGTTCTTGGATTTGACCATCAAAAATCTGGATCTTAGGTTGGTCGTATGCTTCAGAAGTCAAATGCTGCCTGTTTGAATTCATGGTGGAAACAATGGATTTTCCATACCCTCTGGTAAACTAACGTAACTATGGAAAATCACCATGCTATTAATGGGAAAATTCACTATAAATGGGCCATGTTCAATAGCTATGTAACAAATTGCCAGAGGGTATGTGGTGCAATGCCTCCAATTTAGTTCTTTATTCAATTGCCATTCATGGGAAAACCCATGGGATTTTCCGTAGAAGTTCGTGATTTTCCATGGCCGTGTTTGACCAACAGTGCGTCCAAGCAACATCTATTACCCTCTGGTTATGTCAACATAGCTATTGAAAATGGCCATTGAAATAGTGGATTTTCCCATGAAAATAGCATGGTGGATCTTTCCATTGCGAACTGTAAACGTTTACCAGAGGGTTAAAAAAAAAGAACACACAATGTTATATACGATATGTATACCCAAGCATCAACCAGTGAGTAGTATATATATATATATATATATATCGTATATAAATATAGTATACCAACATTGCTCAACATCAACAATCTTGGATGGAAAAAATCCAATGTTTGCTGCCGAACCTCCAGGGATTCGGCCAACAAAAAAACCTAAGCGAAATCCATGGTCACTGCTTCTGGACCCAGAAAAGTGTCTTCTTTCAAATCCAAATGTTGGCTGATTATTCAACTGGTAGGTCCCAATGGTTATACTACCCTCTGGTAATTTAACATAGCTATTGAAAATGGCTATTTTTAGTGGATTTTCCCATTAAAAATGGTGATTTTCCATAGTTATGTTAGTTTACCAGAGGGTATGCTATACTGATGAAGAAATGTCATATGTTGTTTTATTCTTTAGTTTCCCAAAAACGATATTTCAATAATAAAAATTATCCAACTATGAAAATTATCCCAATTTATGAACCCATTGATTGGTTTCCCATGTACCTGACTTAAAAAACATTGGATAATTATCCCATAAAGTCATCCCATTGTATCATTGATGAACCATAAATCGTTTCCCAATTGTCATTGGATTGGTTTTGTTGGGAAAATTTTAACCGGAAACCCATGGGTTTTTACCATCAAATTGGTTGGGCCTATAGGGGTTTCCGGTTCCAATTTTCCCATCATCCAATTCTATGAATCCTGTGGTCACCAACAAAGAGGATTAAACTACCCCGTTTAGGTAGAATTATATCTATGAGTGGTGACCAATAGGTCTAGTTTCCCAATATCTTTATGGTTTGAGTTTATGGAACCTATTGGAAACTATATTGGAACATATTGAGCCTACTTGGATGTGAATAACCCACTAAAAATGTATCTATAGGTATTGACCCATACCCAATTGATGTTTCCCATGCTTCATCGCACCTTCCAGCGGCCGACTCCAAGATGGCGCCTCCTGGGGACCAAAACCGACCCGAGACTCGCGGTGACTGACCTATTTTTTAAGGGTACCACAGATCCAAGTCATGAACAAAAACATATAAAAAAATATCTTTTTATACCATATATATATGATTTCATATCCAAGTCAGAACGATCATTTTACGAATGAAACCATATAAAAAGATATAAGGGGGCCCATGTACCTGACTTTAGTGTTGTCAATAGGACACCTACCATGACTGGGGATGGTAAACATACCACCCATCAAAATGGTGATTGAGCGCGGCGACCTAGCATCACCAGCCTTTCGTTTGAAACTCAGCACCGCACCAAAGAAAACGGCAAATCAAGGAAATTTCTGCTTTGTAACTTGAACAAAAATAACAAAATATACTGAAGAGTGGAATGGAAGGAACTTATCCACATAAATATAGTAAATTCTAGTTACATACTATATATTGTGTATGCTATAGCCGACACAATATATGCGCAGTTAAATGAGGCTAGAAAACAATTTTTATCCTACGTAGTTACGATATTCCATCTATACCATGCGTGTATACTCTTCTACATACTATATCTTATCTGGTTGGTGGTTTCAACCCCTCGGAAAAATATTAGTCAGTTGGGATCACTATTCCCAATATATGGAAAAATAAAAATGTTCCAAACCACCAACCAGTGATTATTAACCATTATTATCCATCATTAACCATCATTAACCATCATTAACCATCATTAACCATCATTATCCCATACTAAACCAACCACTATGTCATATGCCATATGTCTTTTTTCCACTATAAGCTAGTGATACCAAGAACACATCTAACCTCGCAGTGATGGATCAAAATCCCTATGGGGCACTCCAGCTGCTGAGTGGTTGAAAAGGGTCTGAAATGGCGATGCCCTGTATGGCCTTTTTAATGGGAGTTCGGGTTCTCAAATTTGAGACAAACGCATACACATATGTATATATATATATATTAATATATCTTTATTAATATATCTTAATATATCTTAATATATCTTAATATATCTTAATATATATTAATATATATATATATATATAGATTACATTACATTACATTGCATTACATTACATTACATTGCACTGCATTGCATTATATTACATTACTTTAAATTTACATACATTAAAAAAAAAAATACTATACTATACATTATACATATCATGAACAATATCCAGCGTCTTGGCATTTGCTCAGAATATGACCATTAACTAATTAATTAGTTCACCCTGCCAAACACTCGCTCCTGGCAAGGACTTTGTGCCTCAAGGGACGGATGGAAACCTATCGAAACCCTTACTGGATGCCACCCAAAAAATAACACAAAGACTACACAAGAGGGATCGAATTAAATGGGTATGGGTCAATACCTATAGATACATTTTTAGTGGGATGAACATCCATTTACCAGCGATTTTTGGGGTTCACTAGGTACCAGGGTTTTGACCCATCCCCAAATATGATGAGGGGGACTGTCTTCACTATCCTCCAGGTGCTCCACCCAAAAATCGGAAGTCGTGAAGACATGCGTAGCATCAGTAGCATCAGTAGCATCAGTAGCCAACACCTCTATGTTTCCAGGTCTTAAAGTCACTTGTTCATTGAACAAGATTCGATCTCTTGGAAAGCAAGAGTGGAATGACAGCAAATCATCTTGGACCTCAAAACAGGACCCGTGCCAACCTCAAAGCAGCCTCAGGAGTAAAATCCCCCAAAACATCTCCCAAAACCTACCATGGAACCCTAAAACTGTTGGAATCCTGCTTCGCTTCAATTCTAGATTGCAGGCCAAGAAACCATACAGTCATACAGTCTACAGTACGTACCCTGAGTTTACCTATGAGCGATTTGGAACAGAAAAAAATTACGCCAGTCATCATGAAGTGACTATCCACCGCTTAGCCAACCGCTGGGTCCATAGCGACCCCTCCTAACCACCAGAAAGGTGATAGTATCGGGCTGGTAGAAGCCGCGTCTTTTTTATTGTCATGAGTAGATTTCGGTAGTATTTACAGTACATTCATGTTGTTCCACATTTTGAAGCCTTTACGAACTAACTCTGCTTTCCATGATGGAAGAGTGATTATGAAGTTTGACATGCGTGGTTATTCTTCTTTGCTGAGAGACTTTCTTGTACAAACCAGCCTGCCCCAACGTCTGAAAAATGAATTGAAAAAGAAAAGATCGTATACATCAAAAGCGTGTTGTAAAGTTAGTTGATAAAAATAAGATCGTAGCGTCAAGAGTGTGCTGGAAGCTGCCTGAGAAAGAAAACAAGGTAGCGTCAAGTCAAGGGCGTATTGGAAATAATTTGAAAAAGAAAAGATCCTATACATCAAGAGCGTGTTGAAAGTTACTTGAGAAAAAGATCGTAGCATCAAGAGTGTGCTGGAAGCTACTTGAAAACGAAAACAGCGTAGCATCAAGAGCGTGTTGGAAATAATTTGAGAAAGAAAAGATCGTAGCGTCAAGAGCATGTTGAAAGTTACTTGAGAAAGAAAAGAGCGTAGCATCAAGAGCATGCTGGAAGCCAATTCAGAAAGATAAGACTGAAGCAAAAGGAGCATGTTTGAGAAAAAGAAGGGCGTAGCATCAGGAAGCGCCATCGCCACCGCAGCTTTTCAGGCCCGAGGGGCTTAGGTCAATCCTTAGTCACCTGAAGCCGCTGCGCGGCCATGACGAGCAGACCAGAGGGATTGACGCAGGGATTCAAGATGGGAACGAAGCTTGGTAACAACTTCGGGATTGCCACGATCAGATATCCAACCCAATCGAGCAAGAATCGAGCGAGAAGAATGTTATCAGGAGGTTCGAGAGGGTGAGGGTGACAGGGGCAGCCCCAAGCCAAATGGTAAAAACCATGATTGTACCGCATTGCTGCAGACAAGGTTCTCTTATACACCGGTGGATATGTGCAGCCAGGCTGAGCTAACAGATATTAAACTCACTGTTCTGGCATGGGCATTGGAGAGGATCCAATTTCGAGTAGATTCGAGAGACGACCGAAGGCCGCCCAGCGATCCTTCAACGAACCTTGATTTCTTCAGATTCGTGTCGACCACTCTTCATTTTTTTTGTGGGAAGCACGAAAGCCTTATCTGAGAACGTGAGAGAGATAGTCACGGTCAGGTTTAACAGGGGGGTGGGAGATTGAGATTTGGAACAACGTGATGGGAAAAGACCCAAGGACGAGTGGAAGTTGCTTGAGAAAGCGCGTTGAAGTTACTTGAGAAAGAAAAGAGCGTAGCATCGAGAGCGTGTTGAAAGTTACTCAAGAAAATCTGCCCACACCGCTTTGGCGGTGAAGGCGTGCTTATTGGGGGGCAAAACAGCAACACTAAATGCTCAATCACATTTGTTAATATAGCAGTCGCTATATCAGCTTTAGCTGGGGGGGGGGCCAAAAACGGTTTCGCAC
>Ga0126342_10016258_pt1 | contig 12984 bp, 8 predicted proteins | sample Cyp1metagenome_FD_92528 | JGI IMG/M metagenome (GOLD analysis project Ga0126342, IMG submission 92528) | Coral microbial communities from Lord Howe Island, Old Settlement Bay, Australia - Cyphastrea 1 metagenome | ecosystem: Host-associated > Invertebrates > Cnidaria > Coral ... | reverse complement strand
ATTAATTAATTAACATGACTTCGATTTGGTTCCCTAATAATAAATACCCCCCTAATACTAAAAACTACCTGCCGTGTTTTGTATTAGGGGGGGGGGTTTAGTATTAGGAGGAAGGGATTAGTTTGTTTCTCAATCCACATCACCAAAAAATGCCATCAATCTCTATAAAATTTCGAAAAACTCTCTGGTTATTAACACTTCGCCATGGAAAGATCCACCCATTTTTTAATACAGGTAAACCAGGTAAACCATCTATTTCGATTAGGGCCATCTTTGCCATGGCTATGTTAGTCATAACCAGAGGGTAAATCTGGGTACTCCCAACGCCGTGAGGGCGGATGATTTATCATTTGGGGTCGGGTCAGTGAGGTCACCAGAATTGACCCGATCTGGTTATTTGTTACAGTTTGCTATTGAAAATGGCCCATTTATAGTTGATTTACCCATCAAAAATGGTGAAAATATGGTAAACATGGCCATTTATGGTTGATTTAGCCATTAAAAATGGCGATTTTCTATAGCTATGTTAGTTTACCATGATGTACTGAAATAAATTATTAAGTAAATCCCCATCAAATCCCTACCATACCCGCCTGGCCGCGAACCGAGCCCCGCCCCACGGCCAGCTGCTCGGTAGAGGCATGACTCACAGGGACCTGCCACCGCACACAGGCGGTGTTTTGCGGTGGGTTTACCCCTGCGTTTGCAGGGAAAATGAGCAACTAAACATGCAAACCAGGTAAAATCATGCAAAATCACAACTTTCCCCCTATGTAGCAATCATTTACCCACAATTGGTTGAGAAACCCTGTTTTTGAACAATTAACTTTTTAAGAAAAAAAACAGAACAAGTTGATGTGCATCCCAATTAGGAAGAATTTAGGAATTGTTTTTTTACATGGGATATAATTATCCCGCATAGAAAGTGGGTTATTGTGTATGGTTTTTACTCACCAGTTCCCTAGCTTGTCGATCGCTGGTCTCTGGTGTGCATTTCTTTGCAAGAATACATTGGGATGTAGCAAGCAAAATCTATCTAGCGCATCGACGTCAGAATCTTCAACTGGACACTCTATGCGCATCTCCATTGCATATATATCTCTATTTCTCTCCCTCCTCATTAGCAAAATACGTCATGGTGACGGTGTGCGAAACAAACAGCCTAATACATTTATATCAACTGCATGCATCATCCCATTGTTAAAAATGAATTGGTACAAAATGGTGGTCCCCGTTGATAATCAAATAATCTATTCCCACATATCCGTCAAAACATGCCGGCTAAATTAATTGCAACAATTCACCAACCTGAAAGCAGGTCATTTCGTTTTCATGGTTCCCTATTCTTAACAGCCATGTAGGTTTCCTCCCAGCAAGGTTGTTTTAATTTACCAAGATTTTATTCCATCCTTTTTATCAATTCATATCCCTATAAATCACTGCTACTGTTGATGTTGATGATGTTGTTGTTGTTGTTGTTGCTGCTGTATATGACTAAAATGATTGTACATAACCGAATCATCATCCATATATATATATATAATATATATATAGAAAAATAGGTATATTCCATGATGTCCCCATGCTACCACCATTCTTGTCGTTTAAATCCAGCTGCTTGCTGCTTGGCCTAGGGTAAACTAACATAATTATCACAATTGGACGCGGAAAATCAACCATATTTATACCTTTGGTGATAACAAGGAGCATCTTTGGGAGGTCCATCTTAGCATATAACCAAAATATTTTTTTAAAAAAAAATATTCCAATAATTTATTTGTGGCTTATAACATGACCTTTGGGTGCATCATGGATTATCATCATCATCTCATCCTTGTCTCAAATTCACATCATCCTCACCTCATGGTGATCTCAACATGATCTTATCCTGATCTCTTCATGATATCATTATCATGGATTGCCATCATTTCCTGTGTCATCATGGGTTCTCATCATCATCAGCATCATCATCAGCACCTCATCATCACATCTCATCATCCTATCATGCATGGCCATCCTGGTTCAATAATGATGCAGGTGTTCAGGCTCAGGGTCAGAGTCATCAGTTCCAAGTGTGTCGCCATGGGAAAGAAAGACAGGAAAAAGAAAAACACGAAGGAACAGAGAGAGTACTTGGGCAACATTCAGCACATTTTAATTTATAGATTGTTGGAGGATTGTTAGTTTGGATGTCCAATCCCCTTGGCTACTGAGGCCAACTGGTACCCAATGGCAGCAAGTTCCTCCTGCAGGATGGCAGCAGCTTGGCTATGGATCAGAATGCATGCAATAATGGAAGGAAACATGTTTGTGTGTCATTGGTACAATGATCCAGCAGCATGTGTAATAATACATTTCAGGATTGCATGCACACATATACATACATAATATATGTATATATATAAGTAGTATGATTTAATGCTCTATTAGACTATTGATATGTTACGTGTGCATATGTGCATGCATAGATAAGTTTAGACACACCATATATTTGTTAGATTATATTATTTTATGTTATTTTGCTATATTTGATTTTATTTGTTATTATTTATTTTTAGTTTTTGTTATTTGTTTTATATGTTTTGATGTGTTTTAATATTTTTTAATATTTGTCATATGTTTTGATATGTTTTCATATTTTGGAACCTGGCTCAGAAATGAACCCTGTAGACATGAACCTTGGGATCACAAATGGTTATAGATCATGTTCCAAGGGGAACCATGAGTTGTCCACATCTATGTCTATATATATATATGTTCATCAAAGGGAACCCCCATGTTTTCCCTCCAAGCAGCCTCTTTCGAAGGTTTCGGGGAGGCTTTATGCCTGGCACTACCGGTGAAAGGGTGTGAAACCTGTGGATTCCTAGTATAGGAATTCCATGGAGTCAAAAAAGCAAATCCAAAAACGTAGAAATAAAATAGAATGAATTAGTTTTAATGTGCACATATGACTTTCCAGATCAACTATTCTCTTGAAGATTGCTGGCGCGGACTTGCGTTTGGGCACCATTTATGGTAAGAAAATGCAAAGAACCATCTCATATTTTGTGAACGTCCCATGAACAACAGAAAAAACACGAATATCAAAATAATTTGAAACCACGAATCAAATATATTACTCTCAACCCAAGGTTTGACGAACTCATGTGCTCATACAGAACAAGTTGACTGATGTTAGTTGACCGCAGTGCAGCACTGCACTGCATTCTTAGGGACGTATCCAACTAGATTGGGCGTGACTCGTCCAAAAAATACCGGGTAAAATTGCCCCCTGAGCTGTTCTCATGCAGCCATTTAGGAAGATTCCCCTAATCCATTCACCATTATCCCCGTGACGGAAAACAACAGGAGGGCATGAAATTCATCAGGATCCCCGGGGCCATCAAAAATTAAAAACTACTCCCAGTAGATTCTTCAAACTTTGGATCAACCAAATGGCGAATAAACATGTTCAGCAAATCCAAGACAACAAGATGTTTTGCAAACCTCAAAACTGGGGATTTCTCTTGTCATTTCTGCAGATGTTACGTGAGGATCGTTGGTGTTATGATCAATCGCAAACCTAGACTGCAAACCTTTAATACGACTTTAGTTTCTATTGACCTTTGGTAATATCAATTCCGGAGTCATAAACCATGGAGAAGATTGGAGAAGCATGGTTTATTAATTAGGGTAGTACCCCCCAAATAGTGACAATCTACCATCCCAATTACAAAGAGTCTAGTGGTTTCCTAATTCAGGGTTGACGTTATTCAATGAAGGTGATAAATTCAACCATGAGTCTTGCTAGTTGCTAGTTAAACACATCTTTTGCGTCATGTGAAGTCAGAGTTTTCATCGGAAATTCCGGAAACCCTGTGTGCCTGACATCCAGATTTGGCGCCTCACGCATGGCGATCGTGAAGAGAAGAGATCCCAAATTCCCAACAACATGGTGACGATTAGGAGACATTCTGATTCCATGATTTTGCAATCTGTGAGGGAGAAATTGAATTATAATCATTAGCCAAGAAAATACTGTAACATGATGAATATTAGGCAACATCTACAATGCGTAAACATTTGTCGGGTCAAAGACTAGAACCATAACACAACTACCGGATAAAACTAATTAAATTGGAGTATAACAGTATAACACTGTTCTGCTTCTGATGGGATCTGAATATTGTGACCACAACTAGCGGGAAATAGCAGGAAGAACAGAGAAAAAAAACACAAGCCATTGTGAATGGCTGGCTACAAGGGGTAGCAAAGGATGAGTGCACCAACAGGTGGCCCGAACCAGGCATTGCTCGATCCCGGGAAAATGGGGTTGTCACTCTAAGCAGCAACCACTGGTTAAAAAACTCCTGGTCAGCTGCGGAAGAAAATCACCACCCTGACATGTTTGATCATTTTGGAATGATGTCCCTTAGTTTAATGATGTTTAATTATTTACAGCCGTCGCGACGTGAGGTCGTAATTTACCCTGCGGTACTTAGACAAAACTGGAAAATCCCGACCTAAATGATCCAAATGGAGGTTTATAATTATAGTTTGAATATGTTTGAATGACAAAATCATGGAACGAAATGGATGATTTCCAAGCCACGGAGCTCATAGCAGACCCGCCGGGCGTGCCTCACCAATGAAAAATGCCACATTGCCAGCACCTCGATCCGCAATTTCCCAAAGGCTTGGTGAATTCAGATGATGTGACCATGTACAGGAATTGCTAGTAAAACCCACGCCTTTTCGGCTTCGATTTTCCAGAAAACCAAGAAATCATGTGAAAATATATGAGGAACATCATCATCACCATCATCATCATCAGTACCCTCTGGTAAACTAACATAGCTATTGAAAATGGCCATAGACATAGTGAGTTTTCCCATCAAACATGGTGATTTTCCATAGCTACGTTAAATTACCAGAGGGTAATTTGTTCCTCATCATCATCATCATCAGTAATTTGTTCCTGTCAAGAATTACGATTCACCGCTGGTGATTGCCATGTAGGGAATTTCCAAAGGCAAATCAGAGGGAATGAATCCATTCGTGTGAAGCGGCAAAACGACTTCGGCCCATCTTAACACTAAAGATACCCTCTGGTAATGACTAACATAGCTACTGAAAAACCACCATTTTTTCATGGGTAAATCCATGTAAATCCACTATTTCAAAGGTCCATATGGCCATTTTCAATAGCTTTTTGTATGTTTACCAGGCCGGGTAGAAGGTCGGTGTAAAGGCCAGGACAGCAGAACAACAAAAGTATCGGATCGCTGCCTTGCCCACCTAAAATTTCGAAATTCAAAAGGTAAGGACCAGATGAATCCATAAAATGGAGTGTAAACCACCATTCCTACTTATCTACTTATCTGGAAAGAACATTCTTGTTTACTGACCATTCCGACATTCCTGAAAATGACTGTAAAAATTCGCATGTTTCATGCAAAAAACATCAAATCCAGCCCATCTTTGATAAGAATCCAGCAGTTCCAAATGAACAAATCATGATCTTCAGTTGGGAATCCAAAGAACCTGGCTGAATCAGTAGTCCAATTAATCTGGCATCATAAGCTAACTGGTCTAAACCTGAAAATAGTTACGGTCAGCCAGGGGCATGATTCAGTTTCGAAACATCGCGGATGCTACCGTTCTGTCGCATCACGAGCGAGGCCAGGCTACCTCCAGCACTTCCAGATGGGTTGCCGAAAACACGTAGCGAAACCTTCATCCGGGTAACCACGGGTAGCCGAGAAGTCGCCACGCCACGCTGTACAAGTGGCATCAAGTGGCAATGGCTACAGTAAATACTCTGATCTGTACGTATCATGGCCGTGAAGTTCAACCCATCACCAGCTCATATGAAATACATGGGGCAGTCCCATGGCATATGGTCCCAAATATGTCTATAAATGATTGAATCCCCTACTAAACCATGGTTTGGACGGGGTGTTTAATATGAACTGGGGATGGGATTATGACCCATCACTACTCTATACAGTACAAATCTGTGGGGCGGATGTTGCGAGGCTTTGCTCAGCCCGAGTCGGTTTCCAGGAGGCAGTCCTCTGCAATTCTGAATGCCAACTCAAACCAGTAATAATTGAGATGTCTTTAATCTTTTTGCCATCCTGAGAATCCAAGAAGGACTTGGAACGTCTGTACATTCGCAACGTTTTCCGCGTGCATCCAATTTTCGAAACCTCACTGAGCTGCTCGCCCTTCGAGTGAAAGTGCGGCCGCCAACACAGGGCTGGACCGCAAAGCCACCGCGTCTTAGGCGAGGTCCGGAGGTCCCTGCGGCTGACGATGATGGCTTTCTCAAATAGCACTTGGGCATCCCGGAAACTGCGAATAGCTCAGATGTATAATATAGAACCCATTCATAACACATATATAGATATAGCTCTCTAAATATATATATATATAATATGCGTGCCTATTTATATATGTATAAAGAAATATCTATCTATCTATCTATCCATCTATCTATCTATCTATCTATCTATCTATCAATAGCACCAATAAGACAATATCTATATACATATATATACACATATGTCCACAACTGGTGATTTTTCATACACAATTGGGGTACACAACTGGTGTTGCTGTTGCTCACTTACTGGGGTGCACATCCAGGGATGGATACTGACCCTTGGTATCACCAACAAACCATCCCCACTAGAGGTCTATTATTGTGTGCATGGCCCTATGAGTGGGATGATGTAAAAGGACCCCCAGTCATGGTTTGTGAATGGGATGGTAAACATGGCATTGGGTTTGCCACATTACTTGAATTCTTCTGTATATGAGGATTGAAACATATAGAAGCGCTGTTTACCATCGCCAGAGTTCAAAGCGATTTTGGACTTTCGTTTCTCACTTTTAGTTTCTCTTTGGGCCACCTTGTTTCGAACAGCAATCCTTAAGCGTTGATCTCGACGCGATTTATGGTCATGGTTGAGGGGTTCGAGGGGTTCGGAGCCTTCGGAAGACCTTCATAGGAATCAAGTTTTGTGGATCCACATCCTGCTTCAGTTCCAAAAATACTTCGCCAGGGCCGTCTGCCAGCCGGCCGGGCTTTGCTTCGACCTAAAGCTGACATGGTATTGTCATGTATTGTCATGTATTGTCAAGATCAGGAACTCATCTGCGCAGTCAAAATTGACTTATCTACACATTCACTCACTGCTCACTCCATTTTTGATTCATCTGCGCACTCAAAATGTACGATCAGGTCTGGGGTTGGGGGTGGGTTGCCAATAACGAGTCAGAAGAGCGCGTGTACAAACGAGTTAAAAAACGCGTGTACAAACGAGGTTTTAATCTATTGCCTATTGTCAAGCCTGCATCAGTGGGATGGTTCGTGGGATGAAACCATGGGGAAAATTTAGCTCGAGGATAAGCATTTGGGATGCCTGGCTAAGAAAATACCTGATGAATACGAGGGGTGACCACCTAGCAATTCAATTGTCATGAGCTATCATGAATCCTCACTGCTTTCAAACACATTCCATTCTCACGGCTTTCAAAAAACTGAAATAACAAAACTTGCTGTCAATGTATGATATGTTTTCATCCAAACCCTGAATCAACCACGAAGCGCAAATGTCTTGGATTGATATGATGCCTCTGAACTTGAACGCCCTCAGAGCACATCTAAGCCATATTCAGCTTGCATCCTCTCTGGTTTTCTGATTTTTTTGTGGCAACTCATCTTGGACCTGGAGCCTATGGTAGACACAGTCAGATCCACAGCTGAACATATCACAACTACAACAACTGTACGATATATTCTGGTCCATTTTGGGGGTTCCATGTTGTGTTTCTGGATGTTTGAATTAAGTTTGGTTCCTTTACAAGCTATTTGGCCATTACCAAACGGGTACTAGCAATTGTGATATATTGCTCATAATCTATGGTGCGACCACTCACCAGCAACCCTCGTATTGAGTGTGTTGGCCACAGCTCACTTAGCTACAGTTCAACATCATTCCCACCCAAAATTTGGACGTTTTCATGCTCATACGACTCATATGATTATGTGCCATGGTTAAAACAAGGTAGATAAATATGGGTTACGGTCATCCAATATCATCCAATAATTACTGGAAACCCTTATTTCGGCCACACAACATCACTATTAAGGAGATATGACCATCGCCCCATTGATGGGCTAATTTAATCCAACTTCTGACCGTGGCGCAACTACCAAACATGGCCAATTTTGCTTGTTTCGAATCGCGCAGCACATTGTAGCACAAACCAGAAAATGTAATTACCGATCATTTACGATTCATTTAGGCACTTTTTGTTAACCCATTCATGTTGGGATCACAAACGAATTAGGTCACGCAAACGTGCCCATCCGCCACGGAACAATTCTGGAAATGGCACTTTGTTGACCTCAAAAAATGCGGCCACAAGCGGGCTTGTCTGAACAGAGGTATAACCAGTAATGGGAAACCATTGGGATCTTATGGGATGATAATAATAATAATAATAATAATAATAATAATATATATATAGCAAACTTGAGATGGTAGGTTTGTTTGAATCTGGGGTATATAATACATGATCCCAAAACCTACTGTAGTTCTTGAACTTGGAGATGAGAATAGCTTTTATCAATTGGAATTGGGGTAAGTACTCCATTTCATACCAACCAAGGGAGAACAACAGGTATGATACAGCAGGTGGCCCAGGAAGCTATGCAGGACCTTTTGTACCTCGTCTTCGGAATCTTCAAAAAGCACTGAGGCTCCGCCGGTGGAATGCTTGGTGCCCCGGATTTTGAGGACTTTTGAGTCCGGGGGCATCGCGGCAAAGGGTGCCGCGGTGCACGTGTAACATGTGGCGACACCTGACCTTGGAACTAGGATAAACTGGTTTATATACATACTTGGATGTGCATCCCAGCTGCTAAGTGGGTAATAACGCTTGTATAAGCCAATTATAATTGGGTTATAGATGGACTGTATATAGGTTGCTAACATTTGTTAACCAATAAATTACTGATGTACATCAAAGTACTGACCATTGGCGAACTTTAAGGACTGGTTCGAGCACACTTCTCAAGCATCTTAAGGGTGTTTAAATAATGAGGGACACCTTCCGGTAATCAAACATGGCTTGCCGGAAAATCACAATTTACAAAGAGCTTTCCAATCGCCGATTACCAAATGAAAGCCATGCAATTCGCCCCCACTCTCCTAGACAAAATAGGCAAAATCGTTCAATGCATTTCATAACCCACGGGTCATGCTTCGCTTTGAAGTACATAGCCCCGGAAAACGGGGTGGGATTACCATGGTTTACCCAGTTCCATCGGTTCTGTATCCCAATCCATGTTGAATCATGTTGAATCTCCATTTGTCTCAACTCCGATAGTTCTGAACATCCTTTTGGCCTGGAAAATCACCCGAAATCCACAACCGACATGAATCTCCTGGATAGCCCCTAAAAGGGGATGACCAATCAGTGACGTCTCTGGTCATCGTATCACAAGTTTTATCCCGTCATCCCCCCCAAAAAACAAACATGACAAATTGATCACAGTGTATCTCTAAAAAACAAAAAAATCAGGAGGTTTCAATGGATTGGTTTAAGGGAAATTTTACAGATAAACCATAGATTTTCCCATGAAGATCATGGGGCTTTCCGGTTATTTTTTTTTCTTAATCCAATCCATTGAGGGCTTTGTGAAACCCCACCTTCATATGGATGACGATGTCTCCATCAGGCGCCAGCTCCTTCTTGTACATCGCATCGTTCACATCGATCCACCTCGGTTTAAATCTCGGAGCCGCTGAGGTCCACCACTGGGTTTTGGGTGTCATGATGTCATGGCGCCATACGCAGGCTGTGGGGTTCAGTTGGAGTGGAACAAAAGCTGAGGTTTACACCAATTGTATACCAGTTGGGCTTATATATATATAAGCATGTGATCTAGCTAGGGATTCTGTAATGCAAACTAGGATTTTTTGCCACTCTAAATTGAGAGGCTTGGGATTATATCACCAACTTCTTAGTTGGGATTATGAGTGGTAGATTGGGATTATATCACCAACTATCTTTAACCATGGGATGATATTTTTTTCAGGTAGAACCATGGCATTACGACCCCCATAAGTTCGGATGTCAACCTTATAATTCGGGTTATAGTATATATGTATATAAATATAATATATATATGTATGTATGTATATGTGTATAACTTATATGACCACTTCTAACTGGAAGCGCGCCCCCCCCCAAAAAAAAAACTGAAATCCAGGAAGCCAGGATCGAGGCTAGCCGGCTAGCCATTTTGAGGTTGCGCCTGTCCCTATCTGGGTTTTCCATCACTCCCAGTCGCATTTCCCACGGAATATCTGAATATCTTGCTGGATCCATCGCTAAGTTTCCTGTTCAAACAGACTCTCAAGAACAGTGAACGTTTTGCAGATATGTGCTTATTTTAATCTGTGTTGGTATAGACCATGTCCTCATTTCGCTGTTGAACATGCCCTTTATATCCGCTTCATTGTGGTTTGTCACCTCGATATTGCTATTCCACATTTTCAACCCCTCCCAAGGCCGTCAGTCAGCTGGGCCTAATTTTCCACAAGAACAACGACCAAAGTCATTCGCACTCAAAGCGCTCATGAAAATCATGGTTGATTTACCAATTTTATGCTGGCTATTGATTAGTGTGGCTCCCCCCCCTCAACAATTTGCGGGTACTCAATAAATCACCATTTTAGAAAAAAACATCTCAACAAGTTTTAGGATAGTCAACTTAGTTAAGGATTTCAATTGACATCAATCTACTTTCAATTGATTTTCCTTTTAAATCCAAAAAACATGGCCCCGAAAGTTTTTGTGCACAATAGGGTACCATCGAAACAATTACATTATTGAGGATCTGGGACACTCATGGGGTACCCCCTTGAAAAATTGTTTGGGTTCTGTTTTTTAACAAGGGTTTAATAAGGCATCTAATTATTTGGAAAACCTTGCATTTTCAAGGCTTTAACATGGATATGGCTTTCTAAAGTAAATGGACCAGCTTTACCCAAAGAAAGGTGTGTAATGGTGGATAAAGCTCCTCCGGAAAAAAATTGGATCTGAGAAAAAACTTTCCACAATAGAGCCCCACCCCCACCATCCACAGGATATTGAATTATTTTGGAAAATATTCAATAGATTTCAATAGTGGTCAATCACACTAATCGATAGCCAACATTATAAAGATTGGCCTAGTATACCGCCCTGCAAAATTTCGAGTCATTGAATTCGTTTGATTTGCTTTGCTGGTTATACAATTATACCCCAACACAAACCAACTCAATTCCCAAGTAAAGTGGTTGGTTGTTGAAATCAACGTCCGCACATCCATCCAGGTAACTCTTTCTCCGTGCGCTTGTAGGTTCCAAAGACCAAGTCCAACATTGGTCGGTTGAAGCCGTAGTTGGCCTGGGCCGGGACCGAGGTATTCTCTCCCTACTTTTATCATATATATATATATATAAATAATATATATATATATATATATATTTACGTATGTATATATATATATACACATCTGTGTGTGTCTGCATATTCATATATATGTTCCCCCCTTCAAATCTCAAACCGTCTGGATTCAGACCTAGAGTTTTCCATGGGTCTGGATATGACACTCACACTAAGCATCTCACCAACCAAACCATCGCTCAAAAAAGCGTGCTCCGGGCTTGCAAAACCATGCATTGGCATCAATCCTGAAAAAAAAAAAAACACTGAGAATACAATGTGAATCGGTGACACGATGCCTAGCGGGTTTTCAGAACGACACCTTCGACAGTATCTCTCGGGCTCGGCTCTTTTTCTGTCTGAAGATTCTGGGCGCCGGTGTTGTCATGGTAAAGGTCCATTGTTGATGGCTGAAACAATGTTTAGATATATCAGCATCTTGGTTCAAGGCAAACTCTCACGGAGAACAAAGTCTTTATGGAAAATATAGCAAATATATGCATACAATTGCGATGCCTAAATCCTTATGTTGCTGCATCTGATCCCCGATCTTCCGCGGTCATGCATTGCTAAATGCAACGTCAAGTGTCGCGATGATGCAAATGATGATCTTGATGGTACTCATCATGCTCGTATGGTGTTTCCCGTCGCTGGTGTGCATCCTACGCCATCAAATGAAGCATCTGGGGGTGACAGCTTCCAATTGGATGTTTTTTTCGTGTATATAGATATATACACCCATGCATGACCGGGTGGCAAGAGATCAACATACATTAAAGTATATCAAATTATCCACCAAAAAGTTACCTATAATTATATTTCGATAGCTACAAAAACCAATCTGTTGATAATTGAGCATCATGTCTTTGAATAGTGTTTCTTTCCCATGCAGAGAGGAGCCTTGTTGGCCAACTGATGCTTCAGCAAGCGGTACGTCATGCAGGGCACCGGCAAACCCACGAAGCGCAGAAACAGTATGTCCTGCGAAAAGATCCAGAGATTGTGTATCCCATTTGTGGCCACTAATTTTTGAATATGTTGGGAAAATAAGTTATTAAACCGTGGGTATATTACTCAATGCAGGGGAATCATAGTTGTTGTTTTGTTGGGGAAACCGACGCAGGAAAGCGTGGTTGTTACATCCCAGTTTGGGGAGCTTTCCTGTAAACTGTCCCATCATCCAGTTCTGGGAACATCTCGGCCCGAAACAAGGCCCATGCCATGAAAAGTTGATGGTAGGTTTTTCATAAACGAAGTGTTTTCAATGAACATTTCAGGACCCTAAAATGATACTAGACGACGGATGGCCCGAGAGCGTAGAGGAGCAGGGTCTTCTCTTGTTAGTATGGAGACACCATATTAGAAACAATGTATTAAAGATGTGTTATAGGCAGTCGAGAAGAGGAGTATTAAGACAAAATAGCAGAAGTGCAAGACAATAGTTTGCATCGCAAACACTTTTACACACAGAAGCTTTTACACACAGAAGTTTTT
>Ga0126342_10016257_pt1 | contig 12984 bp, 12 predicted proteins | sample Cyp1metagenome_FD_92528 | JGI IMG/M metagenome (GOLD analysis project Ga0126342, IMG submission 92528) | Coral microbial communities from Lord Howe Island, Old Settlement Bay, Australia - Cyphastrea 1 metagenome | ecosystem: Host-associated > Invertebrates > Cnidaria > Coral ... | reverse complement strand
ATCTATCTATCTATCTATCTATCCATCCAAATTCTTTGGTTCAGATTTGCACTCATTCACTTTACAATGAAGAAATCATTTTCGATTTGGATCACTTTGACTGCTGAAGAAAATGTTGTGAACACATCATTTCATCCACACATCTCCGGTCAACTTCCCTACAGTCATCACAAATGCGGAAAAGTGCTTGGAACAAAAGCGGAATCTGCTGACAAACATGGAGCCCACTTGGGATGATCTTGCACTTCTCCATGTACTGTGGCATAGTATCCTCAAATTCGGCTGAAATGCGACCCATGGCCCCACCAAATCTATTGCAAGCTACCAATTCCATTGTGTTTTCGTGACATTCATCAACGTGTATCAACGTGTCAATGTTTGGAACCCTACAACCCACCTAGATACACGACTGCTTAGATCTGTCACTCCCGCGAAGGTGTCCTTCACAGCGTTAAGTGCCACGATAAGCATGTTCCTCAGCAAGGAGCGGCAACACTACTGTAGATAGTTGAGCGGGATCAAATCCAACACAGAACACACACTACACACGCACACAACAAATCACATCAAATCTCCTTCCACCTCTGTTCCGCACACTCCACATGGGAGCGGAGACACACTTTCCTGTAGGATCCGAAAGATGTCCACTTTGGCCAAGTGAACTGTAGAAAATGGCCCTATCCCACCCGTTATAGTTGGTCAAATATTCCCATTATGATCATCCCCAACAAACCGGGCAGGTACAACCCTCTATAACCAATCAACAGGGATATTTTGAATGGCCCAACTGAAGCCCAGTGACTTCATCACTTTGCGGAAGAAGCGGATGGACTGGACGATGGCAGGGACACATCGGCAATGGATCTATGCATTCAAGCTTACTGTCTTGGGAAAGTGGGAGATTGACAACTGGAAGAGATGTGAATTTGTTAAAGTTGAAATTCTGGCGGCTTGGTTTTGCGGAAACATGAACAAAATATTTAAATATTTTGGTGTCTTGTTCGACCTGCTTTTTTTCCATCTTAGCTGCTCACACCCACTCCCCAAATCCTCTTAAAACTCTTCAACGAACCATCCGCAACATCACAATCTCAATCAGAACTCCTGACTCAAACGTGTCCCACACCTTATCACCTTCATCGCTGCCATGGGTTCCCAACGAAAAAAAAACCCACGCCTGTGGCTTGACCTTGGATTCCTCGATGAAAATGGTCATGAGTTTCTGGACCTGGCTGTGCTGCCCGGTGGTGTTTCACCGGGAAAATCACATCGCGGCCCTGAGCTTCAGGCCACCACGGAGTTGACACGCGTGGGTTTCATCTGGGCGACCTGTGTCGCTGTGCCCGGGGCAAAACCTTGTTGGTAAAGCAATGCCATAAACCAACCATATGAGTTGATGGTTTATACCACCCATTGATGGTGATTTTGGGGATGGTTTACTATCGCTTGAGCCACATTAGTGTCTTCCAAGCCTTCTCTGGCAATTTACTGGGATTTTTCATCTGACTTTTGAATCGATAAGGTCCTGAATGCAATGCGCCCCACACATGAAGAGACTCGTCTTTCGAATTTATTCGAATATGAATCTTGATGACTTTCACAAAAGGTGTTCATCACATGACAAAGTGACTCCAAGTGACCGTCTGAACATGGCCTTAGATATCCTGCGAAACAAGCCTTTTGGCTTCGTAGCATAGCTGGCACAGGATTCAGTTGTAGTAAACTTCGACTGTGAAAACTTAGTGGTTTCATCATTTTCATCCAGTTAACTGAGGTTGATTGAGGTTGATTACATTTTCATCCATTTATCTATCATAATAATATCTATGGTTCTCTATGGAACTCAGTTAACAGATCCTAACCATCTGTTGGTTTCAGTTGTTCACCGCTGAGTCCGATGAGTCGCACCCGGCGGTAGACGCCGTTGGCATCTGTGACCATTAACCTGGCGACTGACAATGGTCACGGGTACAAGAGACAGATAATATAGATATACTAGGTCTCCAAAACGTAATTGCTATCTAATAGTCATCTAATAGTCATCTAATAGTTAAATCAATATGTACATAAGTACATAAGTACATATGTACATATGTTTTTGTATATGTATACGTATATATAATAGTAATAATAATAATGATATATATATATACTTCATCTCATCGTGTATCTATGCTTAAAAACCTATATTTTTTGTCAAAGGAAATTGGCCTCCAGCGGCAAAGGTCACCTGAGTAACGTGGGTCTACCAGCTCAAGATCTTATGGACACTACGACACAAACAGGCCGTAAACATCAAATGGAATTTCTCAATACGGTCTGTGACTAAAGGTGGCCTCTTGAAGCAACCTCAGCACTGTCAAATCTTTTCCCACAGCAGCCAGTGCTTGACATTACCCAGCCAGTTCCAGGGTCGTCGCCACAGCTTTACGCGGCTTCGGGGTAACCAGATGCGTCGTAACAGGTTTCCACCCCTTCTTCGTCCTCTTCGTCTGCCCAAGCAAAGCCATCCACCTCCTCCTTAGCAATATCCTTACGAACCTGGTTGAACTTCTTGTGGAATGGAGATACCAAGAACATGGCATAGTCAATGGGGACCGTATTTGTTGGAATGATCACAATGGGAGCACAGGACAGCATCTGCAATTTTTGGATGTGTTCTTCACTGCCATCTGGAGATTTCCAAGTAATCTGGATACCACCTCGGCCTTGCCACTCCCAATTCTTTGGCAGCATGAGCTCATCATCAACTTCGTTCATGAAAAGTTCCAATTTGCTTTCATTGCTTTCCTCGTCTTCCGGGTCTTGAGACCGAAGGGCCACTTTGCTCTCTCTGCCCAGCTGAGAGCAATAGATCGAAATTCCGTCTCCATCTCGAGCCGAGTGATTCAAGGAAAGGACAGTACCCACAGTGTAGAACCAGGATTTCATGGATCGCAGGAAAATGCAAAACACGGCACGATCCAGCTGTTCCTGACATCTTCTCGAATTGACCTTCTTGGTGTTGCAAATCTTCACCTGCTCTTTCGCTCTTTTGCGGCTTTGGAAGTAGCGTGTTCGCGTTGGATTCTCATCTTCGTCCTCATTCTCATCATCCACTTCAGTCTCACCACTCTCACCACGCTCGCTAGGCTTAAGTTGATTCTCCAGCAGGGCATGAAGAACCCTATGGACCATGACATCTGGGTAGCGGCGGATGGGTGACGTGAAATGCGTGTAGTAATCGAAATTCAGCGCGAAGTGGTGTGGATTTGGCTCATCGTCCTCCTGGTTGGTTCAGGGTGTGAAAACAGATTCAGGCATCTGTTGGAAAGGTCAAAATGTCAATTCCAGCAGTTTGGACAAGTTAACTCCACAAAAGCCAGTCATCATTTTCCCAACTGTCCTCATCATCTACTCCACAAACAAAGTATTCGGCCTGCTGCATTCCGGCTCGCATGACCATCATTTCGACGCAAAGGCCCAGCATTTTGCCATGCTTTTCGTAGATGTCTTGGCAGGACTTGTAGATGGCGTTGGCGCAGCTCATGTCAAAGTCTTTGATCCCGAGCCGCTCGCGCATCAGCTTCTGTAGAGTCTGTGCCTATCGTGACCAGGGTGAGGATGACTAGGGTGACCCAACATCCATGAGTCCATGGGAGAGAAACCATGCTAGTTCACTACCCATTTTTTTTCAGAAATATATGAAGTGGTCACTTGATGAGGTTCGAGAATGTGTGGTTATCATTTTGTCATCTTGACGTCTGATTTTTCCATATAATCGAGAGATAAGTGGACTTTCTCTGCAACATGTATGGATGCCAATGGGACTTGCCATCGATGAAACCTCACCCTGCCGTGATTTATGTTCCATACTCAAATGTCACTCACATGCGAAGAAACTTGACTGTGGGGGAATTCGAATCCCTACCTTTCATCCCAACGACAAGGCATCTCAGCCTCTTCAAGTGACTTGATCATTTCGACTAGGTCCAATTTAAATGGCACCACCAATTTGAACAGTGAAGTGAATTCAACTGGCACCTTTTTATTCTCAGGAGGTTTGTGATTTCGCAGCACCGAGAAATCCTTGATGGCCGAGTTAAACAAACGCGTGGCAACGCAGCGGTTGGCCAACAGCATGAGCTCCTCGATGACCCAATGAGATGCACTGTGTGACTCCAAGTGGTAGCCCGTGGGGATGCCATCTTCACTGTCCATGGTGTGAAAAATCCTCGAAAAATGCTGATTGTGATGCCATCATTGGGGGTTGTCATTCAAGTCTCAAAGGTTGTCGGTTTTTAAGTATCAATGACTCTTTGTGACCAAGCTGGAAGATAGAAAGAATAACGATAAACAAACACAAACAAACACAAACAAATACAAACAAACACAAACAAACACAAACAAACACAAACAAACACTGTATATTGAATCGGAAGGTCATCTTGGTTTTGCTGATGGTCATTGCACCTCCCGTCAGCCTTCCCATTCGTACTTTGCCACAGACTTCATACAACAGCTTGATGTCATCTTTGATTTCTTGCCAGGTGTAACCACCATGCACCGCAGGTCGTTTCGTCTCCTCTATCTCGATATCATCAATGACCTCCTGTGCTTGATCATAGTTGAGGCGACACACTGAGGAAATGGCCGTCTTGGCGAACCAGGGTGCAGGATCCTGGATCAAATTCCCTGAGCGTTTGCAAAGTCGGAAGAAGGCCGAGAAGGACAACTTGGGCTCGTTGGGGTTCAACGAGCACAGGTGGTTGCACAAGCCATGAGGCAACATAGGCAGCACACGTCCAATGAGATACACCGAAGTGGATCTCCTTTGTGCCTCCTTATCAGTGACGGTCCCCAGCTTCAGGAAATGGGCCACATCAGCGATGTGAACTCCCACCTCAATCTGGTTCTTGTTTGGGAGATCCACCACATGAATGGCATCATCCAAGTCTTTAGCCGTGGCTGGATCGATGGTGAAGATCCGTAGGCTTCGAAGATCTTTTCGCTTGGCCACCTCCGACAGGAAGTTCTCCTTCGCCTCTCTCACGATTCCATCCACCTCATCCAACTCATCATCGGGGAAGTCAACATCATGATCATCCAATTCATTGGCGATCAATGCGTGCTTCTCTTCTGCTTCTAGACTTCCAGCTCGACCCAAACATTGACCCTGCAACTTGGCTAAAGGTTGCTTGGAAAATTCGTTCCACGTGATGATCTGCATGGGCCACAAAATGAAGGGGTCAAGTTTCCCAGGCAGTTTCAGCACTTTTTTGGTCACATGATTGATCTGTAGCAGCATGGTGGGCAAACGCTTGTCAGTTGGAATAGCTTTCACAAAGCTATCTTCGGCATGCACTTGGCCGTCGCCCTTTTTTTGTCGGTCGGGATGCAGGGTACAAACCAATACACGACCTGAACCCTTCTTCTCTGCAATTGCGACCACCTTGGCCATTTTCACCTCCTCAAATTGGGTGCCTAAGTTTATCTGTTACAAAAAACATGAACAAACATACATAGTTACACATGCATGTAACAGATTACGGATTCACCATTGGGATCACCATCCCTTATTTTGCATCATCCTTTTTGAGGGCCGAAAAACAAGCTTGGCAACTTGGACCATCATCCCATTTCTGCCATTTCTATGGTTGACACTTTAACATATTTGCAACCACCAACCAGGTCATCATTGGTTTATAGTCGTCCATTATATCCCCACTTTAGATGGTTAAACCCCAACATTTCTTGGTCTAATAAGCATCAGTTCCCATGAAATAAAATAACATGGTTGTTTTTATGCCCCAGCCCAAATAAAGAAGGTGTTTTCATCCCGTTTTCTTCAGTTCACTAGGTTTTTTTGTTGGTCAAATAGCCTGCCCTGTTTTTGGATGACTTGCGTCCTCCTCATCGCGCTGAATAGCTGCACTTCCAGCCACGTTGGGTTTGGTAAAAACCACCTCCTCATCCGAATCCGAGGCGATAGCAGTGGCCATCACCGGCTCATCTTCAGAAGAAGAATCCTGCCATCGGGGGGGGCCCAAAACGCTTCTGCTAAGAGGTTTAAGATGTGTGGTACACCAAAGGATTCCCACGTCCTTTCAAGAGGTGCGAAACAAAAAAGCCCAAATCGCAGAATCAGGAAGTAGATCTCGTTTTGATGGATTTAGAACATCCACGATCACCGCCAACCCTGGTCCTCGCTTCGGCCATACAAAATGGGCTGAATGATCACGGTGTCCCCATGCACCGCTCGGTTGCGATACTTGGTGCCACGAACCACCCATTCACGGTCCTGGCTCTTGGCACCATCGGGACGCACAAAGGCCATGCTAACTTTGGAGCTGCTCACTCGGATGGTGCCACGGATCAATGATCCTGTGGAGGCAGCAGTTGGGACTTCTTATTTTATGAAACGTTACATGGGTACCTGTTCAGTACCTACATATCATATAATATCATTACATCATACTATTTGCATCCCAGGCCCAATGGACGTTGTGAAAAACTGCAGATTCCACGGATCCAGATATTCTCCAGGTAGCAACGGTTGAATCCATCTAACATATTAAACAATCATTAACCATTCTCCATATGGGTTTGTCTGAAAATAGACAACCCAAAAAGGAAAAACAAAACTTGTAATTCAATTAGGAACCCATGATTCAGCAGTTCTGGGATATACACCATTTTTGGAGAAAGCCAGTTAAAAAATATGTCCAAAATAGTTCATCACCATAGATCTTCCCATTTTTCACATCATTTTCCTCTTTTTTTTGGGGATCTCCTGAGGCCAGGCCATCTTCAATGGCTTCCGGCTCCAAATGTGGATCGAACAGCTTCCTCCGCGCGCCCGCTGCTGTCCCTGCAGGCACCTCGATGACCTCGGCATCGACGGGCTCCAAGCCCGGCGGAGCGGTGAGCGTTGCCATGGCGTCCGAAATCAACTGATTGGGAGAAACAAATCGTCTCAGCCAAGGGTTTTTTGATGTTTTTTGTTGTGTCGATGTGTTGTGATGCTGTCATGGTTCAAGATGGACCTAAAACCGTTCATGTTGAGCCATGACTGGGCCGCAAGTGGTTTGGTGTGTTCCGTTTCCAGCAAACCACAGGTGACATCACTCGGAAAAGCCAAACTGTCGCTCAGGATGTCGTTTTAATGGAATTCTACCGTCAATTGTGGGTTTCAATTTACTATCAAACACAAATGAGGTCAACACATGTTAAAATCATCATGTAGCTTGCAAAAGATCTAGAAGAGAAGCTTCCTGTTGAAAGCTGAAAGGACCAAAGTTTGCGCCGGGCAGACTCCCACATCTTCTTTCCCTCTCGATTGATAGGTCGGCTGAAACAATCAACCTGCAGTGTGCGGAGTTTGACGTCGAATTTTCGTCAGATACGTTTGTAGTTCAAATTCCTATGGCGTTTGGCTTGGAGGGCTGAAGCATCACAGCATTTCTCATCATCCATCTCAAAAAGTTGCCACTTTGGTCAGAGGGTTGATACAACTGTCCAAGCTATCCCATGGCTTTTCAGACCTGTGGTTACTTTCTATGTTACTATCCACTTACCATCACTGTAGCTGCCTCCAATGAAGACCACTGGAGCCCACCTCCCATTGCGATGAGACTTGGCTCCAGTCCAAGTCGGAAGGAACTTCTGATTTCCTGAGATCAACGATTCGGTCGATTCGGATGGGGCTCACTGTTGGAAGGCAAGGGAAACCGTTGGGCATTTTGGGAAGGAAACAGCTATAAGAAAAAGCATGAGAATGTATTCAATGTATGGTTCTTGCCTTCGAAACCTGTGTTCAGGCACTTCACATCAGTGTTCGATCCGTGTCAGCTATCGCATGGCAATTCTCAAGTGGAATCCATCAACTCAACAGGTGGTTAAGTGGTGATTTCTGTGACCGTCCATCCCATCATCCCTCGAATCCAGCGATGCACTTGGCTGCCGACTTTGCGAGCTCTTGCTTCTCTTGCTTCTCTTCTTTCGTAGGTTGAGCAGTGGTCTTTGTTGCTTGCAAGGCAACACCTTCGGATCTGAAGCAGGGATACTCAACTCCTGGTGGGAAACCAGACCTCTTAGTGGAGCGCTCGTTTCAGGGAAAAAACAGTCAGAAATCAACCTGAAACCACCAGCCAAACCACCAGTCAAACCCTCAAAGCCCCTTTGAAACACTGTTTTTCTTGGATCTTGGAAGTTGCTGGTGGCTCAAGGTGGAACTATGCTGGGTCCCAGGCAGCGGATTCCGCTCTTAGCTTTTGCATTGCCTCACACTTCCGAGTCTCGTTTCTAGAATAGATTGGGTCTTTGGTCATGGTGACAGTGTTCAATTTGGATCAGCAACACACCTGGGATCTTGGACTTTTGATTAGTTTTGATTAGCTACATCCAGAACAACCACATTTCCCTGAAAACTTCAGCCATCCGCACCATCTGCCGTGATCCATGCTCCGGGCCCCCCTGCTGTAGTGGCTACGACCAGCCAGCGCCACGGCAGCGAGCACTAGCCCAAAACTGACGGAGATTGGAGCGGTGAACCAGGGCATTTGCTTCACATCAAGGGATCGCTTGAAGCATCTTGAACCTATGCTAAAACCCTCAGAAGCTGGATTTCATGCGCAGTAATCTAACTTTTGCGATTCAAAAGAGCTACCAGATCCTCAACAAGCCTTCAAACACATTTTGAGCTGTGACCAAAAATCAGGGCCCCAAAGTCCCACAGGCTGCACCTGAGATGTGAGCCCTGGACCTCTTCCTGGCGAGGAGTATTTCGTATCAGGAAAAGATGAATTCCATGGACATCAATCGAATTCTTCATGAACTTGGCTGAAAATTCACTCATCATCCATGCAAGGTTTACTCAGATACTGTGTGAGACGCAGTCCTCGGCCAGAGGTGAGACTGACTGCGAGAGCGGCCTGAGCTGGGATGTAGCATGGTCAGCATGGTACCCGAATGGTACCCTGTAGTTGGTATAGCTGAATGTTTATTCCCCCAGTCACATGGTAATTTCATAGGTTTTGACTCATCCCCAGGTCATAACATTTGGCAAATCGTACCTTCTCCACTTGCTTGGCCCATGAGTCATACGATCCTCGTGTCGGGGGGTTTCTTCCGTCTCTCGGGCCTCTGCTTGCTAGCGCCCAGGACGGAAGAAGTCGGAGAGGGTTGATTTCCTTGCCTGCACTCGCCCTGATGGTATTCCCAAACCCAAATCCTGCACCAAAACCCCTTTGGATGCTGAAGTATTTTGAGACCAAGATGGGAAAATGGATCTTTTTTGCCCCTACCTAAACGAAACATATCAAATCCGGAAGTTCTTAACATTTCTTAACCAACACTTCCCGGCAGCATCATCCGGGCCTAGGAGTAATGAAGGCACTGGGAAAAATTGCCACCGCTGCCTTGGAGGGCGCTCTGCACTGAAGATAGGATACCTTTCCACTGTCCGCCATCATTTTTCCTATGAAGATGCACTTTTTGGGGTACACCCCATTTCCAAACAAAGCCACATCTTGATGTTCTATGATACTCGGCTCGAATTCAAATAGCATGTGAGCTGAAATGTAGGTCGTTTTGACTCCTTCACAAGAAAACAAGTTGCACGAGAGTATCTTCATATCAGTACAGCTGTGTCAAATCCTGTACCCATTGTGAACATCGAAACAGCCGGTGACGGATGTTCACCTCACCATACTGCTGGTTCCAGGTATCGATCCATATTGTTGGAGAATTTCGCAGCACTAAGATGCAAACAGCGGCAGCCAGTAGAAGCGCAAAACTCCATCTATTCGCTCCCATCATTTCTGCTGTGACGTTATTTCCACACAGAAATCAAGTCGTCTTGCGACTGACCTCCTACCTGTTGTGACAATGATTTTTTCCGTGTGCTAGATGTGTTTAGTGTTGTGATTCAACATGATGGCTTAAACATGGAGTGTGGTGCTGTTGATGTGGCACTGTGCTGGCATCTTTTAAAACAACTCGTCCACTGTCTTGAGCAGCGAAGCACGGGTGATTCGGGGTGCAGTTTTTGGACAGTTATGGGTCGAAATTGGACAAGCCCAAAACTGAGTTTTGACCAACTGGACAATTGACCATGAATCTCAAATCTGATTTTCGGAATGAGGCCAAGATGGTTGCCCAATATCCATGGTGAATCTTAGATACCTGCGAAAAAGCTCTAATTTTGATCTGGTAAATGCACTAATTTTACCACTGATAGCAAAAGGTTAAAGTACATTTTGTATCTAACCAGTCGGTTGACCAGGTATCATCATGATGAGACCCTAAGGTTGCTACGAATCATCCAATGAAACTTTTCATTTCTGTTGGTGGAGTTCCCATCCATGGCTGGTTGCATCTTTTCATCCAGCAGAAGCTCCATCTTAAGCGTCTTTGTCGCAAGCCTCACTGAAATTGGATGCGATTTCTCAGCATTGCAGCGTTCCCCTCAAAAATGGCCTAATCCACCATTTCCAGTGCTTCAAACTATCATTTTCTGACATTAAACAAACCATATATCCTCCGACTGGTGACCATAAAAAGTGGCAGTCTTTATATCCTCAACCCTAGTGGCTGGACTGCGCCCACCTGAGAGAAAGCCTTGACGTTTTCATCAATCTCCTGCCTCAGCATCTGGCAGTAGAAACTTATGGTGAAGATTGGGAAACATCAGCTATAAATGAAGGTTTATAGCTGCGACAGTCAAGTATATGTGGTGAATTTTCCATTGCTATGTTTGGTTGCCGGAGGGTATATATTTCTTACACGGTATTGACATCTGTATCATTTTCTTTTTCTTTAGTTCCACAAAGCCCTAAAGCAAACAAAGGACAAACCACAAGAGACATTTTGAAACACAACAGTGTCATTTTCTTTAGTTCCACAAAGCCCCTAAAACAAACAAAGGACAAACCACAAGAGACATTTTGAAACACAACAGTGTGCACATGTGGATCAGTGGAAAGAGTCCCGAATGAATTGTGAGTAAACTAGGTAAAGTCTCACTACTTTAGTTGGATTTCAGTTTTCTATCAATTTTTTGGGTTACCATAATATGATGAAACTTAGATGCCAACAAACAGAACTAGCTGGTTAACATACATTTTACCATAGCACCAGATTAAGTTGTAGTCAGTATCTAACCAGGCGGTAGACCCAGTATCATCAACCACTGTTAACCATAGATGTTTGGCACTCAGTGGGAAGCCCAATGTATGCTAAACTCCCACAGGATGATTGGATGATCATGGGAGAATAGTGCTTCAGAAAATGGTTGAACATTCTTGATGCATAATAATCCCTTACAGTATGTATATATATACATATATCAACGTAAATATAAATATTCAGACATATACATATGTATTCTACAATATTATTGATGTAAGTTATAACAATAATAATTATTATGTATTTATATTTTGATGGTTTATCATGTGAATATGTTACAACGATGTGTGTATAGATAAAAGCTTGATACATGGATGTATGATGCCAGCTATGTTACAACTTCTCGTGCAGCATCTTGCCATGCAGGACACGTTATCTCCATATCCGCAGGGGGCGTTTTGGCAGCAAGAAAACACATCACTAACGGATTTATTGGGGATTAGTATGAACACCATGAGATACTATGTCCGAAGCAACCAGTACAATGGGATGAGACAGAGCTATATTCATCTTTTTTTGTTCATGACCAGAAAAAACCATCAAGGAAGATCCAACATCATTGCCGTGCGTTGCTGCTGAAACACTTGTTTGAGCAGTGATGTAAACAACTGAGCTTGGTGGCTGCGGCGGGGCAAAGCTGAGCCCTTCAAATATTGAACCATTGCTGCACCACCAAGCAAGATCAAAATTCTCTACTACTAATTATGTATGTACCTCCTGATCCATGGATCGCACCATTTTTAATGTCTGTCCGTGCGAAATTTCCACAGCGCCAAAGAGCGCCGGGGACCCTAGCTACGAAACCTACATTGCTGCGGCCATGAGCAGTGGCCAACCGGCTAAGTGCCTGACTTTCATCATCCATAGTGATATCCCCCAGTGGACACAAAGGAACTATGTTGAATTATGGGGGCATATCAAAATGGGTGTAATATATAGTGAATTATAGTGATATTCCCTCATAGCAATACTGGCTGCTCCGTTAGTAAATTTTACCGACAAATCAACGGGGTGCCACAAATCGGAGAAAAAATATTCTGCGGTCACCCACGATCCGGGATTGAAAGTTAGGTACCGCCTCATTCAATCCGCTGGTTAATCATCATTTGCCGCAAACTTGAAATAAGTGGGAGACCAGATGATCCAAATGTTCAGATAAACCTCAATGGGGATGGGTCAAAACCATCTGTCATTCCATTGTACGGATTAGGTCATAGGGGTTGCCATAGTGGATAATGATAATCCCCAATATATTGGGTAGCACAACCCCCGCGAAAAATCATCAACCAACAGGAGTGTCAAACGCAGCCACTGCTCAAATGGGGATATATCATGGACAAGCTCTGCAGTATGAACATCCCAGAAATGACATGAGCAAAAACGAACATCACAAATTCTATATGCTTTTGCCAAGACAACATCTATTACAGTAGTGTTCATGAGAAATTTTGGGGTTTCCTAAAATGGGGTTAGCCCAAAATGGATGGTTTATTTCCGGAAAATCCGAAAATCACATGGATGATTTAATAATCCCCCCATGACTCAGGACACCCCCCATTTCAGCAATGCAGCACCGGGGATCCCAGAAATGGCCACTGCTCAGTTCAGTCGACCAGCTCGAACTTGATCGACTGGGCATCGTTGGGGATCATGACTCACCAGAACGGAACATCTTGGGGTTCATATCCAACAAGATCCGTTGGGAGTATAAAGCCAATCATTTTCAACGAGAATATCATGATAATGTCATGATAATATATATATATACATGATATATATATATATGATATATATATACATAATATATATATATAT
>Ga0126342_10016256_pt1 | contig 12984 bp, 9 predicted proteins | sample Cyp1metagenome_FD_92528 | JGI IMG/M metagenome (GOLD analysis project Ga0126342, IMG submission 92528) | Coral microbial communities from Lord Howe Island, Old Settlement Bay, Australia - Cyphastrea 1 metagenome | ecosystem: Host-associated > Invertebrates > Cnidaria > Coral ... | reverse complement strand
TGTTTTCCCATGTTTTCTCATTTTAAAACTCTTTATAACTCAAAATCTCTCAATATAACTCTTGAAAAAACCTACCCTATCCAGAACCCACCTAGGTCAAGGTAGCACATTACAATTGGTGAGATAGATAGATAGATAGATAGGTAGATAGATAGATAGATAGATTGTTAGATAGATTGATAGATTGATTGATAGATAGATTGATAGATTGATAGATTGATAGATTGATAGATGGATAGGTGGATAGATCGATAGATCGATAGATGGATAGGTGGATAGATCGATAGATCGATAGATCGATAGATATAGATAGATATAGATAGATCGATAGATAGATCGATAGATAGATTGATTGATCGATAGATAGATAGATAGACTAATATTAACAATAATAATATATAATAATATATTCATGTATATTTAATATCTATGTTTATATATGTAATATGATATATCTATAGAGATATAGATATATAGTGCCGTGTTAAATGAAATGAAGCATCATCTACCCTTTGTTTTTGGTGTAGTTTTTTTTGTCACTTCAATGGTTTCCTGGTAAGTAGATGATAGATGGTATTAGTACCGGCTAATGGGTGTGAACTTTAAGCCCCAACATGAAGGGCCATACTTTGTTTCCCACCCTTGAGCTTGGTGGCGTCCCAAACTGGCGTTGATATTCCTAAGTCTTGGGTTTGTCCAACAATTTGCAATACCAAAAAAACACAATTGTTCTGGCAAATTTTATGATCAAACGCCAAATTTGGGGATACCCTATTGTCAGAAATTCCTATTTCATCCAGATTTACCAATTGGATTCCTGTTACCAATTCAACGTTCTGCGATTGATTTCTGGGTCTGAAATCTGCAGTGATAGCCAGGAAAGTCCCATGTGTGGAACCCAAAAGTATAGGTCGGGGTTTTCCTGTTCAGATTTCAAAGAGGCAAGTGATTGGCACCATGGTCGTATGGCTGAATACCAAACAGTTTAGCGTCTAGAGTCCCGAGATGTTGGTTTGATATGTTTTGATCAAGATCCCAACTGAGACAATGCTGATCCATGTTGGGGACGTTCACCCCCATCCCTCCTGCGCGCAGGACAAGTTTCACTTGTCAGCGGCACGGCGTTTGTTGGGAAAGATTTACCAGTTCCTTGAGCAACATTTTAAGTCAAATCTCCGGCGGCAAATTTGCAAATTTTCCCCCCGACCATGGGTGTGTCCGAAGATGGTTAAACAGCAGTGGACACAATGGGTACCTGATGTTCAACAAACCCACAAAATCCCTTGACTTGTTGGGAAAAATTGGCTAGAAACAAATAGATACTATTGTACCCCATTCTGATCCAAATCCAGGTATAGGTATCAGTATCTCCATGTTTCAGCCCCTTGGGGTCACGGATGGAGTTGTCATGTTGCGGTTTTCACGATTTTTGCCTATTGTATACCTGTATGTTCCTTTGATGACTAGAATTGGTGTTTAAATTTTAAAATTCTTTCAATTCTGTAGTTTGTTGGTTGGACAACCCTAAAGTTGGCCTATCTCATATGGAATCAACTCCAGAATTCTGAACCCTGACTCAGCGCGAAATTCAGGAAGTGTTGCGCACGAACAGTTGAGATCCAACGAAGTGCTCGTGAAAGCAATGAAAATGTGGCATGATTGCAGTGGCCAAAACTGCCCATAGAATCCATGGCATGACGCTGGTGTATAGCTACAACCAACTATATACTTACATTGAGGTTGGGTGTGAGCGCAATCTAACAGATGTGGATGAGTTGGCTTAGGTCCTTAGGGTAGAAATTTGATGTTCCAAGGCCACTCATGTAAGAAAATGCACAACATTTTCCAAGGAGTGTACATTTTCTGGCTGGTGCAGAAGGTTTCAGGCCTAGAAATGGTTGCATCGCTTTGCTGAACATCAACGCTCGAACTACATTTGAACAGTGTTCAAATCCCCTGTTGGTTGATGATTATAGGGTATTTTACTAACCAATATATCGAGGATTTTCACAATCCATTTTATAGGGTAATCCCTTTCAAGCAGCCAGTATATACAGGAACAACACAGGATTTTTTTAAAAAAATATGTATATAATACGTATAGATAAGTTGTAGTCCAAAGATGGGGTATATACCGAAGTTATGGCATTCTCATGGAGAACCGGTAATGATTCACCATGGGAGCTTTGGGGTTCCCTACTTTTGGACAGACCCTTTTTTTGCAAAGATAGATATGGTTCCCATCAGACAATCAACCATGTTTAGATTGGTTCTCAATGGAATCCGCGGATGTTCCACGCTGTTCTATCCTTTTGGGGGTTGTTCCAACTAGTTCCAACGAGGAATTGGAGGCCATGGAGCAGTGCATTGGCAGCTTGAGTTGCTCAGCGATAAACCATCACCATCTCGGTGATCCCCTCCAACTAAATCCAACTACAGTTTTTTGAACGGTTTAAGACAACAACCAAGCACATCAATTCAGGGCGAATCTGAACTAGCTATATTTGGAAGGTCTGTATTGTTTTCCTGTACACAATCATTAACCGTAGAGTATTGCTGTTTCAATGTACCACTTTTGTTTTATTCCATCCTGTTTGAAATGATCCGACTTGACTACTATTTCTGTCCAAAAAGTTGTGGCGTGAGAACTGATTATAAGCTACCATATTGCCAGAAATTTAGGGCATAATTTCCTCAAAAATTACAAACAGATGGTATCCACATCCCGAACGTGGATGCTACTAAACTGACTAATCTCCATGGGTTTGCGCAAATTCAAACAGAATTTTGTTACCTTGGATGTTTGGATGTTTCCAGATCCCCATCCCCGAGAACCCAATTCTCGCTAGGTCAAGTGCTGGATGCCTCCTGCGATTTTCCATCTACAGAGCCAGAGCTGGCGCCTACAGCACCAGAACCTCCAACTCAGCCTCTAGAAAGACGAGGCGAAGTTCCAGTGTCACCCCCTGCCGTTGCACTGGCCAAATTTCTACAGGATGGGGACGACCGGTTGGCGTGTCCGACCGCCCTCCCCGCCCCGGCTCCAAGGAATCCAAGGAGCCAGCCGCCGATCACGCCGGTCACGCCCTCGCATCCGCCCACATGGAGTCCGACGGTGGAGATGGGGATTCCACCACCACCTGCCATCCCACCGCCTCAACCGCAAGATCTGGACCTGACCGAACGCCTGTCGGGATTTCGCACCGGCCCCGATGCTTTTGAGACACCAAATAGGGCAACCCCAGCAGCTTCCAGTGTGGCGGCGCAGCTGTTTTCCATGCCTGCAGTGGTGCCGGATCATACCAAGATGTTCGATGAGTTGGGTGTTTTGGCTACGGGGATGGGCAGGGCCTGGATGGACCAAAGGTGTGCCTATCTGTGTGCCCTCCAAATTGTTGACAATTCATTGGTAAAGTTCGCAGAATCATCAACTACCGATAGCCACCCACTTGCCAATCCTTGACTCTAAAAATTGGATGAGTAGAAAAACTGCAGGAACCTTCCATACCTGGGGGTAAGACCATGGTTTCCTGTAGATTTTCTTTTAAACCAACTCATTGAGAATCATATGTGGCAATTGAATCGCCATTAAATTCCTATTGTTGATGCGTAAATCCCATTCAAATCCCATAAAAAAACACAAAAACCCATTAAAAACCCACTAAAATCCCATTAAAAATCCCATTAAAATCCCATTGAAATATATCAAAATCCCATCAAAATCCCATGAATTCCTGGTAAATCGCATGAAGTCTCCATTTTGGGTTCATAGCTGTGATGATTTTTTTTCGCTTGGATCCAAGGATGGAACCCATGGCCACAAACACCCGACGCCGCGGCTTGCGCGGCGGCGCCAGCCGTGGCGACGAAGGAGTGGTGCCCGGTGGTGCCCCAGTTCGGAATCCATCAGTTGGTTTATTAATGTTTATAACATGTTTATAACATTTTATAACTATAGGATACTATACTATTACGTAGCTTAACTATGGTTTTTGCTAGATATATATATATATATATATATACCTATAGTTAAACCTAGTTTTAAAGGGTGTTATAGTTTTATAAACCAAGAAACGTCACTAACTACAGTTGTAGCATATTATAACATATTATAAATTGTAGCTATTGGAGTGATGTAGTTCACGGGGGGCACCACCTTTTATGAGTTTGGGGTAATTCTTGACTATTCTTGACGCAGCAAAGCAGAATCTGAAAGGTCTTGTTACTGTTTGGCAGAAACCCAGTATTTTTATGTTCACGCTTCATGAATAGTGGAGCTTGAATCTAATTCACCAACGTTGCATTTCCATGAATGCCAGCTCAACGTTGAATCTAATTCACCAACATTTGCCAGCTCAACGAATTTATGCAAAACGGTCGTTCTGTTTCAATCGTTAAGCCTATGATTTGGGACAGACTCTGGTACATCGAACCCGGAACGGCTCAAGCATGTTATGCTTGATCATTTGCTACCTATAATGCCTATATAATCACTGATTGGTGATTTGGAACGTGGCTTTTATGTTTCCATATATTGGGAATGTCATCATCCCAACTGATGAACTCATATTTTTCAGAGGGGTAGGTATACCACCAGCCAGATCATGTTTTTTTGTTACCAAAACGTCAGCCCAGGATTGATGAACTCCGGTTGATTAAGCATCAGGCTTCATCAGCGATGAATTGCTACGCAGCAACTGACAGTAACATGAAAGCCTCTCTCCACACAGAAGGGCAGCAAATTACCCATACAAATAATATAAACACATATTAAAAAACAACGGTTTCTAATGGTTTCTATGAAATTGAGCTATTCTGTTGTATCTTTGGTGACAGGCGTTTAGCCGTTTAGCCCGTAACCATGGTCCAATGTGAACGATGCGACACATGCGAAGGAACAGGCGGCAAGTGCAGCTGCCGGCGAGGCGACCCAGGCGACTGTGGCCTGGCCTACTTGGGATGAGTTGTGGCCTGGTGAATGGAGGAATGGATTGACTAATCAATAGGTACACATCATTAATATACATTAATATTTATATATATATATATATATATTATAATTTATTAACATTAATATACATTAATACATTTATGTGAATACTAATCATTAGTATACTAATTGTTGTATAATGGATGTTCAATAATACGAACATCCATGGCTGCCATCGCTATAATGTGTACTATCTAGTAATATCAAGCATGTCGTTGTTAATGCATGTTCATGGATGGTATCTAAAAATATCTAAGATCAGATGCAACGCGAATGTTCTGAAACTAATGTACTGTATTTTTTTTTCGGTTCCACGTTTCGGTGGGTCAAATACAGTATCATTATTATCACATATATATATATTTACCTATCTACATATAGTAATCATCATAACAATAATAGCAACATTATAACAATAATAATCATCAGCACCATCACGTGCCTCTTTAGTTGTTGAAGTTGTTCTTTGAAGGGTTGAATAAAGTCGAATGTTCTAAAGTTGTAAAGCTTGTGCCACCGTGCGACTGGCAAGCCATGAATATGCAATGACACCTCGTTGCTGGTTAGGTTGCTGGTTTCAATTCTTTATTTCCCACAAACAAATCCCACATATTTAGGATATGTTAAAATGATCCCCACTAAGACTGCAGATTTGTTGCCGGCAATTGACACTGATTGAATTCTATTCTGACCTTCTCCCTGAGGAGCGTCGATGGCCGGCGACCGTGACTTGGACAGTTTTGGCGATCGTTTTTTGTCATCGCCAGGTATTTGGTTGCCGCCAAGGAATCTAGGGCATCTAGGGGTAGTGGGTTGGTTCATGTTGGTTCTGACAGCTACGAAGAAGCTTGAAGCTTCAGCTGACCTTCAACAGTTTAGTTTGCCCAAATGTTCAGGACATCTGTTGGGGGTGTAGATATCCTCAGGATTCCTTTACGGGGCCCAACTGGGCCCAGTTCAGAAATCAGTTGCTTCACCTGAGAGGATGCGCCTGAAAATCTTCGATCCAGGATCCACATGGATTCACCCAACCTTCAGTTCAAACATGCTGAAACCATAGCCTGGATATGCCTGGATCCTGTCTCCTGGAGCCCTGCTCACAGTTGCCCTGCAGCGGATTGTTATATATTTTTATGGGTTTCGTCAACGTTTCATCCAATGAGAATGATATTTTTGAGGCGTTCTTTTGTGGAAAGTTTCCAGGCTTTCCAGGCTTTCCAGGCGTTCTTTTGGATGGTTTCACCAGTGAATTCCTTCTCTGACGCCCCAGGTAACTGTTGACACATCGGCACCGCTGCTGGGCCGGTGTGCAGTAGTGTACCCCCCAATGATTTCAATGGCAGCTGAACATTGTGGAAAACTGGTTGGAAAAATGAATGAAGATTATGATTGGATCAAGCTGTGGATAGTTAGAATATGTTAGAATGGCTTATGTTTGAGTCGTTATATAGATTTTGGAGCACTGGTGAAATCTCAAGACTTGGGTGTCGAGTACGTTTTGGATTTCACGAGAAGCAACCGGGATGTGGCTGACATCGCTTGACGCCGCGTCTCTTTTTTCTTTCTTTCAAGAAAATCTCAAGGGTTGTTTCCAGACAAGGCGAAATGTGGCATGTAGGATCTACCAGGTAGGACTTTGAATCAACAATTTATGAGAAGCTGCCCATACCCAAAAAAAACAAAGTCAAGTGGGGATAATTTGAGGTAGGGTTGAACATAAATTACCAACTTGAAAGCGGTGTGACTCTCCCTACCTCTGTCAGTTTTTGGAGATGCTCGGGCCAGCAATTCTTTCATGGGTGAACAAGAAGAGCAGGTGCCCCAACTCGTTGTGCAACAAACCTCCAAAACCAACAAATCGCTGGATGATATATCTACAAATATTTGATAGGTATAAGAAGCACAACACTTGTATAAGATACATCATTGATGATAGGTATACACTCCGAGACTACATCGTGATTCAGGGTGTATCAGCCGTTCAAAAAGGCCATTCTCGGAGCAGCCAAGGCCCAGTCTTAGTCGAAGCGCGACAGCGCCGGTGGCTAAGGTGGCCATGGGGGTACCCAATAGATGGATGGATGACTGGGGGTCATGACCCACTGGAACCCCCCCATATGTTGAGTGATTTCATCTCTTGTCATGGGATGATCTTTGGCCGCCAGGCCTTGGCTGTTTTAATCTATTGCATATGGATGGTCAAAGTTTTTACATCAACCTTGCTTGTTTTGACAGAAATTCTGGCTGCGGTGGGTAGTTGACTCATCACCATTTCCGCCAGTCAACAAAAGTCTCACTCCAAGCTGACCTATGTGTCTTACGGTCAACCCCCAAAAATCTATGGTTTAGTACTTGTAAACACAACGCAGTTATGCACAGGCACCGTCGTTACGCGAAACAATTAAGATGGATATTATCCATGTAGATTCACAGTCGCTGTAACCATTACTGTAAATGATGGATCAGCCAGATTGTACTGCGGGCAATTGATAGCGCCAGAGGCGTCAAGTACTAGTTACTAAAAGTTACCCATACGCAGTGAATTTCATTGTAATGTTCAACTAAACAATTATGCATAATTATAGTACCATTGCAAATGAGGATCAAACATTGGTCGTTCACAATCTCTGTTTGTCGTCCTCACCAGCAGTTTAAGTTACAAAATTAAGTAAACTATATCTTAAAATGGCGAACTAAATCCAACTCAACAATCTAATCTACTATATAATTTATATAAGCAATATATTCGATGTATTTCGATGTTATGGTTGCTAGTATACGTCGATGAGTAACCTGATCTAGTCACATGTTTCGACACTAGATCATCAACAATCTAAGGTCGATAATCCCATCACCCGAATATTCAACACCCAATCAATCGTTCCAATGGAATGTGAAAATTCCCTACTAAACCATAGTTATAAGATGTTATAATATGTTATAAGTTAACTACTAAATTCATCAGTTCCCATATTAAACCTATATCCCATAGGATCCATGTATGCAATATATGGTAACAGTTACCATCAATATACCGCCCAAATGTTAGCATATATACCATACATGGATCCTATGGGTATCAACCTATAAACATAGGTTAATCAGTTCCTATTAAAACAGAAAACGATGAATTTCCCATGGACCTCCAGGCAAGCCGCGCCACCATGAAGGAAGTCGTGTCCAGAGGAGCGGGCAACGCCGGCAACGCCGTCAACGCCAAGTGCCTGGGTGTCATGGTAAAGATGATTTATATTTAGATTTAGATATACCTACATATTTTTTAAAAAAAATATCATAGTCTATTATATTTGAATCTATTTAATATTTATATAGCCTCATGATATTTATACGTATGATAGACTTCCAACAGATATTTGCCGATTAAAACCATTCAGTATAGTGGACTCACAAAGAAACGGATCCAGCCGTAGCTTCTCGGAAGACGGAAGATATTCGGGCTATGATTTGGAGTAAGTAGCTTCGAGAGGGAAGTATTTGGATCCATTCCCTTTGGCAATAACACATGGGGGTTTCCTGGAATGGGGGTACCCCAAAATGGATGGTTCATAAGGGAAAATTCTACTAAAATGGATGATTTGGTGGTACCATAATACTATACATATATATATATATATTATGTACTTATATATATATATATTTGGGTAAATTATAACGACCTCACTGTTCTCCCTCACTGGGAATCATGGTTAGTAAGAGAAATCATCCCCAGATGGCCTTAATTCAGGTTTTTGAAATATGATAATTTACCCAGATAAATAGTATAAGCATTGGAAAATAAGTGGTTCTGTGAATGGGAATAGCAAGAATTTTGATGGCCTCCCCCTCCGACTCCAAATGTTGCCTTTTTTAACGGGAAGATGATGATAAGCAAATGTGCATAGAATGGGTATACCTGATTTTTCGACAAACCCAAATTGTTCACATTGCCCAACATCGGAGACTGTGAGCTTATTGAACTTTCGCAATACTTGGAGGGATTATGAGCCTATGAGATGAAGCCAACGGGGTGTAAGCTTATGATGGTGTATTCCAGAGTGTCTACCCCATTCCCCGACAAACCCACAGTGAAAGTAAGGGACGAGCGGTAGATTTTGGGATCCAAAGTAAGAATATAGGGTGAATATGGGTGGACATAGTTACCTAAATAACCATTAAACAACCATTTAATTTAGTATGGGAATGTTGGGATGCCCACTTTTTTTTTGGCTCTTGGGTTCTTGGGTGCTTGAAGTTGGATGTAGCCTGACGTAGCGAAATCATAGAACATTTCGTTGACTCTGCATGTAGATGCTTTGTGTGAGTGCAGCTTGGAATGTCATTTTAACATATTTTAACAATTCTAAGGGTAGACCTTTCCGGCACACCCCAGCACACAGAACCTTTATTTCGGTTAGTCAATCAAGTACCATGATTATTTATGTGTATGATATTTACATATATTTACTATTGACCCAACATGCTGTATGAACGTGCAACCTTTTTGTAGATTCTGATAATAAAACGGTTACAGTACCATGGTGTTTTTTGGTATATGGGGATGGGTCAAAACCCTATCCCCCTGTAGTTCACATCAAAATAGCTGGGTTAAAATGGATGTGAATAACCCACTATAGTAATGTATCTATAGGTATTGACCCATACCCATACCCATGTGTTTTTTGGTATATTACCCATAGGATCCATGTATGGTATATATGCTAACAGGACTGGGGTATATTGATGGGATCCATGTTACCATATATGGCAGCACCATGGATCAGTCATGGGTTATGAATCGTCACTGTGATACCAATCCACTTGATCTACGGCGTTACGACATAGCTGGTGGATGTCTTGCGACAGATGATACACCCTCTGGGTATTTAACGTAGCTCTGGAGAATCACCATGTTTAATATAGGTAAATCATCAAACAAAATCTATAAATGGGAAAATTTCCATAGCTATTTTGAAATAACCAGAGGTAATTACAATGTTTTTTTTTACAGTATATAGGTTCTATATTATAAATTATATATACTATATCGGGATATAATAAGAAATCATATGTATGTATATATATATATATATTATACATGACTCACACACATCTCAAAATCTCCAGAAGCAAAGATGAGCCAGGTAAGGCAAGACTGATATGACAAGAAAAACATCATAGAGGCGTTTCAGCAGCCATCATGAAGGAACAAGGGATCCAGCGACAATTAGATTCACAACATTCAAAATTCCAAGTAATTCCAAGTGATGAGTGAGGAACACCTTAAACAAAAACCAGCACATCACATCATTCAAACAGCTTTTCCCCATCATTACCCTCTGGTGAACTAACATAGCAATGGAAAATCACCATTTTTAATGGGAAAATCCACTATTTCTATGGCCATTTTCAATTGCTATGTTAGTTCACCAGAGGGTAACAGGTTTGTTTTCCACCTCGATGACACCGAGCCCGAAGCCCAAAACTGTCCGTCGTCCAGGTTGGCCCCGCGTCCCAAGCCGAAACCCTGCGCGGCGCCGTGCGTGGCGCCGGTGCAGCGAGCGGGTCTGCAGGTGGGGAGCGACTCGAATCAGACCTGGAATAGCTAGGAAAATTGGGGATGTCAATGGGAATTTCATCATGAACAGATAAATTGCAGGGTTTTTTGTGAATTTACTGGAGGATAATTGGGATTGAAGCATATTGAAGCATCAACTTTAGGGATTTTTCTTGGAATTTCATGGGATTTCATTGGGATTCAATCTGGAAAATTCCAATTTTTAGTGGCTAAATCATCTATGCACCAGGTCGGATTTGTGGTGCAACAACTGGGGTAATATCAATGATACTCTTTGGTAATTTATATAACAATTTGCTATGATACACCATAGACCATTTAGTTTGATGATTTACCTATTAAAGATCGTGATTTTCCACAACTATGTTTATATTACTGGAATTTACTGGAGGGTACCCCCATATATTTGTTCAACTGGGAAGATAACCAATAAATAGAGTCTACTGTCTACTTCTATACAAATTGTATTACCCATCAAACATGCGGTTTATATATGACAAACACATTATTTTTGGGATGATATACTATTATATAACTATATACTATATTGGACCAGATAATTGACCTTTTTTGTTACAATCGTTTTGAGGGTGGTACATGTCCATCCATTTCCATGTCCATCCATATCCCAATAAATTATCCTATATATCCTAATAAATTCTCCAATAATATATCCCAATTATAATCCATGTCCATCCACTTTCGAGTTTTTTTTTTTTTTAACGTTAATATGTTAACGAACATCCACGGCTTTACACATCGTCAGTTCACCACATCGGTCCGCGGAGGCAGAAGTCACGGGTGTTTTGGTGAAGCCTTTGCCCAGCGCTCTGTCGCAGTCGCAGCTGCTGCGCGCCCTGGGGGAGGATGGCTTCGATGGACAGATCGCAGCTTGGCATCGTCGAGGATCGTCAAGGCCTAGCGGGTTTAAAGGATATGTCTTCATATATTAACCATGATTATATGATGATATTATATGACTATTATATGATATTATGGTATATTATAACATATCTGAAGATGTTACAATGTTACAATCTGAGGATGATGTTGATGATATTGATGATATTAAACATATTGTAACCATCAATATCATCTTCAGATATGTGGAACCCCTATTCTGAAGTTCGTGTTCCTCTTGTCATTCTGATCTTTTGCGACACGCACAGTTGTGCTTTAGGATATGGAGGTTTCGTGATAAGTGTGTGTCGTGGCATACCCAAGACCATCCAATGATACATTTATTTGTGCATATTATTGATTTTATTTTGCTCGTGCTGTGGATTTTCGCTCGTTTGCAAAAAACTGCTCCTTTGCAGAAAAAATGCTCGAGGGGTTTCATTCCTTTCCCATTGTCAGTTGGATTTGTTACGGTTTTTGAATTTGCGGGTTTTTGCTCTTTTATGCGGATATGTGCGGCTTTTTTGTGTAAATTTTCGCTCGAACTAATGTCGCATCAAAGCGAACAAATCCTGTTTTCAGTCGAGCTGGGGTAGCCAAGAGAAAATAGGTCGAACTCAGGGAAATTGCTCGGATCAGAAATTTGCGCTACGAACTGGAAAAAGTGTATCGAGTTGTCGATTTCTGTATCAAATGACCATAGGGGCAAAAAAAAAGTGCTACGTTGGAAGGTCCTGGACATGTCATGGCATACATGTCAGACTTGATGTTTGAAGAGATATTGACATGAAACTTGCCGCAGCAAATGTTGGAATAAGTGCCAGAATATATGTTTGAATGCATGTCAGGATATTGTTGTCACACACAAATTGCCAGGGCAAGTGTGAGAATATATATCATATGAACTTTGCCAGATCACCTGTCAAACAACATGTCAGATGTGTTGTGTGAGATTTGCCAGATCAAATGTAAGACCATCATATGTTTGAGCTGCTGTCAAAAACTATGTGAGCATATTTGCCCAATAAAAGTTAGGATATCATGGGATACGTGTTATATGTTGGTCTGTTGGTCATGTGTATATTTCGGCCTTGATCAGACGAAGTGACGATTCTGAACGAATGGCGGAATCCATGGACCCACAGAATTCGAAAATCTCGCTGGGTTTTCCCATGGTGTTTGCTGAGCTGGAGCTGGGGATGGCTGAAGTTGTTTTTCTTTTTTTTTGGGGGGGGGAAATCCTTTATAGCGACTATATAAATCTTTGTAAATGGAAGTTCTAATGGGAAAATCGTCTAGAGACTAGAGTCTATATATAGAAGAGGAATTTCCATTGCTATGTTTGGCTACAGGAAGGTAAGTTTAAACTGTTTTAGTCGCCCAGTAAATCCATACATGTTTTTTTTCCCCACCTGCCAGGTGAGGGTTGTTAGATTTTATGTCAGTTGCCTCCTCCTCCTCCTTCTCCTCCTTCTCCTCCTCCTCCTTCTCCTCCTCCTCCGCCTCCTCCTGCCTCGTC
>Ga0126342_10016255_pt1 | contig 12984 bp, 12 predicted proteins | sample Cyp1metagenome_FD_92528 | JGI IMG/M metagenome (GOLD analysis project Ga0126342, IMG submission 92528) | Coral microbial communities from Lord Howe Island, Old Settlement Bay, Australia - Cyphastrea 1 metagenome | ecosystem: Host-associated > Invertebrates > Cnidaria > Coral ... | reverse complement strand
TGTAATGTATGTATGTAATGTATGTATGTATGTATGTATGTATGGTATGTATGTATGGTATGTATGTATGGTATGTATGTATGGTATGTATGTATGGTATGTATGTATGGTATGTATGTATGGCATGTATGTATGGTCTGGTATGTATGGTATGGTATGTATGGTATGGTATGTATGGTATGGTATGTATGGTATGGTATGTATGTATGGTATGTATGTATGGCATGTATGTATGGTCTGGTATGTATGGTATGGTATGTATGGTATGGTATGGTATGGTATGGTATGGTATGGTATGGTATGTATGTATATTTATATGTATAACACAATCCCAACTGCACCCCCAAGTAGGTTTTGAGTGGTGACTCGGATGCATTGCTGATTTTCATGATGTGAATCTGTGGGGTACATATCAATTTTGACGGCGCAGGTACAAAGTTACCGTTACCTTCCTCGAGCTTCATCCCAAAACCATGTCAGCAAGGAGACCATGGCTGTGAAGAGTCCAAAGATTGGGGACCTGGGCCCCAAACCCCAAGAAAGGCCAGACTGCTGGGAGCAACACGAATCGGCAGGACTTTGATCCTTGCACTCCGGAGAAGGCTGGGCCTTCAAAAACAGATGAATCCCCGATCCCCTGAGCCCAGTTCATGGAGGCTTCAAGCTGGCTACGATTACATGACATCCATTGGAAAGATACTGGCCAAATCTAATGTTTTTTTTTTTCTGGTTTCAAAGATACTTGAAATTCCAAATCCCAATTGATTCACATGTTTAAAGCAGGGCACCAGAAATCCCTCCAGGATGGAAATTCATGATTTCTAGGGCACTGTTCTGTGCAAGGTCGGACAGTCCTGCACTTCGACGGCGTCGACTCCGTCCCCTCCGTCCCCTGCGACAACGGAGGTTGGGCGAAAGCCAGCCATTCGTCCCCAAGACGGCGGGTAGATGGGGTGTGACATGCGAAGTCGTGAAATCCAATGTGGAACGAGCATGGCAATCCTACACCATGTTTTTTTGGCAATTGATTGGAGTTACTCCGGTGTTGAATGATATGCTTGGAAGCAGCTGTTTGGATTGGCTCGCATGGTTCTGCTCTGCTATGTGTCACTTCAGCAGAAAGGGCATTTTTCCCTTGGAAGTCATCCCATTAAAAGAAGAAGGATATTCAGGCTCGGATAGGGATGGGATGCCACTGTTTCTTTGGTCAGGAAAAAGTGCTTCCAGCCGACCATGGAGCAGATGTCTCAAATGTGGGGACCTCAAATGTTTGCTGGATGTGTCGATTTGCATGCTGTACTTCTCACATGGTTCACTGGTTCACTGCATTCATTTGCAAAGCCATGAATTTACACCTTGCTTCTCCCGGTGAGGGACTCTCTTCACTTTTTATCTACAAGAACTGCACCCAGTATGCAGCCCCAAGCCCTTCAACCGCGCTGCCACCGATCCATGCCTTGCCAGCCAGAGCTTAGCTCCATGCGCGCTGCAGGATGCCAAACAAATTGTGGAAACCGCGTGGGAAGACTACATAAGCATGAAGAAGGACCGAGATTTATCGTCCATCTTTCTGGAAGGGTGTTGAGACTTGTATTATCTTGTATTTTGATGTATTTTGAATATCTTTAATTAATTTATGTTGTTGGAAAGAGGAATTTTGGAGGGCTCGGGGGTCGAAATGGGGCAATCTTCGGTGAAACTGTGGTGCATCCATCTGTACATAATCTTTGCGTAGCTTCACCTGCGCATCAAGAGCTCCACGGAGTCCTTCCGGAACGTGCGACGGATTTTCTGTGGGGCGATCCCACAGAAAATTGGGGCTGTGGCAACTCCAACAGTAAAGCTTCGATTTTAGTGGGTATCCCGGTATAGCAATTCTTGGTCATTTGGGGAGGGCTTATGGCGGTTTACCACGTTATGAGCACCAGGATTGGACTGATTCAAGACTTGGGATAGAACAGAAAGCGGTCCACTTTTCTGGGCACCAACGAGTATCTTTTCTTGGGGCAAATCCAAGTCCCAGCGAACTACAGCTATAGTTTCTTGCATTTTTTCGGGATAAGACCAGGGTACGCGGAGATGAAACTATCCATAGCTTGGCCCTTGGGATCTAGATCCGAACGCATGATGACATGTTGGAAAATTCCAAAGATTGGAACGTACATGTAGAGCATAGCCCATGGCACATCAAATGAAAGGAATCGTTGCATAAACCCTTGACATGGAGTATGCTCTTTGACTCTTAGGGCTTTGTTGCATTGGAATTTCGCTTTCCATTTTTGCCACGAAGTGCCAGGCCATTCCATGCGCCAGCACAATCAGTACGGTGCTGATTCCACGCAGCGAGACGGAGCAGGGAACCTGGTGGAGTGCGATGATCTCATCGGATGACAAAAATGAAAGCCCCCCCTCGAAATCTTGGTGTCAGCTATTGAACACATGGTGGAATTCGAAATCCCCGAGGCCTATATTTTTGCTAAGGACAACGCCGGTTATTTCTGGGTCCCATTTTTTTTTTGGAAAAAACCACTGCAAAGGCTGGACCAACCAGAGCCCTCACCAGGCACGGTGGACAGGGGTCACGTGGATGACCCCAGGGTGTCACATCACACACTAGCCTCGATATCCTCAATGCGTTTTAAAGGAACCCCTACAGCAAACCAGGATTTCCATGTGGCATGAAGAACCAAATTCTTCCGCAAGATTTTCCTTGGAATTCTGGGACAGCCCCCAAAGACGTACAAAAAGATCCATGGGGCCCGGGGTGTTCCTGCAGATCATAGGCATCTCATTGGTATTCCATTGGTGATCGCTTGGATCACCGTTGCACTGCAGGCACTGCAGGCACCGTTCAGCCTCCCGTTGGTGTTACTTCCAATGTGAAGTGCGCGGCCTTGTGACTGACAGTGATAGTCCCGTCATTGCTTTGCAACTGCACAAGTGTGACAGACCCATTGGGACTGACTTTTTTTGCGAACGATTGGGGTGCAACATGTTCCACCAACTTGATTCCGGAGCTTTAGGTACACGTATCTGCTGCCAGCCCATCCATCCAGTGTCCGCCGAGTCGGTGTTGTGGCCAGCCCGGTTCTATTGGCCCGACCACATGTGGTCTACAGATTGCCCGAATGTCCTGCATTCAATGTGGCAACACGGTCGACGGCGAGCGCCAAATGGTGTGCGCTGTCGATGAGCAGCGGGATGAGGCGGGATGAGGCGGGATCTGCGTTTTTTTTTTCCAATGGAAGGTCTCTCACCCCTCCCTTTATGCGATAGTGGTTGAAAGGTTGAACGTCCACAATAGATGACAATAGATGACAATAGATGACTCAGATGACCCAATCCTTCTGTGATGGCTCCTTCGGTTCTTCAGCTGTCGGCTTTGCCAGACTGTGGCTGCTGACCACGCAGCGAATGCCGCCACAAGGTCAGGTTGCGTCAGATGGAGGGTGACAGATATTTGGGTGATTTGACTTGTACCCACCTGAGTTCTTGTCTCAAACTTGGAAGATCACTTTTGGAAGACTGAAAATGACTAGCCCATGTGACCCTATATGCGTCAGGGCCGGAGCAATCACTTGGAGAAATTTGTGCCCAATGAGTTTGGGTCACTGGGCCCTATTTGGTAGGATGTTCATGTTTGTTTGAGAATTGGATACCCCCAAATCCCATGGTCAATGACCATTTTCCTGATTGACAGTGGTTATTTTGAGTTCTACCGACAAAGCCATTCCCCTCCCTGACTGCAGGTGCTGATCATTGAGACGCTTAAAATCGCTCAAACTTGTCTCAGCCAATGTGTCTGGAAAGTGTCACAGCCGATGCGTGTGGAAAGAAGATATCTGAGTTGGTTGGTGGAACAACGGGGATATGATTTTAGGTCCCTTCAAAGTGTAACCTTTGAGGTTCGGTTTTGATTGCTGTACCTGCACGCAAAACTATGTTCGGGTCAAGGCCAATTTTCTTAAGGTATTTCAACATTGCAGGCAGATATTTTCCAAGATTTGTTCCCAAACATTGTTCCAAACTATTTGAGTATCGCAAACAACAAATTGGCACATTTGAGGGCTCATATACCAACCATCGGAGCAAGTGGGGTGCAAAATGATGTCCCTGACGTCGGAGCGGCCGAGACCGCTTCCTGGCTATGGCTCAAGCTCCGTTTGGTGAAGACAAGACTGGTGCAGGGTTCATGAATCATTCGATCATTCGATTTTGTAACACTTGGATGATTATTACCCGGCCTGGTAAACTAACAGTTCGCTATGCAAAATGGCCCTAATCGAAATAGTTGATTTACCTATTCAAAGTGGTGATTTTCAATACATGATTAGATGAGGACTTTCAGATCTGAAGGACCACAAGTCAATGCAACGCCATCCAGTGCGCCAGTGCGCCATCCTTAAAGGTGTATCCTTTCCTGGCAGTGGTGAATTATAAAAAACAACAGCGTGCGTGCTGACTTTGAACCTTGCGACTCCGAGAATTGCACCTTCCAATTTTTTAGCACATGTGAAGACCATATACTCAATGGATTGGATTAAGGGAAAATTTACAGGAAAACCCCATATTAAATGGGAAAATCTATGGTTTCCTGTAAATTTTCCCTTAATCCAATCCATTGATATACAGTACTGGTTCAAGGGTGATATCAGCTGTGCTCGTTTCACCGTTGCACCTGGAGCTATGCTCACCATGCAGTTTTTTCGGCCGTGGGCACCAACTCCACCGAAGGGCAAAGATCCAGTGTTTCACTAACAACAATTGGGTTATACTTCCAGAGTGGTGATATAATGGAGAAACACTGGGGTTTGTCTGAAAACATCTGAAAGCCCCGAAATTTGATGATCAGAAAAACATCATTTTTTGATATTTTTGCCTATTAAAAACCCGTGGCTTTCGACATCTTAAAACTATTCCGATGTCAGATCTTGGATCTTCAGCCGCTGCACACAAATCTGCACACAGGGCGCCTGGGTAAAAGGTTCGCTTGCTGAATGGGGAGTGTGAAGTTGGTGACTGCCTCGCATGGGAAGTAATCAGCTGTTATGGTGTTGACCAGTCGCATTTCATGGTGTCTCGTTCGAACGCGACCTGACGCTGTCATTGGTTCAAGGGTGACACAAGCTGTGCTCGTTTCACCTGCCTCCTCCTGGAGCTATGCTCGCAATGCAGTTTCTAGGCCGTGGGCTGGTGCCAACTGACCTGGGTGACGGGCAAAGAACATATAGTCGGGACATAACCAACTATGAAGAAACAAATGGGTTTGTCTGAAAGCAGGGTACACCCCAAATTTGATGGTATATAACACCTCATTTTTTCTATATTGAAATTATATACCATTTCCGGGGTACACCCCATTCTCAGACACACGCAAACCATGCAAAATTGCATGTTTGGTCTTGATGCGAAGACGAGCATTCACGAATTTGTCACTTCATGTCAATGACGCTTCTTTACAGATTCCATCAGTTATCATCAGTTCCTTCCACATGATTTTCTAGTTTGTGCATGTTTGTGCAGCTGGTTCCGCGGCCAGGCCTACTTTTAAGCACACATGTGGCAGCAGCAGCAGCCAAGGGGATGAAGTTCATGGCGCCCAGTGGGTCCACCCAGGGGGGGGTTACCCCCCATGGGGGGGATACATAGACATATGCATATATGCATACATATACATACTGTATACATTTGCACATACACATACTACATACGTACATATACATACATACATATATAATTATATATATACATACATATACATACATGTACATATATACATACATATACATATATACATATACACATATACACATACATATACATGTACATATACATGTACATATACGTATATATATATACGTACGTATGTACGTACGTACGTACATACGTACATACGTACATAGGTACATACCTACATACGTATGTACAAACGTACGTACAATACGTACGTACATACATACGTATATAGATACGTATATAGATACGTATATAGATACGTATATAGATACGTATATAGATACGTACATACATACATACATACGTACATACGTACATACGTACATACATACATACATACGTACGTACGTACATACATACATACATACATACACTAATACACTAATACACCAGTACACTAATACACTAATACACTAATACACTAATACACTAATACACTAATACACTACTACACTAATACACTAATACACTAATACACTACTTGCACATATATATATATATATGTACATGTATATATATATATGCATATATAAATACATATATATATATATGTATGTATGTAATGTAATGTAATGTAATGTAATGTAATGTAATGTAATGTAATGTAATGTAATGTAATGTATGTATGTATGTATGACTTACATATACATATAGGGACCATCACCATCTCGGGGGGAGGGGGGACCACCAGATATATATATATATATATTATAGTTCCCATACGTTCCCCCTTTTTGTGAAGTAATTTCCCTGTCAGAACCACAAACTGGTAAACTTCCTCTTTGGGAGTGCCATTTTTCTAAGCTCCAAGGTGCGCCAGTGAGCCACGAGGCAGCGAAACGCACGTGGACAATTGTGGAACGGATCACAACTTTACAAAAGATGATTTAGGTAAAGCCAATAACAGAATATAATTCACATCCCCTATTTCCGAAATGAATGGTATACAGCATGTAAAAATGGAAGTTTATTACTGGGTTGACCAAATTACTGGTGATCCAAATGGTTTTTCTTCTTCCGTCGTGGATGTCACAGGTGAAAGGCTATGAAAGGCTATACCGCCTAGCCCAAATGTTGTTTTTCTGCATGGTTTCCCTTCGATTTTCCAGGATATTGGATGATTTTGGAGAGTTCCCATGATTTTCGGACCATTTCGGACCATTTCGGACCATTTCGGACCATTTCTGACCATTTCGTCCAACAACATCCAGGCTTTGATGGCTTTGCTGAGTGAGAAGGGGCAACCCTTGGATCCCATGGTGTGCCCTGGCGGTCTGATGTGCTCCAGATCTTGCGCGATTTTGTCCCTGAGTGTTTCAGGGATTTTCCATCGGATTTGCTACAGAATTTCCTGTGCCCTCTGGTAAACTAACGTAGCTATGGAAAATCACCATGATAAATGGGTAAATCCACTATTTCTGTGGCAATTCTTGATAGCTATTTTGACATAACCAGAGGGTAGATTCTCCTGGTTATCATCCCATTGAGATTAAGGTCCTCCCTGGCAGCCATGGCTGAATCGATTCAGAAGCAGGAGCCTGTGGATATACCTGGGGTTAGTGGGATTTATTGGGATTCAATCCGATATATACTGTCATCAACAATATGATAGTTGGTGGTGTGTCTGAAAAGGGTGTATAGTGTATATATAGCGTATCTGTGCTACAGGACTTTTGGGTCCATAGTTTCACACGAACCCATTTTTGGGAAGATGATAGGAAGATGAGCCTGCAAAGGGTCCACTGCTATGGCATCCATAGCTGATTGAGCTTCGAGTTGTGTTCCGGCATTCAAAGATGATTTGTTTGGAGAATGCCCAAGTCCCTCCAACACCAGAACTAATTTGGGAAGCCTTTCATAGTCCCTTTTCAAGTGGCAAGGGATATGCTCTGTGGAGAACCTCTGATCTTTCCCACCTGTTTCAGGATCCCTCCTCTCGGGAAGAGTCAGTGACTTCCATCAAGAATTTGCTGAAGGGACTGTTGGATAGCATTTCGAGCCACTTGGACTTGATGACTTGGTGATGAAATGCTGCTGCTTTCTCTTGGAAAAGATGGTAAACTTAGAACAGTTATCCTCGAAAAGAGTAGGTCTATATTAGGGGGTTTCCATTCAAATGGAGCTACTTTTAGACCAAAATGGATGGTTTATACAGGACATTCCCAAAAGTTAGAATGGATGATTTGGATTGGCTATCGGGGGTCCCCCTTTTTGAGCAACCACCATAAAATGAGTATCATTTGCGTATGTGCTAGTATATATTTTTGCACATTTCTAGAATACTGTTTTCCATTGTGGTTTACATATCATGAATGTTACATCATATATGATTATGTGTATATATATACACATGTATGTAAACATTGACATGTACTTCTATTTTTTCCGTTGGCTATCCAGATTTTGATGGATAAAACCCCACTTCTGGTGACAAATCGGCTGAGGTCAGCACAGCATCGCGCAGATCTGCCCTTAGCAGCTACGGTTCATGATGACCATGGTGCAAAGCACAGAATGCAATGCCAATATCTAGCTGTCCATCTAGCTACCCATCTAGCTACCCATCTAGCTGTCCATCTAGCTGTCCATCTAGCTACCCATCTAGCTGTCCATCTAGCTGTCCATCTAGCTGTCCATCTAGCTGTCCATCTATCTATCTCTATCTATTTCTATCTATCTCTATCCATCTCTATCTGTCTTTATCTCTCTCTCTCTCTCTATCTCTCTCTATCTATCTCTATCTCTATCTATCTCTACCTCTCTCTACCTCTCTCTCTCTCTATCTCTCTATCTATCTCTATCTCTATCTATCTCTACCTCTCTCTACCTCTCTCTCTCTCTCTATCTCTCTATCTCTCTCTATCTCTCTCTATCTCTCTCTATCTCTCTCTATCTCTCTCTATCTCTCTCTATCTATCTCTATCTATCTCTATCTATCTCTATCTATCTCTATCTCTCTCTCTCTATCTCTCTATCTATCTCTATCTATCTCTATCTATTGATATATCTACCTATCTCAAAATATCGACAGTATGTACATGATATCACTGTGTTTTTGATTTATTATCTACCCTCTGGTAAACTAACATAGCTGTTAAACATCATTATTTTTAGTGGGTTAAATCAACTATCAATGGCCATGTTCAATAGCTATTTTGACATAACCAGAGGGTTGCGAGGTCCAGAAACACTGGAGACACCCCAGGAAATCCGTGACGAATCAGAGCGCCTTCGTCAGCTGCAACGCCATGAAGACGGCTGACATGGCACATGCGGAGACCATCAAGCGCTTCGGCCGGGCGGTGGGGGATGGTGGGGATGGTGGGGATGGTGGGGTTGGAGCGCTTGGATTTTCCGAGGGGAAACAGGTTCCCAGTATATCCCCATTGTGGTTGGAGAACATCCCATGATTCACCATGAAAAATCGGGAAGAAACATGGAGGATGAAATCCTCCAACATAGAGGATTTAACTAGATTTAACTATCCTAAAAACCGTGGCTTTCACATGCTCCACAAGCACACTGAAATGGGGATCATCTTGAATTTTTTCATGGTCCCCCAGGACCAGGAACCAAGTGCTACAGGGTTTTGTTTAGGGAGCATGTAGGATTGGGGGGAAGTGACTACCAATAGTTACTCAGTTTCTATTATCAACTATCCCCCATTGAAGGATTGTCTAGTAACTAGTAGTTGCTTCTGTTGGGATTGTCAACTATTATAAACTATCCCAGAAAACACAGTTCTGGTGGGACTGGTATTGAATCTAGTAATGAGTTCAGGGCCCCTGAAAGGGACTTCAGATGATATGGGGAAGTGATTAGCCAGACCGCCACCAGCCCGAGCCCAAGGAAAGAAATCAATTGGACCGATACAAGTGCTGCGTACTCAACGCAACTTGGATGGTTTTTTGTCTGTCTGTCTCCTTTAAGGAGGTACCTGCGTCCTCAATATTGATGGTTGACCATTTTCCCAGTTTTTTTATTGCAGGAGCTTGGGGGTATCATTCGTTGATCCAAAAGAGATCCCCCATTTTGAAACCGACCGTTGAGGCGATTGTTTGGAGATTTGCCATGTGGCCCCGTGTTTTTTTTTTACCACCGGGACATCCTGTCAATCTGATGGAATCCCTTGCCTCTCAAGTTTAATGTTGGTTTTGAGACAAAGAATTTGTCGGAACATCTACTTCAAGGAACGCAAAGCTGAGGCACATCCGTGACCCTGCCATCCACCAGACAGTGTAAATATACAGAATGTACACATGTATAGACTATGGGCAGACATTCACAGATGCTATGTATACCACGGTGAGGAGCAAAAATCCGCATGTACCATGAATTTGGCTCAGGTGCCAAGGGGAATTCGAGGTGCTACTGGGCTTCCAGGGCTTATGGCTTTAGGTAATGGGAAATCTCCAACTATTGTGAAATATCACCATATGATATCACCTAATATAGTGTGACACCCAATAAACAACTACCAGTTGGAGATCGTTTCTGCATACCACCCACTTATGGTGATCCGATGGTTTCTACATGGCATTGGGTTAACGAAATAAGTTCCTGATCGGCTGATGGTAACCGACTCCGAAGCGTGTTATGTTGTGCGAAGCTTTCTTGCGGAAGCTTTCTCTTCCTGACGTCTCTGATCTGAAGGAAGAGTCATTTTTCTTGTCAGCGTTATGATTTCGCATGTGGATTTGTGTGAAAATCGTAAAAAGCCCATTCCATCCCATAGTTTTGACAAACACTCCAACCAATTATATAAACCGATTTTGCCCAACTTTCCCATGGTAACCTTGATTTTTTTGGGTGACTGTGTCCCCTTCAACTTTCAGTCTTGGTCCAGGCCCTGAATAGCACCTGGACTAGCTGTTTCCACCAGGCCAGGACCATGTCGTTTTTTAGGTTTTAGATCGACTGAAAACATGTTTTTTTTGCCAGTGAATGTCTAGGAAATGTGAGGCTTGTCCAGCTGTTTGAAATTGTTTTGGTCTAATTTGGTCTAATTCTTCACTCCGATTGGAAAATAATCACTAGACAACACGCAAGACATTACACTTTGAGAGCTTCAACATGCAGGCAGAATGATGTGCTGATCGAAGCATTCCAGCGAACCATCTTATTGGGATATATTGCGATTCAGAAACTTTCCCCGATTCAGAAACTCCGATTCAGAAACTCCAAGGATTCAAGAAACTCCGGGTTGCCCCGATTCAGAAACTCCAGGTTGCCCGGATTCAGAAACTCCAGCGTGTCCCGATTCAGAAACTCCAGGTTGTCCCGATTCAGAAACTCCAGGTTGCCCCGATTCAGAAACTCCAGGTTGACCCGATTCAGAAACTCCAGGTGGCCCCGATTCAGAAACTCCAGCGTGTCCCGATTCAGAAACTCCAGGTGGCCCCGATTCAGAAACTCCAGGTTGCCCCGGTTCAGAAACTCCAGGTTGCCCCGATTCAGAAACGCCACTGTGTCCCGATTCAGAAACTCCGGGTTGACCCGATTCAGAAACTCCAGGTGGCCCCGATTCAGAAACTCCACTGTGTCCCGATTCAGAAACTCCGGGTTGACCCGATTCAGAAACTCCAGGTTGCCCCGATTCAGAAACTCCAGGTTGCCCCGGTTCAGAAACTCCAGGTTGCCCCGATTCAGAAACTCCAGGTTGTCCCGATTCAGAAACTCCAGCGTGTCCCGATTCAGAAACTCCAGGTTGACCCGATTCAGAAACTCCACTCTGTCCCGATTCAGAAACTCCACTCTGACCCGATTCAGAAACTCCAGGTGGACCCCATTCAGAAACTCCAGGTTGCCCCGATTCAGAAACTCCACTCTGTCCCGATTCAGAAACTCCACGTTGCCCCGATTCAGAAACTCCATAGAGTTCTTGTCACGATTGCAAATCATCATTTTCTAAACTTCCCCCCCAATGCCCTACACGCAATGGTATTCCTCAATGCCAATCCCTCCCCTTCATAGAGTTCTTGTCACGATGGCTAGTCATTTTCTCAACTCCCCCCCCAAAGCCATACATGCAATGTTATTCCTCAATGCACATCCTTCCCTTTCATAGAGTTCTTGTCACGATTGTAAGTCATTTTCTAAACTTCCCCCCCCAAACCCCTACATGCAATATAAGTCCTCAATGCAAATCCTTCCCTTTCATAGAGTTCTTGCCACGATTGCAAGTCATTTTCTAAACTTCCCCCCCCAAAGCCCTCCATGCAATAGTAATCCTCAATGCAAATCCCTCCCTTTCATAGAGTTATTGTCACGATTGCATGACATTTTCTAAACTTCCCCCCCCAAAGTCCTACATGCAATGTTATTCCTCAATGCGCATCCTTCCCTTTCATAGAGTTCTTGTCACGATTGTAAGTCAATTTCTAAACTTCCCCCCCCAAACCCCTACATGCAATATCAGTTCGCAATGCAAATCCTTTCCTTTCAAAGAGTTCTTGCCACGATTGCAAGTCATTTTCTAAACTTCCCCCCCCAAAGCCCTCCATGCAATAGTTATCCTCAATGCAAATCCCTCCCTTTCATAGAGTTATTGTCACGATTGCAAGTCATTTTCTAAACTTCCCCCTCCAAAGCCCTACATGCAATGTTATTCCTCAATGCACATCCTTCCCTTTCATAGAGTTCTTGTCACGATTGCAAGTCATTATCTAAACTTCCCCCCCCAAACCCCTACATGCAATATCAGTCCTCAATGCAACTCCTTCCCTTTCAAAGAGTTCTTGCCGCGATTGCAAGTCATTTTCTAAACTTCCCCCCCCAAAGCCCTCCATGCAATAGTAGTCCTCAATGCAAATCCCTCCCTTTGATAGAGTTCTTGTCACGATTGCATGACATTTTCTAAACTTCCCCCCAAGAAGCCTACATGCAATGGTATTCCTCAATGCACATCCTTCCCTTTCATAGAGTTCTTGTCACGATGGCAAGTCATTTTCTAAACTTTCCCCCCAAAACACTACATGCAATATCAGTCCTCAATGCAAATCCTTCCCTTTCCAAGAGTTCTTGTCAGGATTGCCAGTCATTTTCTAAACTTCCCCCCCCAAAGCCCTCCATGCAATAGTAATCCTCAATGCAAACCCCTCCCTTTCATAGAGTTATTGTCAAGATTGCAAGTTATTTTCTAAACTTCCCCCCCAAAGCCCTACATGCAATGTTATTCCTCAATGCACATCCTTCCCTTTCATAGAGTTCTTGTCACGATTGTAAGTCATTTTCTAAACTTCCCCCCCC
>Ga0126342_10016254_pt1 | contig 12984 bp, 13 predicted proteins | sample Cyp1metagenome_FD_92528 | JGI IMG/M metagenome (GOLD analysis project Ga0126342, IMG submission 92528) | Coral microbial communities from Lord Howe Island, Old Settlement Bay, Australia - Cyphastrea 1 metagenome | ecosystem: Host-associated > Invertebrates > Cnidaria > Coral ... | reverse complement strand
TCGTGTGTCGTGTGACGTGTGTCCTGTGACGTGTGACGTGTGACGTTTGACGTGTGACGTGTGACGTGTGACGTGTGACGTGTGACGTGTGACGTGTGACGTGTGACGTGTGACGTGTGACGTGTGACGTGTGACGTGTGTGTGCGCGTGGATATATATATATATATATAGCACATGTATAGTATATATATATATACATATGCAGATACATATACATATGCAGATACATATACATATACATATACATATATACAAATTCATTGTGTATGTATGTGAACACATTGAGAGAGAGAGGGAATAGATTGTGATGTATAGATGTCTAATATTTATTCATATCCTATCTGCCGGCGCGGCCGTGGCTGGCACTCCTGAGCCAGCTGCCGGATGCCTGGACCCTGAGCAGCGAGTGGGTTTTTGGGATTTTTTGGGATTATTCCACGGGATCTCCCATTTTTTTGGTGATTGTCTATTGATGTCTATTGAAGCCTCAAATGGTGGAACCAACCATTACCCCCCATTTTTGTTGGCGTTCACGTCACTAGGATGATATCACCAGGTGAAAAAAGGAGTCCATAGGGATACCCCAATGTATGCCCAGTTTAATAGGGGAACTAAGGTTTCAAACCATTGGATTGTGCAGGTTCCATATTCGGGGACCAGCCAACATGGGGCTTGATTGCTTCGTTTATTCTGGAGACTGAACCCTCTAGATATTAACATAGCTTAATTGGAAAAAAAACTTAAATCATCCCACTGATACAGTGGCGATGCTTCATGGGGCCGCTTTACATGTACCACATGATGAACTGAAGTTCTGTGAGGTGGTGAAGAAAACATGTCCTTTAGGGGATGTGTCTGACAATAGGGTATACCCCAAACAATTTCTAGATAGCAATGTTATGCAATGTTGATATAGGGAAGATGGTAAACCATTGGATTGTGGGGCACCCTATTTTAAGAGAAACCCATCTGCGGTAGGTGAAATATTCCCATCTTTGTTGGTGTATGCCTCCATGTTTGCTGGTGATAATCTCCAATCTGATCCGTTTCAATCACATTTCTGATGAGGAAGTCCCCCTGGTGGTGAAAGTTGGCTCAATTCCTCCTTTGGTGAAATCTCCATTTGTTCTGGTAACATCATGTTAGCTGGGGAAAAAAAAAACATGATTTGTGCTACATCTCTGGTAAAATCCTCATCTTTGTTGAAAAAAATACCCAAAATGGTACAAAAACTCCTGCTGGTTACCATCTTGTAGACTAACATTGCGAACTGGAAAATCACCGTGGCAATATGTAAATCATCTATAAATGGGCCAGGGCAACAAAAATCCCCGTCATTTCCCCCCAGAAAGAAGATAAAAGAACAGCCCTTCAGGCAGCTGTGGCCTGTGATGGTTTGGCGGCCGGCTGGTCCAATGTTAAGGTTCGAACCTGCCACAATTTGTTGTGCCCAGGGGAACCTTGAATGTGAGTTTCCCCAGCAAGAAACCTGGCAACTTCAGTACCAAAAATGGGGACTATAAGCGATGTAATTCAAACTGCTCAAACATGGGTTTTTTCAGTGATGTAGGTACTCAAAACTGGTGCATTTCACCAATTTCATCAATTTCACTGAAGAGAAAATGTGATTCAAATCGAGAAGACACCAAGATTTAAGCAGAGACAGGATGGGATGACACCAGCTGAGCACTGAGCAGTGTCAAAAACCTATTCTTGGCCGATTGGAAAATCCCTTGACAACACGGATGTTTCCTGTAAGGGATTGAGATGATAGTCTGCGATAATCCTCAATATATCAAGGGTAGATTTGGGGTAGCATACCACTGCAAAAGTCATCAGCCAACTGCAGGCTGCGCTGCGCCTGTTCCATATCCAATTCGGGCTCTGCGGCTGCACCGCCACTTGCCACTGAATCCTATGGCGGTGCGAAAACTATCCAGGTGAGATACATATATATATATATGATTCTATGTGCATAGATAGATAGATAGATAGATAGATAGACAGATAGACAGATAGACAGATAGACAGACAGACAGACAGACAGATAGATAGATAGATATGTAGATACGTAGATACGTAGATACGTAGATACGTAGATACGTAGATGGGTATATATGATACAGTTCAAACATACAAACTGAAGATGCTGCAAACGTGCAGGACCTTGTAGGGCATCTATGTTCATCTGAACTGATATCTATGCATAGCTTCTCTCCGCCCGCTGTCCTCCACATACCTCGGCGAACAGAGGCAGTGAACCCCTAGAGCCCTAGATTTCATGGGTCAATGTTGGTCAATTTTGGGGGGAAACAGATTTTCTTAGCATCCATGTTCAGACAAGCTTTAAAGTTATCCAGTTATCCATGGTTATCCCTTATTCAACAGATAGAAATGATAGAAATGTCAATTCCCATGTTTAACCAATAAGAAAGTGATGGAAGCCACGCTGTTCTGTCTTTTTGGGGATGACTATCTTGGCAGCCACGCCGATGGAAGTTTTGTTGCTCCTTGCGACGCTCAAAGAGCTGCCAGGCTGGTTCCTTGCCATGGTAGATGAAGGAAATAGATGAGGATGCCAGGGGATATGGGGGTTCCCTAAGTCATAGGGGTACCCTCAAAAAATCTCAAAAATCATCCATTTATAGCTAGGATTCTCCCTGAAAAAAAAAAACATCCAGCGTTTTTAAGGGGTACCCCCATTTTTTGGACACCCCCATATCTACAAATCAATGGGAATGGAATATCGATTATCATCTCTTGGGGAGAAATTGATGGTTGATTCAACCATCTAAAAATGATGTTTTTTCAGGGGATATCATGAGGAATTCATGATTCAATGATGATCTGGTGAAATATGTGGTCATGGTGAAATTTTGATCACCTGACCAAAAAGATTTTCCATCAAGTTGGGACCCCTGCCTCAGCGCCGCCCCAACCATCCAGCTCTTCATCCTGTCGAGATGGCGACCAAGGAATCCAGAGATGGCTCTGCAAAATTCGGTGGAAAACCATGGAAAAAACCCATGGATTCCCCTGGATTCCCATGGCATATCATCAGTTCTTGGGGAACTAACCACCCAATCTCAGGATCTCACGGCCAGAAGCGCTACAAGATCGGTGAAGTCCACCTGCCGGAGATGGCTTCTCTGTCCCAAAACATCTGGAGGCTTCAAATCCATATATATATTATTATATATATATATATATATTATTATATATATATATTATTATATATATAATTATATATATATATATGAAAAATATATGAAAATCATCTATATGAAAATCATCTGTATGAATCATAATGAACATTGATGAATCATAATGAATAGTGATGAATCATGATGAATCATAATAAATCCCAAACCAGATGTCTTGATTTATCTGGGATTTTCCCATGGATTTTCCGTGCCGCACCTGGGCCTTTTTCCTGGATTTCTCAGGCACTTTCTCGGGCGCCTTCTCAGCCTGCCTGGAATTCTAGGAGGTGCAGGTCAAGGATGCTATGGTTTCTTTTAAAGAAAGAGACATCTGCAAGTTGGAACACATGATTGATATGGGTTGAAATAGATTGAAACAGATTGAAATAGATTGAAATGATCTTTCCATCATTCCATCTTACATTATGGAGATTTTGCTTAAGTGGAAGTCACGTCCTGGCCTCCTTGGTAATACCAAGACACCGGCTGCACCCACCATCGGTAGGTTCTGGCGAGGACGGGGGTCCGCAACATCCGCAACAGGACATGAGCAGCCAATTCTGAAATCCAATGTTGGAAGTAATATGAAGTACCCTCTGGTAATTTAACATAGCTATTGAAAATGACCATAGAAATAGTGGATTTTCCCATGAAAAATTGTGATTTTCCATAGCTATTTTGACATAACCAGAGGGTCATCACTAGCCCAAGAAGTTGGGATTTCTTAAAATGAAACATCCCCGAGAACTGGATGGAGAACCCCACCTCCGCTCCCAGCAAGACTCCCACGGGATCTCCCTCAGCACCAGGCCCGTGAGTGCAGGAAATGTCCGTCCTGGCGATGGCTACCAGGGGACTGGTCAACTCCAAAAGAAATGGGCGGAAATCCAGAATTTATGGTCATGATATGGCCAGTATTGGTGATTTTAGTGGGAAAAGTCAGTTTTGAAATCGATGTTGAAGTATGTTGAAGTTACCTTTTGTGTTGCGAATCCCCCTAAATGTTGACGACATGACAAAAAATGACGTATATACAATGATGGTACCACGGTGTTGTTCCCTCCCCTCAGATGTTCAGGTGCAATTTCAGCAATGCTTGGCCTCTCAGACGTTCTAGCATCAGACTTGCCTTAGCAATTCCCACGTGACCTCACCAAAACATGTTGTAAATGATATAGACTCCTCATCTTACCCACGATAACTTGTTGCAAGTTGAACTGCATGTCCTCTGGCAATTCAAACATGGCCATAGTCAATCTCCAGTTTCATACGTAAATCAGATACAACTCGACTCTTAACAAAGATATCTAAATCTGGTAAATCCCGATTTACAAATGATATTCCCATACAATATGCCCATTTATAGTGGATTTTCCAGGCCATGTTTGATTACCATGGCCCAAGGTTGGGAGGACCCAAAAAAATCCAACATTGGCGGAAAAGACAAGAGTAAGATATTGCTTAACTGAACATATATTGATCAGTTCCTGAAATGTTCATTGGCGATATCACATGTTCTACTGGTTCTCTACCCATCTTATATCATGTTATCCGTTTTTCATAGATAAATCATGGATAAATGGCCAGTTACGAAGACAGACTCCCCTACTCAGACGACATCGAAATGCCAAGTGTCCATTCTTGTCGCCCTTCTCATGTGCCTCGCATACGTCTCTGGGCTGTGATTGGCGCCCGGTTGTGATGACAACCAGTATGCCAATGTGAAATCCAACATTTGCTGTGAATCCCCAAAAAAGAGGGGTGGTATAACATGGTATAGCCCCCTACAATCATCAACAGGCGTTTTGAACACTGCTCAATGATGATCTTGCCCGTGAAGAATGAAGATTCCCACTGCCATGAGTGGATTTCCGCATGTCCCCAGCGCCTTCAAGTCCTTGTGCTTGACATTGGCACCACTGGAGGCCTGAGAACATCAGGATTGTCATCCCCTATGCGGCCTATGCGCATGCGATACCCTTGAATGAATATTGATTAATGGTGATTAATGGTTAATAAATGTTAATAAATGTTAATAATGGTGAATGATACCCAACATTCCACCGAAATCATGTCATTTTTGTAGGGAATCCACTCATAAAAGAGGAGTTCTTCTCGATTCACATCGACGATTCGTGCGGTTGGAAAAATCTCAGTGCCCTGCAGCTGTTGAAACCGCACTATCGGCGGCCCATGGGATCCTTGGCATACCATGAAACCAAGGATTGCCACTGGTTGGATACCATCGCAACCAGTAGAAACCCGGCTCACAACGCGCAAAGGCGCCCAAAAAGTCACAAAGCGATTTCTATCGATGTCGCCCCTTCACCTTTTGCTCTCATTGTCAGGTCACTGTTAGCCTCTTGTGGGCTTTGCACCGCCCTTCCATGTTGCACATCACTGTGAACATGCCCATGGTGCCAAATTCAATCACACAGTCAAATAATGTCAAATATTCCCGAATCATAGACTATCTCTATGCGCAAAATTTGGACGTGCTCAGGGATAGATGTTGCCAGCATCGCAGAGATGGTGAGATCCACGACAGCACTGCATGGCCACATGGAGGGCCACGACTAGGCGATCTCTGCAGGACAAGTGCTGCAGGTGCCATCTCGGTTCAGTCTCGGGCTCCGGAGACTCTAAATTCCAAGTAGCTGCGTAGCTTTGATTCCGAACTTCTTGACGTCCCAGTCGCAATTTTTGTGAACGAACAAGGAGGCAAAGCCCATTTCCATTCAACCTCTGCCCCAACTCACGAAGCAACTCATCGAATACACAGCCCCTGAGTTGCATTCGCTCGACACTTTGCCATAAATTCCTCGATGGTTTCCTGAACAAACTTCTCATGGACAGACCTCGTGACCCTGCCTTACTCCTGCGCAAAGGGCATCGAATCAGCAACTCAAACAGGATGCAATGCGTTCTGGAAAGAGGCTCACGGCTGCAGCCACAAGGCCAAATCTCCTGACACCAAAAAATCCAATGAACATCAAACCAGTGAGGAATTCAAAGTAATCCGGAGCATTGAAAGAGATGACTACTGCTCTTTGCTTCTATCTTTGAGTGTAAAGAATTCAAAGAGCTCACAAGCACTTCACAAAAAGACAAATGTAGTAGAGGTCCTTGCAGGCATGAAGTGTCATTCGTGAGGACTTCTTGTTAGGATGTGTATCAGTAACAAGACTAGGATCCAAGTCTTTTACAACAAAATAGAAGTCGAATACAGTTGCCGCTTCAACGATCTCTCACAATGCAAAACTTTGGTGAAACACTTGATGCTACCTGGGTAAATCATCTGCAAGATACCATTGTATGTGGGTGACAAGTGAAATCAAGGCTAGTGGGCACTGCTTGCTCAGTCTGGGGTTGCGGCCGTTCGACGTCAGGTTTCTGGCAGCGAGTTTTACGGCAGAAACCCAACCCCAATGTTCACTGCTGGTCGAGTCATATCTCATCTGGCAAGTGTCTCCAAGTCTCCAAGGGAATTTTATGGGCGAAAATTGCCCCCAAACAGTATGAAACCGTATGGAACAGTATGATTTTTGGGGACTGTCAGAATTTCTCATGTTGAAAGCCCGAAAAACAAAATCGACCTGGCCTGTCTCGGCGAGTCAGGTGGCCTCTCCTGTTTCCAGAGGGAACATCAGGGACCAGATGGGCGGACCATATCTGGTTCTTCATAGCTGGCTGGTTTATAGGGTTCCGCAGAATGGCGAAAACAATACTTCCCGCAGAACTGTATAGGTAGATATAGGTAGTATAGCCCTGCAATACTTTGCCACTGGGTATCTTGGGCACTGCTCAATCGGACAGTCTGCAGAGGCAAGTGGACACCATTTCATTGGCTGAGGGGTGTAGATCGCTATATTCTCATCCATCTGCCCCGGATTTTTTTAGTCACTTCGTTGATCTTGGTTCATATCAAATCAGTTTGTTGATGTTGCTTGGTGATGGATCTTGATCTTGATTTTGACCTTGATGAATCAGGTTCTCCCAATCCCAGGCATCCCAGGCATCCCAGGCATCGTAAGTTAGGTCGTGTTGCCCAAACGCGCCTGGCCATGATCTGCCTGCGGGGTGGCAGCTAGGACCAGGACCTGATGATGGGATTAGGTGATCATGACTATAACCCATTATAATGATGCGTACGTAGTCCCATCATATGATCAGTAAATCACAACTATAACTAATTATGATGTGGTGGGATTGGTAAAGATGATGGGATTAGGAAATCATAATGATCACTTTCTGATGATTACGACAAGTTCATGCATGCAATTACTATGACGATTGTATTGTTCTCTCATAATGAAATGAACTCACGATCTTGACCCAGACCACTCAACATGCCCCAGGAGAATCATTGATTGTCTTGGGTCGGTATGGTCGGTGGAGTTCATGAATGACTCCGTGCAAGCTCTGTGCTCAGCCCTCAGTGGTACAGAACGAAGCGCATCTTTTGCTGCATCATTGGCGAATTGGCTATTTCACGGCTTCCATCTGTGGCAAGATGCTGGCTTCTCTCCGTCTATGCGGATCCCGATATATCGGGCCGGCAATACAGCAAGATGGATCGTTTGTAGATGAACTACCTCCAGAACCGGTCCACAGCCGGGATCTCCCAGGTGCAATAATCAGACAGGCACATGGTTAGTCAGTAGAAAATGGGGCATGTATGTACCCCATGTTTTTTTATGATGAGGTTTTGCCCACCATGAAAAAAATTGCTCACTATCCACATCATTCCACATCTATCTATGTCAATCAGCCGCATCTTGGAAGCAAAAGGCCGGCAGCTCTCAACCCTCTCAGCTTCGCCCCGGAGGCTTCTGGCTATGCTTCGCTCGACTGCCCGTCACCTGAGTCCGAGGACTCGGAGGAGGCCCCAGTCGGTCACAGAAGTCCGAAAAGATCTGCCTGGGGAGTGGTTTTCCGGGCTCATGTGGTAAAGCCAAAGTCATTTTTATATATATACAGTACGTATATATATCTATATATATATACAGTATATATATATCTATATATATAGCATCCCCGAGTCATCACCATGTTGATGGCTTGTATAAACCATCCCCAAATGCTAGGTTTATGGCATGGGCTTTACCACATTATCCCATGATCAATATCGATGTTGAATATCCCCCCGAAGACTTTTGTCACACCTATAAGGCTTCAATAGTTTTCAAGCTCCTAAACTGAGCACCCCCCACCAGTCGACCCTTTACCCTCTTACCAGTGGGCGGTGTCGCTGTCTTCCCTTCTCCTGCCACATCGGTCTCTGGGATCCAACATAGGCCATAAACCATCCCCAAGTCGCCATGTTTAGAGCTTGTAAAGACCATCCCCAAATGGTAGGCATGGTAGGCTTATGTCAATGAGGATGGCCACATTAATGGGGTTGGCATGGGTTGACCGGTTGACACTGTCAATTTCGTGTTTGCCCACCTGACTGACTGAGGGGTTTTCATCATCGTCCAGGTCAAGTCTTCTCTGAATTTCCGGAAATGACAGGGTGGCCGGACTCCACTCCCCGGCAGAGCCTTTAAAGTTTGGCAGGTCGGGCAAGACACCAAAAGATGCCTCTCCAAGCAACCAAAATCTGTGGCCGTGCTGTTGGGAAAACTTCGATCTTGCACACAAACATGCTTGAGGATGTACATCTCTTGGTGTGTCACTGTCCGGCTGATTGCCTCATCTACAGGTGCTTCTGGTGGATCTTCAGTCGTTTCCACCTGAGTCACAAAGGATTCTGCGAAGTTTGCCCATGGAACAACACTGTAAGGGTTTGTCTGAAAATGCTGTATACCCCAGAATCCATCCCATGGCTTCTCATCATTCCACTTGAAATCACATATTTGAATAATATGAATGGATGTTTTGATGGGAGTCAACTCAGATTCCCCATTCAGAAAGCCACCTGGGGGTATCCCGGAAGGCCCCAAAGTAGGGCAAACCCAGTGCCTCCAATTGCTCTGTGGTACCTGTCAGCCTCAATTCTTGGCAAGCGGAAGTGGCACAATGACTGTCCAACATCACAAGCTGGGCTAGGAAAGATTGTAAGAGGTTTAAAAGTCAAAACGTTGCCCAAAAATATCATTGAAAAACCTTGGAAACCACCCAAAAATGGATGAAAACATATGAAAACCTAGGAATCCTCTGGGTTTTCCCAGAGAATCGACAGCTTCGGAGTCACGCTCCAGGACTCCCAACTCGGAGTCACGGCGTTCTGACACCTCCGAACGGGGACATCAATGGCTGGTCATTCTGCATCCAACAGGGCCCCGGTTGGCTGTGGAAAGGACTCAAGAAGCCAGCCATCTGTGACGAAAATTTTGGGTCATTTTGCTTCAGCCAGCCATGTAGAAACCACGCATCTTGGGTCATTTTGGTGGAAAATTCACAGGACCCCAGGGGGCATGCCGTGGCACGCCGTGGCACGCCGCACCTGTGACCGCACTTCGTCTTTGCGATCGCTCGCCGCGAGGAGAACGAACCTCATGTGGCACTGTGGAGGGGATCATCGATGGTAAAAAGAATGCACATCATGTTTATAAATATATATATATATGTGTTTATCTATACATAGATCTGTGGATTCTATATGATATAATTATATTAATTATATATATATATATTCTGGATTCTATATTCCGCAATCTCCATGACATCATATTAATATGAAAATTATAGATGTTTGAAACGACCAGCTACTGTCCTGATATGTCTGGATAGTAATGGCATAGTAATGGCCAAGGCTTGAGCCATAGAAAGTTGGAAAGCTGAGAAGTATGAGATGCATATGGAGGTTTCCTGGAATGGGGGTACCCCTAAAAATCGCTGCATTTTTTCATGGAAAATTCATCTATGGATGATTGGGGGTACCCCATGACTTAGGAAACCTCCATATCATCTATACCCTGGAGTTGCTTTTCGATAATTTTTGGGTGGGACCATCTGGGATCAAACACGGGGTGATCTGGGAGCCTGGCTGTTTCACCTGTCGCAGGCAAAATATCACAAAAAAATCGCAAGCTCCCCAGGTTCACCTCCGAGTTTATACAACAAATAGCCAGAAAATTGGGAAAATCCCCTCAAGATATGCACGAATGATCTTCCCATCAAATCATCGAGGATGTTCCGTTCTCATGCCTCTTCAAATGTGGCCACGTTGCGATCTTGGGTGATTTGACGCACTGCCTGGCGTCCAGAGTGGGATCACGCCTGTGCCCAAGGTGCCCAAGGCTCCAAGGACTTCCGATGCGTCTGAGTTTCAAACCTGTGACGCGGAGAGATCGCAGTCAAGAATACTTTGCAGGTACCTGCCACCGAAGCACGAAAAACCAACAAATGCTCAGGTTTCTGGTCTAAAACCCTCAAATGTTTGATAGTAGAATTCCTCTTGCCTATGGCCAATATTCCTATATCTGGTGGCTGATTTTGTGACACATTCATGTGCCTAGTTGGACAATTGCAAAGAAATGTGAGTCGCAACAATGAAAAAGCTGACTAAGCAAAAAAAAACAAACAACTGTAATTCAATAGGAACACCAAGTGATCAGAGTAGAGGTGCATTCCAATATTTTTCAGCATCTTTCAACCCGCGAGTTGCGGTTTGTTTTCACCTCCAATCACTATGGCAACCAGTTCCCCGCCTCTCGACGTCGCCACCTGGTGGCCAGGTTTCCAAGGACTTTGCAACGGAAAATCCATCATTTACTTTGACGAAGTTCCCATCAAAACATTAAAAAAAAATGAAGTAACAACTAATGTCTCTGACGTGTTAGATTGAAACAAAAATAAACAAACAAAAAATGATGCTGTTGATTTGTTTGCAGCATAAGCATTTCATATATCTAAAAAAAGCACTTTTGTTCCTGCAAATACTGATAAATACGTCTTTCATGTTTTAATCTTACATCATATCTACTACAAATCATGTTTTGACGCGAATACCCATCCAAACTGGCTGGTGTTCTCCGATTTCCCAGCCATGTTTGATCACTAGGGGCGATCTCCCATGAAATTTCATTTGAAACATGTTGAAACCCATTGTATTGTATCCCACTAAATGTCCGTATCCAATTTTAGACATCATTATATCCCAGTAAAAATCACCGTGTCCCATCAAAAATCATCACCAAATCACCATGAAAAATCACCATTATATCTCATGAAAAACCACCATTTTATCCCATTCAAAAACAAACCTCCTGGGCCAGGTTTTTGTTGCTCTGCGCCTCTCCGTGCCTCCCCTTTCGCCTCACGGGCAAGGCAGCGGGCGCGGACGTAGGTCTGGAATGATATTTAAAGTGTTTTTTTCCAGATAAAATGAGGATAAACTTTATGATAAACCATTTTTAGAAAAATGAAAAATGGTTCATTTACCGCACTGAGGGCCTTTTTCATGCGGATCCATGGCTTGAGCTTCCCCGCTCCGTTCTCCACCAGCACTCCTCTGAGGAAATGCTCCAGCACCTTGGTGATCTGATACGATTTCCCATGGGGAGATCATGAAAGATTGCCACGGGAATCTCTTCAGGCGTGCCTTTTGGCTCGGCATTTTGTCGTCAGCTGAGCCCATTTTCATCCAGAGCACCAAGAGTCACTGCCCTTTTGGCACTCAAAGATCCAGCTAAGCCAATCTCTTCAGGATGACTGAATACGTCTTGTCCTCGGTGCCATGCAGTGAATTCGGATCAACTCTCCAAACTGATCGTAATACGCATGGTCTTTTAAGTCAACACGAAGATTACTCTAGATATTCTGACATCAGCATATCAGCATGCATCAGAGTTTCTGAAACTACCAGAATTGCCACAACAAATGATGAAAATGAAATTGATCCCTCCAAAACACAGTAGAGAACAGGCCCACTAAACCAAAGCTTGTTCTTGAGTGAATTCGGAACCCCAAAAAGCTCTACCCAACGACCTCTAGAATCTAGAACTGAACATCCATAGCCGTCCTGTCACAAGCTTTTCTGCCGCTCGCTGTTCGGCAGGCGCCGATTCCCCAAGGCATCTGTGGTGAAACTGTGTCCCAATCTGTTTGAGCATGTGCAGCTCTGGGACTCATCCTGGTCTATCATGGTCCATCACAGACCGACAAATCGAAAGTTTTGGTGGTCCATTGGTCCAGATTCAGCGCTTCAAGAAGGGGCACTTTTCCAGCAGCTCGGCATAGTTCTCCTTGAACTTCCTTGGAACTGCGGTTGAATGAACCGCAGCGGCACTGGGATGAGAGTGGACCGCACTGACTGGGCGAAATCCCCACTCCAAAGCAAAGGCAGATGTGTCTTAAAAGAAAGTACTCCCAAATCAAACAGATGGCTTAATCTACCGGCATTTTCTCTATTAACTATTGAAGTTGCCATAATGGAGTGTGTATCATATATGGAATATCCATGAATATCCCCATTTTGAGACAAGCCCACATCAACCCTTCATAGTTCAGCGTCTCAGAGTCACGCGGTACGACCTGACCAGTGTCATAGCAGACAAAGTGATACTTCTGCCTGTGGCAAGGGCTCTGGAGGTTCAGACATGTGACACAGAAGCAGAAACCACCCTGATGCGTCCCCATCAACCTGACCATTGGAAACCTTAATGCAGATCTCTATACAAAGCCGTACAAGTATATGAGCCATTAGGAACGTAATAGATAACTCCATCTCCTCTGGTGCTCAACATGACAATTGAAAATCCCCTATAAATGGGTATTCTAATAGGAAAATCATCGAACTAAATGGGCTATTTTCCAGCTAGTCATGTTCGATTTC
>Ga0126342_10016253_pt1 | contig 12986 bp, 15 predicted proteins | sample Cyp1metagenome_FD_92528 | JGI IMG/M metagenome (GOLD analysis project Ga0126342, IMG submission 92528) | Coral microbial communities from Lord Howe Island, Old Settlement Bay, Australia - Cyphastrea 1 metagenome | ecosystem: Host-associated > Invertebrates > Cnidaria > Coral ... | reverse complement strand
TCATCATCATCATCATCATCATCATCATCATCATCATCATCATCATCATCATCATCATCATCATCATCATCATCATCATCATCATCATCATCATCATTCATCACCATCATTATTCATCACCATCATTATTCATCACCATCATCATCATCATCATCACCACCATCACCATCACCACCACCATCACCATCACCATCATCATCATCATCACCATCACCATCACCATCAGCATCATCATCATCATCACCATCATCATCATCATCATCATCATCATCAAAATCATCATCATCATCATCATCATTCATCACCATCATTATTCATCACCATCACCATCATCATCATCATCATCATCGTCATCGTCATCGTCATCATCATCAGCATCAGCATCATCACCATCGTCATCATGATCATCATGATCATGTCATTGTCATCATCGTTATCCTCATCATCGTGACCATGGTCACCATCGTCATTATCATCATCATTGTCATCATCGGCATCCTCATTGTGGTCACAATCGTCATCGTCATTGCATCGTCATCATTTTATTGTAAAACATATGATCCTTTGGACGGAACCTTTCGCGCGTGTGATTTTTGGGAGGAACGTTTTTTCCCAAACAGTGTGTCCACACTGACGGGTTCTTACGGTAAGTGTAAAGGCCGGTAGTTGATCAGGGTGCTCACCCTGGGCTGCTGCATTTTACCTGTAAATTTCCGTATAAAGTGGCTCTTGTGAAATCTTGACATGCGTTTCGACTGCGCAGGCTCGCACAAAGTCTGCAGCGCGGTTTTGGCCTGCGGCATTTTACTCCCTAAAAGAGAAATGGGGTCCAGAACATTTACCTGTAAATTTCCGTAAAAAGTGGCTCTTGTAAAATCTTGACATGCGTTTCGACTGCCCAGGCTCGCGCAAAGTGTTCGTCCCGGTTCTGGGCTCAATTTGGTCTGCGGCATTTTACCTGTAAATTTCCGTAAAAAGTGGGTGTTGTGAAATCTTGACATGCGTTTCGACGGCGCAGGCTCGCACAAAGTCTGCGGCGCAGTTTTGGTCTGCAGCACTTTTCTTGTAAATTTCCGTATCAAGTGGCTCTTGTGAAAGCTTGACATGCGTTTCGACTGTGCAGGCTCGCACAAAGTATGGTCCTAGGTTCTGTGCCGATCATGGTCATTCTCACCATCACCTCCATCATCATCATCATCACCACCATCATCATCACCATCATCCCATGATCATCATCATCATCATTATCCTCACCTCACCTCACCATCATCCTCATCCTCCTCCTCCTCCTCATCATCATCATCATCATCATCGTCACCGTCATCACCATCATTGTCATCACCATCATCATCATGTGTCCTCCTCAGCGTCATCATCTTTCTCCTCCTCTACATCATTATCCCATTATCCTCCATCTTCTTATCCTCCACTTCATCTTCCGCATTATCAATATCAAAATCATAATAATAATAATCATCATCATCGTCCACATTATCATACATTATCTTCCCACTCCCCCGCACTGTTTGGGGTCTGTTGCCGGGATAATTTTGTTTGCTTCCTGGTTTTGAAATGATTCTCGTGTTTAATTTGTTGCTGCAATCTAGGGTGAGCAAGCGGCTCCCGTGTTTACAAGGAACCTCTTGCATGTGTTGTCTTTGTTCAAGGGCAGGAATTGACCTTGTGTTATCAGCATTTGTTTGGCTTTGTATCCGCGAAGTCCGACAGTTGAAACGCCAGTACCATGTGATATCAGGTTTAAGAAAATAAAATCAATGCATCGTGCCCACGTTCAGATTATAAACTTCATGATTTTACAGCCTTCTCATGATTGATCATCCGGACATTGCGTGGCGTATTTTTCTCTCGACTTTTTTTTTGGATATGCATAACTGCACAACGTTTGCCACTGTAGTGCAATCAGCACAATCCTCCCTGCCGCTTTGATCATCCCGATTTTTTCGGTCTCACTGGACTGAAAACTGCTTCAGACCAGAAACAACAGACCGAGGTGATGTGCATCATATGCGTCGGTCCAGGCTATGGTGACTTTCAGTTGGAGGCACATGAGCCTTCAGGTGAGCCGGGTGAGCCTTCGCCACCCATGAAGCCTCTCAAGGTGGCCTCCTCCCCTGGCACGGCCCGGATACCCAAGAAACGAAAAATCGAATACAGCCGATGTCAATAGTGCCTCACTGGGTGGCTCCAAAGTCAAAATATTTCATCGCTCTTCAATATTGGACACATTTGAAACCTTTGAAGCAAAACAATACGCCAATCATTTTTTGTCTCCCTCTGTATCTCTATGTCTTTCTCTTTTTGATTCGTCTCATATCACCATTCGTAGAGCAGTGGCGTTTTATCAAGGCGAGTACCCGTTGTGGTGTTGATGAGTCATTCTTCGCCTCAAGGCTTGTCGTCTCTTGTTAAACTTGCTGGCTCCAAAAGCTTTGGTTGCTGCAATGTTGCCAGTTGCGGAGTGATTGGTTCTTCTGGTATGTGTATGATGAGTCCCCTGACTACTGATGCTGATGAGGTGCTTTTGGTTCGCTCAGACAAACTCAAAATTCGGCACTTATGTCGAAAGCGCTGCTTCTTATTGAGCAGCTTGGCATGGAACCGGTAACCAAGATACAAAAAACATCAAAAAACATCAAGAAACACCAGTTCCGCTCGAAACAGAATGCAGATGGCATGATGTTGTTGCCTGTAAGAAGGCCTGATTATGCTCCCAGATTGTGAGCTGTCGGTGATGCGGTTTTGCATGCCATCTTCAAGTTTGCAAGCACAATCAATGCTTAATTTCAGCGCAAATCTACCCTCCCCGCTGTGGACTTCTTCTGTGCAGCAGCATAACCAATGAAAAGAAACTGACTATCATCATGTATACCTTACACCTAAGCATTTGCGATTGTTCTCCCAGCCCACTTGGACTGATAGTCTTTGTGCTCTTCAGTCTTTGCATTTCCCCACCGCGGAACAAGCATGGAGGCTGCAACTTTCAAGCTTCTGCAGCAACGAATATGCGGCTGCCAGCCAACCCTTGTGCAGAAAGATTGCAGGCACCCGCGGACATCTGGGGCATTGGCATTTTTGGCATTGTCCGGATTTGAATTTTTGGTGTGGGCAAACTGGTTTGCGTTGTGTTTTTTTCTTAAATGAGACGTCATTTATGGAATACTCTTCGGTCTGTGATTCATAGATTCCCAGTTCTCGCTGGAAAACAGATACTCACGGTCCATTGGTAGAAGATGGTGAAGTGTAGAGTACAAAGAGTATTAAGAACCATTTGAACAGCTATGCTCTCAATGCAGCATTCAGTATGACTTGGCAGGAGTTGCAAGAGTTTGATGTCGATACAGGATGCAACTATGTTGCATGCACATGATCACGCTCAGCATTCATGTTCGGAATCGACATTTTTCTGACGCTCTCCTTGACAAGGAATGGTTGGACGCCCGCCTACGCCACCTCAAGAATGCTGCGTCTTAGCCAAAGCATGTATGGGTGGGCGTTTGAATGAATGTGATGATTACACATGTAGATAACCAGCCTCCTTTGACTTTCTAGTGGATTGTGGGTTTGTATGCCTCGCAGCCTGTTTTTTCAAGCCTTTGGAGGGCCTTGGCAACATTTTCACTCGCAATGGTGGGGTCAGACTTATTTCACTTTGTACCAGAATGGGTGTTTGTTTGGCCGCTCCATTTGTGTTTTCCCTGTTATGATGCTGCAATCCCCTTTATCATCTTAAAACAAACAACCCTCCTCTGGAGGTTGCAAGAAAGGATTTATTCGGAGGTTGAAGCGCATGCAGCTGCTACCAAATTCTAGTTCACAAAAGATGCACTCCTGGAACTTTTGTTACAACCAGAAACTGCGACAGTGAGGAGACAGATGGCCGTCGTGCAGATTTGCCGCGACATCTGCGTTTGACGATGAATCGCCAAGGTTTCAAAGGGCAGTATATGGCTGCAAGAGGCAGGATAACCGGGAGAAGTGGGGGACGAGTGGGACGAGTGATCAACGGTGATCACTCAAGTGATGAAATGCTGGTATTTGTCTGTTAAGAGTACCTCTTGAGTCTTGGGCAAACTGAGCAGGTTTGTTTTCCAATCTTTTGCTTTGAACCACCGCGTCAAAGGCATTTCAAAGGCTATCACTACCGGCTTTGGCTTTTGATTTCTGTGTCCAGAGATGTTCAGAGGCTCTTCACAAGCTTCACTCTTCCTTTTGCTAGGCATGGCAAGCCGGGTGGCTCCATGTTGGGGTCCTGAGACCTTCTGGTGCGGTGCCTTGTCAATTTGGTATGGTGCACTGCGAATGGACTTGCAAGGGTGTTTAGGGGACATCTCAAGGTCTTCGCAGATCTCCACAACTGGTTGATACTTCAGTGTGAAGATGGCACATGAGAAGAAACCTGACACCTGACTGTGGTCCCTGTGACTCAAAACTGGAGATCGTTCAAGGTGCTGCGTCTGGGTTGGATACCATGTTGGAGGTGCCACTAATGCGGTGGTTTGGCTGCAGTTTCAACTTCATCTGAAAATTGAGCATTGTTGATTGACAAACATCCCATTCACGAGAATTTTCAGCTGTTCATGTAGCACAAGCAGATTGGCAGATTGGTATCGACCAAACATACTGTATCATTTTTTCATGTTTTTTCTAGAAAGGCTGGCAGCTTGTTTAGCCTCTTGGTCATCCATTAGCTGAATTAGCTGAGGTGGGATCATGAAAAAGTCTATGACTCTGATGAGAATGGTTGGAGACTCTACAAAACCTTTTCCAGGACGGGACGATCACATGGGGAGGTTATAAAAGTGGCCAAGTGGCCTGCTGTAGCAGTTTTACCTGTGATTCAAAGCGGATCTTGAAGGAGGCACTAGTCTAAGTGTAGGCACAAAGTCAATTGAACTTGATGCTCGAACCATTTTGAACGAATATTGAATATCATATATCCACTCGGACCACATTTTCGAATTGAGGCTTAGTCTATCTACAGACCTGACTACTCTGTCTTGGGTGATAGATACAGCAAGGGCTTTTGCACCCAGCCTAAAACCAACCCGCTGATATATAAGCAATGTGAATTTACAAGGCAATAGATTCAGATATAGATTCAGATTGTTCACTCTGAAGTGGTCTGGGTTGGGCACCCAATGGAACCACTCGGTGGCAAGATGTTGCAAGCAATCAATAGATAAAATAGATTCAAATAGCTCTATAATGACAACTTTTGAATTAAGAATGCCATATTTTCAACAAGGCGAAGGACCCGGCCGACCACGGGACAACTTGGCAAATCATGCTTGAGACATCTTGAGAAACAAAGTGAGACGAAGAGACAAAGATGCTTGCTTGACCTTCCTTTGGAGGCACTTGTCAGTCGTTGAGGGTGCTGATCTCTTTGACAACAAGATGTGCCATCCTCGGAAACAGTTTGAACCACTGAGCCTCACTGAGCCATTGTTCAGTAAAAGACTTTCGGACTTTGCGACTACTTGCGAGCTGCTAGCTTGATTGCTATATTGACCGGATCTGGGATTGGACTATACTTACTCGATATGAACACAATATGATATGTTCGGATCCTTGTAAAATCTGCTTTGAGCGCCCGAATTTATAAATACTGTACATTTTCGGAGAATATTCTTGTGGCTCCTTACATAACTGACATACCCCATTTTTGAAGCCAAGCAGATGAAATCTGGCGTCGTGTGGCAGGTTCGGCATCACGCCTGCTGAGTCAAGAATTATGGACCCGCAGCAACGAGTTGTTTTGGAAGTAGGCCAAGGGAGACCCAAAGGGAGACCCCAAGGGAGACCCCAAGGGAGACCCCAAGGGAGACCCCAAGGGAGACCCCAGGGAACAAAGAGAACAGATGAGAACAGAACGTTGTTCAGGTTGTCAAGAGTTCTTGTCGACCATTCAGGGGATGCTGGTTGACCGGATTTTGGCTTTGTTTTGATGAATGGGCTATGCGGCAGATTCTTTCAAGATGACAGAATCAATTCCTGTCAGTGGTTCCATCGTTTTTTGCCGCATATCTTATATTTTTGCGCGCTCTCCAGCATCTCACGAGGCTATGAAGCTCTCTTTTCAGCTGGATACAAGAAAGGCCGCATCATGAACTCTTTGGGTGGCATGTGCTTTGTCAGCAAGTTGAACCAGTTGGGCAGCCATGGTGCTCATTGTTCTCAGATGCTAACACCTAAGTGGCAGAAGTATCAGCATTCGTGCTCACTTTCTTGTATTCAAACAAGGCATGCAAAGCCATCTTGTATTGTTTCGAAGCAAACATCATTTACTGTCAGTTTCAATGGTCCTACAGTTTGTTCAAGCAGGTCAGACAGGGGATATCTGCAACATTTGTCCATCGACCGTTGGCACGGACGGCAGATACATTTTCCATTGAAATAAGGGTGCATCTGTCAGAGGGAGCAGTTCAGATGGAATTGTGTACACATGTTGATTTGCCAATTTATCATGATCTACCACTATATATCCCATCACATCCCATCTTATCCCATCCTATCCCTATGCCATCTGTGATCCTTTCTCTTATTTTTCCCGGTTGTTGATTCTCAATTCACACGTCGTTAAGTGGGAAGAGAGGACGAGCGGACCACCATAAGAAAGATGGTATGGAAGAAAGCGATCATGATTCATCAATGATGCAAGGAAGTGCCCTTCAGCCCTGCGACAAAAATAGTTGTTCTGACATGTTCTGACCTTTGCATTGGCAGTGCAGTGCATTGGCAATGCAAGGTATTTGGGATATGGCGTTGGCAATTCTGACTTTGGCTGCTCTGAACAAAGAAGGAACTGCGGGCAGGTGGTCAGTTGATGCAGCTTAGTATTTCTATGTATTTCTTTTACAGGCTGAAGCTTGTTTTTGATTTTTTGTTTGCCCTAAAGACAATTTGTTTGGTTCTTTCCAATCGCCTTTGGGCAAAGGGTGATCGCATGGAGGAACCATTGTGCATTACGGTAAGCGCTATGGACTGACAGCTGCAGAAAGGTGTTTGGTGAATTCCTGATTCATGGCACGCTATTTCTATCTGTCGCCCCTTGCACAACTGAAGGTGCGTTTGTAGAGCACAAACTACAAGAGAGCCACACTTGTAATACTGATAAGCAGCTAAGCGGTTTTATAATGTTTTATATGGTTTGGCTGAAAACCTTGACATCTTGATATGGCACTAGTCAGCAGCCAAGCCCAAGGCCACGTGGAGCGTGCTGGCGACACAGCTGCCGAGGGATCCTTTGGTGCGACCGGTGGCAGTGCAGCCATCACTGCCAATAGGTGGGAAATGGTCTGACATGGTGGATGCATATGGCTGACCGTGACACATGGTGGATTTGTCACGGTCCATTGGTCAGCCTAATGCCAGCATCGAATGCTTTGCAACGGAGTCCTGTATGTTGGGTGTTCTTGAACTGGGTGGTTTGAAGGTGGGGACGACTGAACACAGGAATAGAACACATGACTTGCACACATGAATAGTCAATAGTATTCAATAGTCTAGTCCAGTCGAACTTGGATTGCTATGGACTCTGATTGCTCGAAAGATGTCGAACGCCAGGTTCAGCTTCTGCTTGGGAATGAAGGGCCCAAGCCTTGCTGTAGATGCAGAGGAAACACATTCCGATTTGGATGCTGATTGGGCAACGAGGGATCTTTCTTGTTCCAAGTTTACTACAGGAATTTGTTGGAATCTGTTGGAATCTTGCACCTCAAGCATGTTTCAATATTTCAAATTTCCAACATTTGCAGTCACCTGCAGAGGTTTGTGGCAAAGATACATGCAGAATGCAGCAGCAACCACTTTCAAAGGCATCATCAACTTCCAATATTTTTTTCCACAGAGAAGTCTTTACACAGAGAATTTTTACACACGGAAGTTTTCACACAGAGATGTTTTTACACAGAGAAGTCTTTACACAGAGAAGTTTTCACACGCACAAGTTTTTACACAGAGAAGTCTTTACAAGGGGGCGCTTTTACACGAAGTGGAAAGTTGAAATCGGCAGCAATTCTTTAGGAAAAACCGTTCGCAGGAGCTTTCGGGAACAAGCCTTCCCCACTTGCTCCAAGAAAAAACCGCCGATTTGAATATGTTCAAAAAAACATAAGGAATATATTTCGAAGCAGGTCCTCATTTACCAAAATCGTGTTTGTCTTTCCTCGTTCTTTGGCGTGTTTTGCGGTTTTCATGCCACCTTGACCATTCTTGGCCGTTGGTACGTTGAGTCTCGAGTTCTGGGACCCTTTGTGTAAAGACTTGTTTGTGTAACAGCGTCTGTGTGTAACAGCTTCTGTGTGTAAATGCCCTTGTGTATAAAAACTCCTCTGTATAAAGGCTTCTCTGTTTAAAAACTTTTGTGTGAAAAAGTATCTGCTTATAGAAACTTCTGTGTGTAAAGACTTCTCTGTGTAAAAACTTCTGCGTGTGAAAACTTCTCTGTGTAAAGATTTCTCTGTGTAAAGACTTCCGTGTGTAAACGCGCCTGTGTGTAAAAACTTCTCTGTGTAAAGACTTCTCTGTGTAAAAACATCTGTGTGTGAAAACTTTCGTGTGTAAAAATTCTCTGTGTAAAGACTTCTCTGTGGAAAAAATATGTGTGTAAACGCGCCTGTGTGTTAAAACCCTTTGTGTAAAGACTTGTTTGTGTAACAGCGTCTGTGTGTAATAGCTTCTGTGTGTAAATGCCTTTGTGTATAAAAACTCCTCTGTGTAAAGGCTTCTCTGTTTAAAAACTTTTGTGTGAAAAAGTATCTGCTTATAGAAACTTCTGTGTGTAAAGACTTCTCTGTGTAAAAACTTCTGTGTGTGAAAACTTCTGTGTGTAGGAAATCTTTGTGTAAAGACTTCTTTGTGTAAAAGTTTCTGTCTGTAAACACGCCTGTGTGTTAAAACTCTGTGTATAAATACTTCTTTGTGTAACAGCGTCTGTGTGTAACAGTTTCTGTGTGCAAACGCTTTTGTGTGTAAAAAAACTCCCCTGTGTAAAGGTTTCTCTGTGTAAACGCTTCTTCTGTGTGCAAACGCGTCTGTGTGTAAAAACTCTCTGTGTAATCACTTCTCTGTGTAAAAGCTTCTGTGTGTAAAAACTCCTCTGTGTAAACGCGTTTGTGTGCAAAATATCCTTAGTGTAGCGACTTCTGTGTGTAAAAATTTCTGTGTGTAAACACTCCTCCGTGTAAAGACTTCTCTCTGTGTAAAAGTTTCTGCGTGTAAAAACCAGTCTGTATAAAGACTTCTCTATGTAAAAACCCCTGTGTGTAGAAACTTCTGTGTCTAAGAGTCGCTCTGTGTAAAAAAAAATCTGTGTAAACAACCCAGTCTGCACTGACGGACTGACCGGTTCACGGATGTTACTTACGGATGTCTCGGATGTCAAATGTTTTCTCCGTGCGCTCTTTGCCATTGCAGAGGACGCGTCTGGGCTGCTAGCCGTGCACATGGGATGTGCCTTGCCAGACGTGTGCACCTATCAAATGGGCAACTGCAAGACTTGTGAAGCCTTGGACTATATGGACGACTATATGAGCTACATGGAGTGTATGGATTAGATAGTAAATAGACTACAGGGACCGAATCCGCTTGATCTTGCAAATTTCACCATATTGGAAACCACCTTTCTTGTTTGAAACACCAAAAGGTTATCTCCAAAGGATGATCACAATTCAGCAGCTTTTGTAGTCCTGCGGAAACAGACAGTATGTGCTCTGCTGGGTCTGCTGGCATGAGATTTGGCTGCACATTGAAGTAGCTTGCAAGGCTTGGGGGCTAAATTGCACTGGAAGCTCCTGGTCTCTCCAAAAGCCTTTGTTAGTATCCAGCTTTGGTGATTTTTTTAAAATGCATCTGATCATCTGAGGTGTTCTGATGTTACATCTTTATAGAGTGATACATACCACAGATCATCAAAATTTATCCAAGAACCTCACTCGTCGAACTTGTTGGGTCTGAGGCGAGGCATTGCACAGCAAAGGGCGGGCACAGGCAAACGAATACTCTGTTTGTGGAGGCATCAAGCTCCTTGTCTGACTTCATTTGGTCACATCTCGTTTGTCCAGACAAATGGTTGCGAAAGCTTGCGAAAGAGCTCAATGAAAGAGCATCGAGAGGCGTACGTGGGGAAGCGCGCCGGAAGTCTGTACGACCCACATAGGGTGTTGTTGGCGAAAGAGCCGCAAGAGTGATTCGAAACAAAGATGTTCCCACGAGAACTATAGAGTAACCGAGAGTAACCTAGATTAGATACTGCTAGTTGATGATAGCTGATCGATGTTACTCAAAATGGTTTCGAACACGGCTAGGCACCTCCAGCGTTTTTATGCTGAGGTTGAACTTGGCTTTCTTCTACTGGCCGCAAAGGCAAGCAGCAGGCTCAATTCTTGCATTTTTTTTTTCATTTTTTTCTCCTGCTCTTGCAATGTTTTGCCCAAATGAGCAATGAAAAGACGCTTTCCATTTTTTCAGCCATGTGAGGTTCCACTCGGGATCAATCCAGCCAGAGTGTCAGAATGCTTCATCCAACATCTGGAGACGTTATCATCGATACGTTGAATTAGGACAGGTCAACATGCAGGAGATTGTGGACTTTGAGCAGTCACGTCAAAACGTCGAAGGAAGGTTTCCAATACAAAGCGACATGTTTCTTCTGAGTAGGATCTAACCACTCGCCAGGATTGGACCGGGAGCAATGAAAAGACGCTTTCCCACAGCTAGCTTTTCTGGGGATGCATGATCAGAACTTTGCCCGGGGGTAGGGTGAACTCCCGATAGTTTCATGCAATCCTCCGATAGGCTATCGTGTATGCACGTTTTTTTTCCCCCTCCTAAGACAGGCAACGCCGCACATGATGACGCGGGACGCTTTCACTTTGGTCTTCAATCATCAATTCCTTGCAATTAATCATGAACATCACGATCATGCCAAATCACTTCTTTTTCTCTGCGGTCTGTGCGGCTGGTCAAACAATTTCTTTCACGTGTTCCATAACTTGTCCTGTACAAGTGCAAGAGAAGATCTTGTAGCGCAGCGTCAAATTGCTGTGCAAGTGCGCGAAAAGATCTTGTAGCGTAGCGTCAAGTTGCTGTGCAAGTGCAAGAGAAGATCTTGTGGCGCAGCGTCAAGTTGCTGTGCAAGTGCAAGAAAAGATCTTGTAGCGTAGCGTCAAGTTGCTGTGCAAGTGCACGAGAAGATCTTGTAGCGTAGCGTCAAGTTGCTGTGCAAGTGCATGAGAAGATCTTGTAGCGTAGCGTCAAGTTGCTGTGCAAGTGCAAGAGAAAATCTTGTAGTGTAGCGTCAAGTTGCTGTGCAAGTGCAAGAGAAGATCTTGTAGCGTAGCGTCAAGTTGCTGTGCAAGTCAATAAAGATGTCGATAGAGAACGTTATTGCGCCCCCCCACCCGGCCCCACCCCACCCGACCCCAACATCAAAACACTAAAAACCACCGCGTCGTTATTGGCGGTGTTAGCAAAGACAAGGATGAGAGCATGTCTGACAATAGTTAGGTACATAGACTTCAGACATGTAGATTAAATATATTAATGGGTTTATGCTTGCTGCTCTGCATCGTTCTTTTTTTAAGAGCATAGATTTTCAAAATGATAACATCTCAATCCTTATAGATATACAGTATTCAGCTTGATTAATTAACGCATTATTGGACTTTGTTGGCCTTGTCTCATCGGGCTTTCGGAGGTGTTTCTTGTCGGGAATTTTAAAAACTTATCGGTAGCTGACAATTCGATTTTTTGTCGGGTCTTTAACGTATTCTCACCTTTGCCCACCACGTATCCCAGAGCCCACTAAGATTTACAGGCTGGTGTCTGATGTGTTGTGCGCAGGTTGGTTGTCCAAGACCGGCCGATGCTTGACCTTTGACAACAATGCTGATGGTTGGGTACATGGCGATGCAGCGGTGAATGTGGTTGTCAAGACGTTGCGTGGCACGTTGAAGAAGCTGGTTCTTGGATAGAGCCAATTTGTCGTCATCTGACACACAACCCCGAAGCTTACATCGTCATATTCCTAGCAGTTCCGATTCTAACATGCCGATGCATGCCGTACAAATGTTTGAGTGGAGAAGTTTCAAGGCCCCCTTTCAAATCTCTTTTATATTCTTTTATTTGAGACTCTTGCCTCTTGGATTGAACTTGTGGCTGTGTTGCTGTGACCAAAAAATGATTTGCAAGAAAGAATTCAGTTGTCTTGTTCGCTGTAGATATTGCCAACCTTTCCAAACAGCATCATTGGCACTCAAGGTTGAGCGACAATGTGGATGGCCAAATTGTGGCCGCTTGCAGTGCATGTGGCTTTTAGGTGAAGACGCTTTCGCAATTTTCCGTCCAGAGTTGTTCGGTTTGACAGTTTTCTCTTGCTCGTTACACTTTCACCCTCCCTTTTTGCCCTTACCCGTGCCCTATACTACTGGTGGATGCCTTATCGTGGCTCAAAATTCTGTGACCGCGAAATTGAACGACTTTGGGCTTAGTTCTGCAAGTGACAATATTATGCAATATTTAGCTACCCACTTGAATCGTTTTAAAGCGGTGCAGCGCACACTTCCTTGGAAGTCCTAGTTCATTACTAGTTTTGGTTTGGTAGACCCTTCACATCCCAAATTCAATTAGTGTTTTGGGTGCGTGCACTCTCTGACAGAAACGTTTACCTAAAAATTGGAAAGGCCAAAAAAAGCCGAGTTTATTTTTGAAGTTCGAATGAAATAAGGGCAGAAAAAAACTACAAACAAACAATGGCTAAATTTGAATTCACACGGACGGGAGAGGGCAGGAAAATATAGGAAAGGCCGTGAATGCATTGTGGGCGCAGGAGGTGCAGCCACTTGCCAGTGGCTGCAACTGGCTGCACATGGCTGCTTGGGCAAGTGGCGGCAAGTCGCGGCTTGTGGCTGCTTGTGGCTGCTTGTGGCTGCTTGTGGCTGCTTGTGGCTGCGGGGCAAGTGGCT
>Ga0126342_10016252_pt1 | contig 12987 bp, 12 predicted proteins | sample Cyp1metagenome_FD_92528 | JGI IMG/M metagenome (GOLD analysis project Ga0126342, IMG submission 92528) | Coral microbial communities from Lord Howe Island, Old Settlement Bay, Australia - Cyphastrea 1 metagenome | ecosystem: Host-associated > Invertebrates > Cnidaria > Coral ... | reverse complement strand
TAGATAGATTAGATAGATAGATTAGATAGATAGATTAGATAGATAGATTAGATAGATAGATTAGATAGATAGATTAGATAGATAGATTAGATAGATTAGATAGATAGATAGATAGATAGATAGATAGGTAGATAGATAGATAGATAGGATTAGATAGATAGGATTAGATAAGATTAGATTAGATAGATAGATAGATAGATTAGATAGATTAGATAGATTAGATAGATAGATAGATAGATAGATAAGATAAGATAAGACAAGATAAGATTAGATTAGATAGATAGATAGATGTACATATATATATACATATATATATACATATGTATATACATATGTATATACATATGTATATACATATGTATATAGATAGATTAGATTAGATTAGATTGGATTTGGATTGGATTGGATTGGATTAATTAGATAGATAGATAGATAGATAGAACTCAACTAAGTCCACTTTGGTTCCATCATTTTCCAAACAACAGCCATTTTGTTCCCCATGACTCAGCATCATTCATCCAGGTCCTGCGTTTGGTTTGGCCTGGCCCATTCCGAGTTGGCGAACAGCTGGATCGAAGTGCAGGGCACGGCGCAAAGTTTGCCGTTGATCCAATATCTACACGCCTTCAGGTGAGATGTCGGATGTTTGATGAATATGAGGGTAAAACGTGGTAAAACAATGCCATAAACCACCCTAATGTTGATGCTGTATGCCACCCATTTATGGTGATTTGGGGATTTGATGGATGAATGAATATATATATATATATATACGTATATGTTTCTTGTAAATATGTATCACTGTACATACTCATTATCCCATACAACCGTGTTGCTTTGCCTCAAGAAAAACAGTGTGTTATTGCTGCAGGGTTTTGGCTAGATTGCCGTAAAACAGGTTATCAGTCGTAACGCCTTTTCTCTCGCTGTAGGAATGTCTGCCCCCTCGGGTTCTTCCACCGAGGGCAACGGGACGCGTGAATCCTCTGACGCAGCCATGGCAAATCCCGCGACACTTCCTATCGCTGATTCTCCATTCACTGTCGACATCAGCACGCCACCCGGCTCCGACAAGTCAAGAAGCTTGAGGGAACGACGCCACTTGCCACCGCGGAACGCAGTTGTGCCTTCTCATGTTGGATTTACTCACCGTGGTTACGTACCCCAAGCCCCTTGGGAGGGTGGGCCACCGACTCGCCAAATGAATCCAATGAATGTTCACAATTCGTACCAACAGAATGTACATGTTGACAATCCTCAAGTCAATTTTGTCGAGCAAAGTGCTCACTTGCACTCGCATGACCCTGCTCTGACAACCGTTGTGGAAACAACGGCCGAGCTCCGTCATCGTGAGGTCTTAGCTAAGGCCGAAGCTCGTGCCGAAGCCGTCCATATGGCCAGGACTGAGGAACTTTTGGAAGCATTGCGAGTCCGTGAGGGCATTGAAAGTCAGAGGGCCCAAGATGCAATGATGTCCAAAGAACATGAAATGAATAGAATGGGAATCCAATACCGAGAGAGTTTAAAAGCATGAGGCACACCAACATGTGAAGTTACAAGACGCTCAGATGAATGAGAAAAATCAGGCCTATCAACGTGTCATTGATGCCAATCATCGTCAGTCGCTTTCGAGTAAGGAACAAGAGATTCTTGATTTGAAAAGACAAGCTGAGGAGGAAAGACGTATTCAGAATGATCGCATCACTCAATTGGAACAAATGGTTCAATCTCAGATGCAGCACAACCTCAAATTGCAGAGTATGCTTGACTCCCAGTTTGCCCAGGCACGTCCACCACCGGTTGTCGAGACTGCCGCGATGACTGCGACTGCAGAAGCTTTCACATCATCGGCAACCGGGTCTGAGTATGTCCGACCAACATCAAAGGCAACTCCTGCTGCACCACCTCCGAAGATGAATTTCCCCCCAGCTCCTACGGTGCCTGTTGCGTTTGGTCTTTCAATGGGTAGAACACTGGACGAGGAAGAGGAAGTTGAAATCACATACCTTGATCCAAAGTACTCCAAAGGTCCAGTACCAGTGAAGAAAGAGCCAGGCATCACCAGGTCTTCGAATTCGACACGCCCTCCGGGAGGAGTGGCCTCTAATCTGTTTGATGGGGTCAACTTCAACCAGAGAGGCAATTCGCCCGTCCCAAATCAACGTTACTCTCCATCTGGCTCAGGACCAGATGAGAACAACTTCTATGATCCTGGAGATGATGATGCTCCGCACGGCAATGATCCTGGGGACGGGGGGAACGGCAATGGAGGAGGGGGCGGTAGACCACCAACACCACCAGACCCAAATGATGGAAATTCAGGGGATAAGGGACGGAAGGTGCCAAAGGGAAATAAGCCCAAGGGCGGTTCTGGTCCCCTGATGGTGATGACGGTGGGCATGACCCGGACAAAGATGACGAAGACGATGATGAGAAATTCCGACGCAGAATGATCAAGTTCTTAGGCGGTTTTGTTGACCAGAAAGGTGGTGACAAGCCCAAAGTCAAGGAAGCTGATACTATCAAGGTCCCTGCGTTTCCTTTGGCCGAAACCTATCGCAATTGGAGAATCAAAACTCGTGAGGCTGTAGTGGCTGCAGCAACAGACCCGGATAGTGCTTTCAAGTGGGTTAGTGAATCACTGAATCTTGGAAGGAAGATCAGACACTTGAAGCGCTCCGGAAGGTTGCGCCGTTTGCAACATTAGATGCCAAGCTGCTATCTGCCCTTACCAACATTATCACAGGTGACTTCGCTCGTAAGGTTGACACTTTCAAAGAGACGGAAGCCACTGCTGGACGGATTGTGAGGGGACGTCAATGTTGTTTATGCTCCATGACCATTTCAGTGCCAACATTAATCATGGGGCTACTTACGCTCTCCAAGATTTGTTCAGCGTTCAGTTGCGCGGGGAGAATCTGAAGGCATTCATCTCGAACTGGGATCAAGTATTGGCTGGTATTGTTCAGACTCCAGATGAAAGTGTACTCGAGACACTATTCTACAAACAAGTGAAGAATTGCAAGGCCATCCAACATGATATGAATGTGTATCACAGAGCCGATGAAGGAACTGACAAAAGAACCTACAGTTTCCTTGTTTCTGCCGTCAGACGCCACCTTGACCGTGAGAGGCTGGAAGCGAATCGTGATCGAGTTGCCAAAAGTTTTTCTGGTGCCGGTCGACCCTCCGCTCCTGCAGTCGAGGGCAAGACGGGCTTTATCCCCAAGGGGTACTGTGTGGCATCTGTAGCAAAGACAACTGTACTTACAAGCATGAAACCCCGAAGCCAAGAGACAAAGGTCGAAAGCCCAGTAAGACAAGGCGTCGCTCTACTGATCGTTCAGGTTCTCCCAAACCAAAGGGGAAAGGCAAAAGAATTTGTAAGTTTTGGAAACAGGGTCGATGTGACCGCGGAGCAGGTTGCAATTTCCTTCATGAGGGTTCAGCCGGCAAACCAGGACAAGCCACTCCTGCCCGTTCGGCCAGTGGTGATTCTAAAAATAAAAGAAGACTGGTCAGAACCCAAAAAGGAAGGGATCCCGTAGCTCAAGTCGCCCGAAGAGCCCAAAGAGCCCTAGGTCACCGAAATCCAAAGGATCGGGGGCCAGCTCCTCTAAGCCGTCACCTGCCGCTGTTTGCCTTGTTGCATCCATGCTTGCATCCGTGTCCCAGGCCATGTGCGTCCCTCAGCCAAGAGTCTTTTGTCCATCGATTCATTTTGATGAGTCTCCGGACGTGACACTTGTCAAAGCCCGAGGGAACTTGAGGCCACTTGGAAACCAAGTCACCACGGGTAAGGAAACCTTCCCATGGGGACATCAGTTTGAAGTTGATGAAACCGCCGCTAGTGATGCCGCTTTGGCAGGCACCATGTTGGCCGGTTCAGTTTCCAATTGTCTTCAGGGGATTCAAAGCAAATGTGCCTATTTGTGTGACACCGATTTTGGTTGCAATGAATGTATATACCCCTAAGGGAATCACAGCCACCCCTGCGGAGTGTAAAGATGATGTGAAGGGAGCGATCAACCTCAATCTCGATTGGATTGCAGATACTGGGAGCGCTCAAGATTTGGTGAATGATAGGGAGTTACCCGATGACTATGGATACTACTCCGACAATCCAATTCGTATGATCACCGCCAATGGCGAGAGTTCATCATCGAAACAAGGAAGAGTGTTCGCTCCAAAGTTGGGGAAAACTATTGACCCATATCTGGTAAGAAGCTCGCCACCTGTGATTTCAGTTGAAATGAGATGTGTCGAAGATGGCTATGACTTTGTCTGGAGAGGATCCAAAGGTGAATCTCCATACATGGTGAAACCAAGTGGGGAACGCGTTGAGTTAGTTATCCGAGACTACGTACCCTACTGAGCAAACAATTCGAGAACAGTTTCCACTCCATCCACTCAGCCAAGACCGAGTATAGCAACCCCGGCATCAGATGAAGCCCAACAATTTCCGGAACCAGATGGGGAAATAGAAATCATTGTGACGAACCCATCGATGTTCCAGAGCCCCATCCGCTTTTGTCTGGGGCGGTTGAGGATCCTGATTTAGACCGGAAGGTTGAGCTGCCTTTGGAGCACAAGTCTAAGGGTAGCAGCAGTAGTGTCCATGATGACAAAGATGATTTAAAGAGATCACTTGGGGAGAAGGCTTTGAGGGGAGAAGCTAAGACGATCCGTCATATACCAACCCATGTGCCAAAGAGTCCCTACAGCGACATTTGCCAGAAAGCAAAGATGTTTAAGCCACCCTCAAGAGCTGTAGGCGGATCAACCAAAGTTGAGGCTGAGAAATTCGGGGACCACATCACAGCAGACTTCATAGTAACCCGAGATGAGGATGAACTGGGAATTGATGATGAGAAAAGTGCACTAGTTGTGAAAGACATAGCCACGGGATTCATGTACGTCTACCCCAATGCAAGAAGAACCACCAATGCTGCTAGAACAGCAGCAATCAAACACTTTGTTGGACACACCGAGGAAATTGGAGTCTTTTACAGTGACAACGCGCCAGAATTAATTTCAGCAAGGAAGATACTTCAGTGCCGTCACGTCTTAAGTAGAGACTACATTGTCCAAGCCCAATGCCCAAGCTGAAAGAGCAGTCCGATCAGTGCTAGAAGGAACTCGTGTCAACTTGCTCCAAACCACTGGCATTGGCCTCATGCTCGACATTGGTGCTTCATGCAGAATGTACTTGCAACGGGGGGCAGCCTCACCCGGATCAAAATTCGAAGGACCTCTTGTCCCATTCGGATGCCTTGTTGATTGCTGGAATGGACCACGTAAGAAGAACAAGGACGGTCTTCGATTCGACCCAACTTCAAGTCCCGGACTATTTTTAGGCTACGCCATTCACCCAGAATTCATGTGGAGAAAAGAATTCATGGTTGTACCTACAAAAGGTCTCATCGAGAATGAAGCCAATGGTACCGCATACAGGCAGAGCACCACACCCGTGGGATGTAGGGGGCGAACCTCAAGAAGTTTTTGGAGGACGGCAACATCATCAGGCAGGGGGAGATGCGCATGGCCACCCAGCCACAGGAGTTGCCTCCGCTGACCCGAAAGAGGGAAGGCCAGCACGGCCCATTCAGTGACCAGATCACCCTGAAGTCGGCATTCTTTGGAGCTCTTTCCAACGCCGAAACGATCCGCAAAGGCAAAGGCAAGGGTCGTGGCAGAGGAAAGGGAAAAGGACGCCACCCGGGAGGGTCGGCCGCTGGTTCAACCAATGCGGAGGATTACATCTATGGCAATAAGGTGGAGATCCAGCAAGTGAAGTGCCATTTCTGCCAGCAGACCAACATCGAGGGCACTCACAAGTGTCAGTCATGCTTTAAATGGCTGATTGCATGGTCGGACGGGAGAATCGCTACGGAGGTATGCCGGATGGAAATCGTGGCCAAGAAAACCAACAAAGTGTTCTCTTTGGACAAAATCGATTTCGAGAAACAGCCCCGTAGCCAGCGAGTCTCAGATAGAACGAGAGCCGACCTAAGAAGAGCAGGCCGCAGCAACTTCGGCAACCTCAAGGACGCGGCCCAAACCCATGCTGGTCGATACGGGAAGATGGGGTTTGTTTCGATTCGATTCAGGATAGAATGCAACGTGATCCTTACTATCCTTTCAACAACTCCATGGCACAGATCACCCCAGACTGTTGCCAATTCCTGGAAGAGCTGGCCAAGTGCATGTCGCCCAACATGGGCCGATCACGAGAAAAGAGGGAAAAGCAACTGGGAACAGGTGTCAGCACAAGGTTGATCTTCATGCCGGACAAGGAACGAGACATCACTAAGCCCTTGGACGTGACGAAGGAAGTCATGGTTGCGCACCATGCCCGGCTTTTCACCTTGCCTCAGTTTGCAGTGTTGGCCGCGGAGCTCTTGAAAGCGAGGGGGGAACCCACGCCGATGTTGTATGGTTGGGCTGGCTCAGTGCTACCCATCGATCAAGCGGCATCGCAAGACTGTTTCTTTGACCTCATCCACTTTGCAAGACGCCAATGGCACGAACAGTACCACAATGTCAAAGGTGAAGAATACTCTTTTGAAGAGACCGCAACCGCTATCAGCGACCGAATTTTCCAACAGGCTGTTGAATGCTGGAAGTGCAGCCAGTATGGTCACAAATCTTTTGAGCGTCAAGGGCGATGGACCCGCAGCTATGGCTGGGGTTGGCAAGCCGGATACTCAAGCCGCTCGAGAGGGCAGGCCTATCATTCAAATTGGAGGGAGGGCTATATCAAGGCCGAGGATGGGGTGATGAGTGGGGCCGATCGACTGCATCGAGCTCTTCTGCTCCCTCCGGAGCCGGCACAACCTCCAAGAGGACCTGCTCCTGCCGATCATTCTGCGGCGCCTGAAGTGGTGACGAGCACTGCAGAGACACCTGCCGCGGCGGCTGATCCAGTGGTTACTAAAGTTCCTCAGCAAGAGTTGAGAACTGCTCGCATTCGGAGCGAAGAGTACTGCGAGATTGATGGCATGCCGCACTACAAGCGCACCTTCACTGATGGAACGGTAGAGTATGAGCCATGGTAGGTGTTTCACCTTTGTGCCATGATTTTATGCCTGCCGGAAGGTGTGGCCGATTGGATGGAAAAATGACCTCTGGTCAACCATTTCAATCGTCTGGCATCAGAACTTCAAGAATGAAATTCAAGTGAACTCCAAAGTTTTCTCAATTGATTCAAAAGAGTTTGACACTCACATCCGATCCAGATTTGCATTCGTCTTTGTACAGATGCCGTGTAGGTTAGCCTGTTACAGAAGTTTCCGAAACCAATGGCAACATAAAGGAATGGTAAAGTTCCTATGCCTTGGCGGAAGCCAGGCCAACTTCACTTTTGTGTCTGTCCGAGATCCGCAATGCCCTGGATGAAAACATTTCTACACTTTGCCTCATGCATCCGAGCTATGAACCTTGCACACGTTAGGATGTTGTACAGTGATGTCATATGCATTTCGACCACGCCCAGGTTACTATATTCTGGTCGACGTCTACCTTCCGCTCTCCGCTAATACTGCAGAGCGGCGGGGGATGTTTCTTGTAAATATGTATCACTGTACATATTCATTATCCCATACAACCGTGTTGCTTTGGCTCAAGAAAAACAGTGTGTTATTGCTGTAGGGTTTTGGCTAGATTGCCTGTAAAACAGTATATATATATACATGTGTGTAATGATAATAATATTGATATGATAACAGTAATTCATAATAATAATGATAATAATGATAGTAATAATAATAATAACAACAACAACAACAACAATAACAATAATAACAAGAATAATAACAATAATAATGAATGATTGGATGTTTGAGGGGATTGTCTGAACTAAATTCTCAGATTTGGGATATGGAGGTTTCCTAAGTCATGGGGGTACCCCTAGTTATCATCAATTTTACAGGATTTTCCATGAAATAAACCATCCATTTTGGATATCCACCATTTATGGAAACCCCCATAATCCCCCATATTCATTAATAGATGTTTGAGCGGATTGTTTGAAATGAATCATATTAATTGTAGATGTTTCAGTCATATCTGATGGATGTTTGATGGATGTTTGAGGGGATGTGGCGTGGGGATGTGACGAATGGTCAGATATGAAGTGCTGATGATTGGGATGAAGAATCTAAGCATTGTTTGAAGCGCAAATCACTGGATTGTTTTTATCGAAAATGGGGGATGGGGATGCATCTCGAATTGTGGCAAATTCAATGGAGAAGGAGAAGATGATGAATTATGGAGAATTGTGATCCCAAAATCATAGGCAACCTCATCTGCCATGTGCTCCACGGTGCTGATATATTTAGGCAACAGCAAACATTCGCGCGTAGCCCCCGTTTGCTGCAATTCTTATGGGTACTAGGGTACACGTGGTTCACCCTCCATCAACGTAGTTGCCTTTAATCTGGCTGTTGCCTGTTACCTGTAAGAGCCATGTTTGATTACACAAGGGTGTACTATGCCATGGGTGGACCATGGAGCATATTGGATTGGTGGAACACATAGAGATGTTGATACAAGTAACGTTCATTCCTCACATAAACCCACGCATGACCCACGTCGTTTTACGCGCGTTGGAATCCCCAACATGAATCCGGGCACCCAAAAAACCAACGGATTGCCATCATTGTCCCCCTTCAAAATAGAAATTTATAGAAACTTGGGGCTGTACTCATTTTTGGACAAGTCCATACATCCCCATCTTATTGTTGTAGTACCCTGAGGGTTGCTTTCAAGCCCCAATGAGTTGAGCTAATATCCATGAAATATCACTTATTATCATTTTCAGGGTGATACATCCACTTCTATATATCCCCATGATATGTCCCAATTGTTGGTGCTTCTGTACCCTTCATAGCCCGTCCTTCGCATGGTCTCTGGGTGACTTGACCAGTGATTCTACTGGTCAGTGATCATCAATGGATATCAATGGTTATGCATGGCTTTATTGCGTTTTATTTTAAAATCATTCGTACTTATTTAATGATCATTCTGCATTCCCAGCTATCGTATTGATGATTAGTGGTTGGTTTATGTTTATATATGATACTATTAATTCTACTTGCCGTGCTGTGGTGCACCCAACCATTGGGTTTACCAAGTTCCAAACGCGGATAAAAAATCCAAGAAATCCAGGATGATGCTGTGGTATTGTTTGGTGGGATGTTTTGTTCGATGTGATTCCTCTTCGATTTCGGTGGGTGGAGGACACCCACTTGGATGGGCCAGTTAGCCAGTGTCTAAAGCATCAATAAAAATGGTTAACGTCAACGTGGTTTAAAATAAAAGATAGTATTTATAGTGGAAACCATGAATTTTCATTGTTTACCCCAAGGTAGTAACCACAGTAATGTGGGTAAAACAATAATTAATAGACAATCCCCCCAGTCATCCCCATCAATATGTATAGGTGGTATAAACGAACCTTTCGCAGTCATGGGTGGTGCCAATTGTTTCATCCATGTTTTTGTCAACCATAGAATGGGTTGATGATCCCGGCGGGAATATGTTTTCAAGGGGGCAACTCAGTTAGATATGAGATATGATAAACCCATATAGAACCACTGCTCGATGAGTTCCTATATATAGACATATATACATATATATTTTTTTAAATAATACATAGTTTTTAATATATAATAAACAATACATAATATATAATAAATAATTTTTAATATATAATATAATATATTCTATGTAATATATAATATTTAATATTTAATATTTAATATATAATATATTATATATAATATATAATATTTTATTTAATATTCAGATTATAATATATAATAATAAAAAACAATATACAATTAAAAAATAAATCTCTTATATCAAATATAATATTTATATATATATAAATAGAATATATATAATTTATAATATTTAATATTTAATATTTAATATATTATATACAATAGAAAATATATAATATATTATTATAACAAATATAGTTTTATATTACATAATAGATTTATTTATAATATATCGTATATATATATATGTGTGTGTGTATATATATATTTCATCAAATGCAAAATTTTTGGGTTTGCCCGGCCAGCCATGTTTGATTGCCTGATGGATTCTCCGCTCGCCAGGTACATCATGATGCCCATTACACCGCCTCAAATTGCTACGGACCCTTGGAGCACCGCCAGGGCGCTGCACTTGAACTGATGATTTTCTTTGGGAGGAGTTAAAACAATCATAAACCATCACCCAAATCACCTTTTTTTGGGTGGTATCAACCATGAAAAATGGGGTGGTTTGTGGCATTGCTTTACCCACCCACATTGCGAGCTGGTTTATAAGCCCATCCAACACTAACTATAGATGATATATCAAGCATGTTCAAACGGAAGCGTTATAAATTTCGAGGGGCTACCGCTGGGTGTATAATCCCAACCGATGGCGGACGAGCTACTGACGAGCTACTGACGAGCTACTGACGAGCTACTGAAAGATCAAAAGGAACCCGGCAGCTTTTAGTGTTCTGAATGTCGAAAAAATATAAGAAAACGTAAGTCTTGTATATCTATTCTAGCCATAATGTTGGATATTCGAAATTTATGATATGAAACATGAAACTAAGTCTTCATTATTTTTCCTCTCCATCATCAAAAGAGAATGTTGCCACCATTCTTAGGACAATTGGCTGGAGCGTTGCTTTGACATCGTGCTGCTGGGCAGCAGGGTGGAGCAGGAATTCCCTGGGGCCAGTCTTCAGAGTTTTCACCAATTGATAGTTTTATGAATATCGCCAATATCGCTCTCCCGCATTTTACATAGCTATGGCTATGGCAAATCACCAGTTTGGAGATGATATGTATATATATATATACACATGATCCTATATATATATATACATGATCCTATATATACATACATACATACATATATGATATACATATACATAATTATACATACATATATTTATATATACATACATGACATACCAATAAGAATGATATTTGTCAATAGCTCTCTTAATTCCCAGAGGAGGGTCCAAGCAATGGGCCCCCACTGCCCAAGTGGTTGAAGGCTTCACGTCGAAGCCTTTGATCATGTGTTGCATCAAGCAAATACCAGTGATGGTCGTAAATCATAAAAATGAAAATGTGTCAAAAATGGGAAAGTAGCATTTTTTTGGTGTCATTCACATCCATAAATCCCATCTATTTTAAGATGTTTTCCGGGGATTCCTGGCTGAAAGGCCCAACGTCACTGCCAAGCCGCCAAGGTATACCTTCATATGGTGCCTCTTGTTGGGCACCACGATCTCCCGCATTTTTGGGACGATCTTCGAGCTGACTGCCATGAACGAGTCCAAGTCCATCCAACGTCGGGAGATACGGCGATTTCTTCGGGCGCAGGACGAGGGTTTCGTTTTTTATTTCTTTTGCTGTAATGCCATGGTTGTTGGTCAAGAAATAATTTCGTGGTCATTTGTTGTTCCCATCCTTCTAAACATCCTAAGTATAATGATAGTGATAACAATGGAATTATGAATGTTGAAATAACAATCACAATATACTTAGTTCATAAGTAGAACGATTACCACTAATTTCAGTGCAATAGGGATGATCACGATGCCACCAGCTTCTTGGGAGTCTAAAACAAGTAGATTCAAGATGGAAGAAATCAGGGTTTATGCTGGAGGTACTGTATTCAGGGAGAAGCTGGGCTACTCAGATAGTTCAAAAACCATCAAAAAAATACTTTTATAGGTGATTGACCCAGTGAAACTCAGGGATGCCCCAGTGCTAATAATTAGATCTCTGAAGAGCAACAGCTTTAAAATGAATGTAATAAATGCATGTCCTATAAATTCCGGATAGCAATGAATGCCCCGAAAACATTCTCCGGTAGAGGTTGGGTTCATGATTCGAATTTGTTGAACTTCTATCCCCACAGCTATTTGGGGTTTCAGCTGGTTCAATAGATGGGCCCCGTATGTTTCCCACTGTTTTCTCATTTTTGGGATGATAAAACATCATTATTGATGGTTAAGTAGTCTTTAAGGCCACGCAGCCCACCACAGATGTTAGATGTTATCAGAGGTGGGGCTGTCCAGGAAGCTTCCTTCCAGTTGGTCACCCGCGTCATGAACTTTGTGGATTACAAGCTGGACAAGTTGTCCCTCATTAACTTCGATCAATCCTTGATCTCAGATACCCTGCAGACTGAGCTTTGCGTCAACCAGCGTGCACGTTATTTGGAGGCCGTGCCAGTTTGCAAGGTCAGCAAGGGTTTGTTCCCAGATTGCTTTGCGATGATCTGCGCAGTTCTGAAGAAGATGGTCTGCGAAAATGGGGAGGCGTCGACCTTAGTTGTCCGGAGTCGACCTTGGTCTCAGCATTTGACTTTCGATTCACCTTTCATATGCCTTCCGCTTGTATTGTGTTGGGTAGTTGAATTCTAGCGGCGTATTGATTTCGTTTCTTGTGTCCATTTCTAGCTTTGCCTATTTATTTATATACTTCTTTCGGATTGGAAGGTTCTTTCAACCTCCTTGGCCAAGGATGTGTATGTTGCAGGAGGCTTGGCAAGTTGCTTGTATATCACTGCCACAGGAGCCAGGGCTGGCCGTTTGAAACAGTTTTGAGCACCCCCAAAAAAAAAACAAGGACTGGCAAGTATTTATCACCCATATTTAATAATATATATGTAGAATGCTCATTATATTATATTCACTATTTCCGCGTATGTAATAGTAGTATATTCAAACAGATAATCAAAAGTTCAAGTAGATTACATTCAATAGTAATTTACCACTATTTTCATAGCATTCTGAGTTGAAATATATCGACCCCTGAGCCCCACTATGTATAGCATAGGTAGTAGGTCTTATGTAGGCATGCTGTAGCTATGAGTACCAATGTAGTTCCGAATAGATACACCCGCAATATGTACAGTTTAGCACCACTTACCTAGAAGCGTTAGGTAAGTAGAGTAGCC
>Ga0126342_10016251_pt1 | contig 12987 bp, 9 predicted proteins | sample Cyp1metagenome_FD_92528 | JGI IMG/M metagenome (GOLD analysis project Ga0126342, IMG submission 92528) | Coral microbial communities from Lord Howe Island, Old Settlement Bay, Australia - Cyphastrea 1 metagenome | ecosystem: Host-associated > Invertebrates > Cnidaria > Coral ... | reverse complement strand
CGACGACGACTACGACTACGACGACGACTACGACTACGACTACGACTACGACTACGACTACGACTACTACTACTACTGCTACTGCTACTGCTACTACTACTACTACTACTACTGCTACTGCTACTGCTACTGCTACTGCTACTGCTACTGCTACTACTACTACTACCACTACTACTACTACTACTACTTCTACTACTACTACTACTACTACAACTGCTACTCCTATACTACTACTACTACTGCTACTACTACTACTACTACTACTACGATATTTTTTTTTTGATACGGATATTTTTTTTTGATCTAGGTTTGCAGCACGAAACCCGTGAGGTCTCACACAGTGGCACCAGGATATTTTTTTTTTGATGCATATATTTTTTTTTTTGATGCGTGCTGGATATTTTTTTTTGATGCATTTATATTTTTTTTTTGATACGTGTCTCCAATTGGATACTGGGGTACAACTGGAGATTGTAGGGGATACGGAATATTTGGGAATCCAAAACACAACTGGCGGGATACAAGGTATAAATCATACAACCACGGAATTAACAACAATGGATTTTCAATTGGGCAATGAGGACAACAAGATACACTTGCATAATGTTGGATACCGATTGGTGATAGTCAATGGGAAATGGGAATTAGAGGTGCACCGTTTGGTGAGTGGGACCGTGAACAACTTGTAAACAACACTTTGATGGGACGCGTGTGACTACACTACTTACTACTGTAGTTGTGTTACTACTGCGTGTTGGAACATGTTGGAACCTTATCCTAGAAATGGTGGATGTTCAGGAACAGATAGCGGGAATCATAGGATACAATTGAGTACCCAAAAACGAACCATCGGGAGTAAATGGATCGTTCCACTACTTCGAGATACTGGAGAGTTGGTTTTCTTCTTTGGGGGGATTTGCCCAACACTCACGGGGGGGATTGAATGATTTTGGGTTGTTTGAACACCCATATCCAAATTAATGATTGCTACAATTATCTCTCAATTTTGAATGTGATTTTGACACTGAAAACTCAGCTTAATGGCTGTGGTCTCAAATCCTTGCACCCCATTCCATCTTATGAAGGCCATTTTGTCGTATCTCCCATTTTGCACCAAACTATTTGGGGAAAAAAATCACTAACCATACAACCCTGCAAAAAAGAATCCATCACGAAAAGACTTACAATAAAGACCAGTTAAAACGACAGCCCAAGAAGAACATAGAAGACCCCTAAGCCATCAAGAATTCTGCCATAGCCATGATTGCAATTCAAAATTCCACTCCAAATCAAATTCAAAGAACCCTGAATCAGATACCATTCCTTGATAGCCGTGTTTTGTACATTTTTTTCGCCAATTTTACCACGGTGCCTGGTATGAGGAACTCCTGTGGTGCCACGGTGCCCGGGATGGCGTGGTGGAGCCAACCTTGGCGGCAGAACAAGCCAAGATGTTGAAGGCGACCGGCCGAGGTGACTGAAATAGCAACAGTTCAATGGTGTTTTTTTTTTTTTTAATCAACCGGTTTTTATGGTGATTTCATCAAGAATGATGGTATAATGGACCTATTTCAACCGGTTTTTATGGTGATTTCAGCAAGGAAAAAAGGGAACTTCATATGGTGAATGATGGTATAATGGACCTATTTGCAGATGGAATGTTCAACGGACTGGCACGAATTGCAAGGCGAGGATCCTGAAGGATCGCTGAGTTGGTTTATGGTACATCGAACTAGAGAAGGGATGACGAGGGGATTCATGAAGCAACTGACTGGGGGATCACCACCCTAGGGGATTTTTTGGGATACATTGGGATATGTAACATTATGTAACTAACAAAAAAGGACATTTCTGGGCTTGCGAAATGGGAAATCAATGGGAGGTCTAAAAATCGGGGATATGTATCCATAATTTATGGTGAGACTTACATATATTTATCGGGAAAATGAGGATAAACCATCAAACAATGAGGTACCCTATTTTCAGACAAACCTATTTTACGCAGTAAAAAAAAAGAGACTTCAACAACCATGCCAGCCATGATTTCGCCTTTAAAAGGGGATGAGCATCAGTGCATTTCGATGTGAAACTGCCAACCTGATCAATTTCTCCATTTGGATAAGTTATGTGGCAAACCCGATGATATCGCCGAACTTTCGTGGGTTTATTGAGACAAAGCCAAGTAATTTTGGGTTTACCAGATGAGAGGTCCTGAGGTAGATGATGCAAAGGACAGGATACATAAGGGTAAGATACATAAGATGCACAGCTCGATGTTTTTCATAGATCTAGTAAGATTGCATCATAGATGCAGGGTACACTTCTGGTTGATTGAGTGATCACATGATAACACCATTCACAAGCATGAATCTGGGTAATTTATAATATGTCACTAACCTGAATAGTTCGGCCATTTGGGGGATGATTTCCCAAAAATAGACCATGATTCCAGGGTTCGGTCGCAGTGAGGTCGTGATTAAATTTACCGGAATGGTGACCAAGCCGGGCCAAGCCGGCCCCTCTACTTTCCCAACAAGGTCATGATTGGATTTACATCACGTTTTTCTTCGATTTTGGAGGCTTCATATGCAAGGAAGAGCCCCCAGTTACAAGTCGGTTTATAACCCCATGTACCTAGTTATATACCCTCTGGTTATGACTAACATAGCCATGGTATAGATGGCCCATTTGTAGATGGTTTACCTATATATTAAAAATGGTGATTTTCCATGGCTATGTTAAATAACCAGATGGTATATACATATATACATACACACGCACTGTAATATTCATCATTTAGATCGATCGTTAGCCTAGTTCTAAACCAACTTACTTGGATTTTCGCTCATAATACTTACTTTACCAAAATACTAGTTTGTAAACGCCCTATTTTGAAGGGGGCTTAAACTAGGAATGTGGCCCTTCCTGTAGCAATGTTTTCTGAGAATTCTCGTGTCAGGAGGTGGGAGCTCAGCTGCAGTTTCAGCTGTACCCTGAAATGCAGCACTGGAACTCAGCAGGGCGAAGACATTTTTCGGTTGGTGCCGGTTGGTGAAGTTACGGCTTGCTCAAGCAGCAGTATCCCGGAGATTTGGGGGATGGAAACAGTATCATTTAGGGATATCATTCTGTGTAGCAAACCATCATGTTGTTGGCTTCCCATGAAATACCGGTAAACAAACAAACAAAAAGCTATTGAACATGGTGATTGATAGGTGATTTACCCATTGAACATGGTGATTTTCCATAGTTATGTTAGTTTACCAGAGGGTAGGCTGGATGACTTCTGGATGACCCAACAAAAAACCATATACCACGTTTTGACGATGGCACACATGTCTGGTCACGTTTTTCTGATCCATAGCTGGCTAAGACATGTCTGATCCATTTAGGGACGGTATCACTGGCCATTTCAGGAACCGATTGATTGGAGGTACCTACCATATATAAGGCCTATTTCTTAGGCCTATGTAAGGGAATATCCCCAGGAAATATGGCCTTATATGGTACAGTACCTCCATTTTAGGATCCTGGAATTCCCATTGATGGTATGCCAGTTTTTGTTTGCAGCATCACTTTTGTCGGTTTGATCTCTGCATCCTTGTTGATCTTCTCAGCAGTTTTAATGATTCTGTTCCCCATTTCTTTGCATAACCCCGCATGACCAGTGATTAATTTCACGATTTTAGCTGCTTGTACTCCTAAGTTTGACCCATAATTTGTAACTTTAAAACATGCAGATGGGAGAGAATGGGCTTGAATAGGTGTTAGTGACCTCTGGCAGCATGAATGTGCACAACTCTGCTTTTTTTTTTTCCTCCTATGTCCCCTTCCCCTTCCCATGCGCGCAGCTGCCATAAGTAAGGATGTGAAGTAAGGTAATGTCATGTCGTGTAGTGTCATGGACTGAAACCTAAGGAAATGCAATGTCATGTCATGTGCTGTAGTGTATTGCCATGCAAGGTCATATAATGTCATGTCATTTGCCTATGTTGTTGGTAGGGTCACAGTTTTTGCTGGTTCAATCACCACGTTTTGCAGGCGACGCCACCAGTTTTGTTGGTCAAATCGATAACTTTCCCTAGTAACACTAGCATTTTTCTTTGCCAAGTGCCCAGTTTTCTCGATAAACCCCAAGATTTCTCGGAGTTCAACCCCAACTTTTGGGCTAAGATCTGCATGTTTCTGGGTTCACCCAGCATTTTCGCGTTGTTTTCCCCATCTTCGCCAGCGCCGAGTCGAGCCGCCGAGGTTCGAGTTGTCCGCCGAGCCACTCAGCGCGGTGCGCGGCTTCATGGTGAAGTGCCTGGCGCTGGAGGAGACGCTGGAGGAGAGCTGCCGAAAAGCGATTGAACATGGCCCATTTATAGCTGATTTACCGATGAAAAATGGCGATTTAAAGTTGATTTACCCATTTACAGTTGATTTACCCATCAAAAATGGTGATTTTCCACAGTTTTTTGTATATGACTAGGATATCCAAGCAGTTATGTGCATTAAGAGTAGTTTTTGTATTAGTGATAATAATGACTATAGATAACAATAATCAGGGTATCTAAGTAGTAGTATGTAGTAGTGCATTAAGAGTCGTTATGGTAATTATGGTGATAATGATTATAGATAAACTATAATCAATGGAAATCAATGGATAGTTAATGGATAATGAATAGTGGTAATTATAAACCACCGATGGATATGAATGAACTGCCATAGATTACTGTAATAGGTGATTAATGTATAATGGGTAATTAATGTCTAGAATAAGTAATAAGCGGATATTATAATGGTTTATATAAGATTCATCAGTGTCAAAAATGGGGGTATGGTGTTTTTCCTTCCCTGTTTGTTGCTTTTCCTTCCCTCCGGTTTTCCTTTCCCAGTTTGGTGTTTTCTATTCCCGGCTTGGTGTTTTTCTTTCCCTGGTGTTTTTCCTTCCCTGGGTTGTTTTTTTCTGTTTCCTGTTAGCTCTTGCTTCTTTCCTGTTAGCACTAATTCAGCCCAAAACATGTTTTGTTCGGCAGGGAGGATACCATCAATTCATATTTGTGCCAGATTTACTGTCGCCCCTCACTGTTTGAAGGCTTTTGATGCATTCCAGACCAACATTTTCCAAATTGGCGATTTTACGGCTCAGGCTCTGTAGGTAACTAGTAACCAAGAAGTATATTTATTTCAATTCGCTCTTGCAACGCTGGCCCGATGACACGTTGGGAAGACCTTGCTGATGATGCCGAGCTGCACGGTGCCGCCGCCGGTAACATAGTAGTAAAAATATAAAAAAGCAGCGCCTGCGGCGCCACATGTCGATTACGTTTTGGATGGTTAGTTCGGCACCGGCAAAAAATTGCCGTCAAAAGATCCCCCCAAAAAAAGCAGCGCCTTTGGCGCCTTCTTCTGAGGTGCTCGGCGCCAGCCATTGGGAAGGGCCAAAGCCAAGAAGCCCCACGTCCGCCACTAGACCCCAGGGAAGCGGCCCTGGGTTGCCAATAAACCCCCGGGAGTCCCAGGAGTCCAGGCTTTTTCCGGGGCTATACAGCCAGGGGCTACGCTGAGAGCTCGACCTTGAAGTGCATCTGCGGGATGGGCCATCTCAGGTCGTTCCAGTAGCCGAATTTTGGGACGTGCTTGGGGTCCCTGAGAATCAGGCCGTGACAGCTGTAGATATCTTAGCACTACACCTCGTATGAGTGTGAGCGACAGCCGCCGCCGCCGACGACGACGACGACGCACTTACAGCCCCGCGTCAAATGGACATTCACTGGGTACTAATAGTGGTTTAATTGTTAATCCAATAATACTAGTAATCTTGTGTTCAGTAGTACTGCTACCACATTGATAAACACAAAACCCAATAATAAATATAATCATAGATAACCAATTGATACGAACTGCTATATAACAAATGGTATCACAGTGATCTATAGATTGGTATTATACAATGAATAAACGGTGATTAACATAGTTAGTCATTCATATTTAATGATTAGTATTAAATATTTGGAAATACTGTTCATCAATAATTTTACTATATACTGTAATACTACTAATACAGCCATAAAACATAGTCATTAACATAGCCATTAATAACTACAACATACTGACTGCAACATATTACATTACTAGCTACTTATAATGGTTATATGGCCAAAAAAGATGACCAATGGATCATTAATAGATAATTATTGGTTTACTATACTCTTAGTATACGATTAGTAGGATCATAAATAGGGCAATTACCATTCATAGATTTTCTTGCTGTTAGGAACCGATGTTTTTTTTTTTTTCACGCGAGGAAATCTTGGTGTCAGGGACTGGTCCTTTGTTGGAATGCTAGGAACTGGTTTTCGTACCGGTTCATGTACCCTTATACATCCATATCATTGGACTTTTTTCATACAGAATTTAAGATCGATCCCGCGCAAATCGCATACATTCATTGGGTAATAATACTAACCATTGTTTAATGGATAATAATGGTTAATTATGGTTAATAATGGATAATAATACATAACATGCATTGTTTCATTGTCATTCTTGAAGTGAACTTTCTACAACTTGTGTTGAGCACATCAATGCCGTTCTCAGGAGCCATCCTGAGCGCGCGGGAGGGTTATCAGCCCCGAAGAGAAACCATGGTGGATGTAGGAATTTTCCATGAATTTCCACATAAGTGGGACCATGGAATTGTGGTGTTTGATATTAAGTTTGATATCACGGTCTGCGTTCAAAAACTAAAACCCACAGCTGTGGTATTTTCGTCGGGGGGATGACAATCCAAGGGTCAATGTTTCACTCCAACTTTTTAATCAGCAACGTTTCACTGCGACAAAGAAAACCTGCATGGAAGTTGAAACAGGGGTTTTCCTTCTCAAAATGGGTTGGAGTTTTTTCAACCCTGGCACCCGGATGGTACAAAAAAAAAAAGATGGTTAGTGGATGTCGATTCCCCAAATATGGTAATTTCATAGATAACTTGACCCATCCCCAAATCAACGATTGTCTCTTTAAAAGAGGCAGAAAGTAAGCTTCGACGTGTGATGACTCCACTGCCCAGTGATGAAGTGGATCTTCATGATGCAGATCCTGATTGACTCAACCTGTTTTTTGCTGTAGGCACAGATGCATGGTATAGGTGAAGCATTCCTTCAAAACCGGTGAGCCATGTCGAATTGCGTTGATGCACTTCATGGTTCCACGGGGATTGCAGCATTCAGCATCACAAGCTCTTGTCAGAATGCCAGCGCAGACATTTATACTACTGTTCAACTATATATTATTTGCTCAGCAAAACATTTCGCAGTTGCACTTTTGTCAGGAACACTGTGCAAGTCTCCATCATTTTGGACCAACGTCAGCATTTCCGGGGAAAATCCTTTGCTGTGCTTTTTTTCCCCATCCCTCTTTCCATCGATTGCCAGTGGTTCATCATGGCGTTGAAGATCTTTGAGATCGATCCGACACTCCGTGGCTGTGAAGGTCAAATTTGGGATCGTGTCAATGGCTACAGGCGCCCGAGACTTCATGACTGCACGCTGAGATTGGTCCAATTTCCCCAACTGTTGGTACTCAAAATAAAAGTAGGAGGATTGTATATGATATTATTATATGTTAGCATGGTGTATATGAAGGTATAATGATTTATTTATTGCTTACTGATTCTGAAACTATCAAACATGGGCGGATTCTGAAGACAGCAAGGTGGTGGAAGAACGAGTTGCAAGAGAAGGAGGGCGGCATGGACCAGTTCCGTGGCCTTTGATGTGGAAGAAACGACGCAAAAAATATAAGGAGTCAAGCATCAAAATCTGGGCAAATTATAACGACCTCACTGTTCTCACTGGAATCATGATTAATAAGAGAAATCATTCCAAATAGGCCGATTTTTTCATGTTTGTGAATGATTCTAATTTGCCCAGATCAAAATAGGTTCTTAACATGTGTTCAGATGTGTTAACCAGCAATGATAGTCGCATTTTGCCCCACAATGAGTTACAACAACCATGAGAAATGCGGATCCCAAATCATCCAAGTCATGAACATTACCATGACTTAGTATTGAAACCATATTTTTTTGGGATCATGACTTAAGAACCCCACATGAAAAGTTGTGGCCCTGGCGGTTCACCCACTGGAATCTCCAAGGTTTGCCGAAGGTTACAAGATTTTCGGCTTCAACCGCGTCGAAGGTGGGCTCCCCATTTGGTTGCTGGATGCCTCTGGTAAACTGTTACCGGTACATGACAATTTCGAAAATCACCATCTTTTTTTTGGCAAATCATCCATACATGGTCCATTTTCCATAGCGAACTGTTCGTTGACCAGAAGGCTAAAAAGGATGTTTTTCTCAACGCGAATGACCAACTGGAGTTGGGTCGTTGGAGCCAGGTGGATACGTGTACCGTGAATGGCTTCCCAACGCGAAGCAGGTCTTTTTGATCGGTGAGTTGGGAAGCCTGGTGGTCCTGGTGATTTTGGGGGGTCGACAGGTTAACGGAGGTTCAACTGGCCTCCAAAGCTATGGGTGGTAGCCTCTGGTGTCGATAGCTACTTTTTCCGGGGGAAAAAGTCCGAACTAGATGATGGTAAAGCGAGGTGAAACTTCACCAAAAAAGTCATCGACCTACTGTAAATGCGAGATTTTCCAGCTAGCCATGTTTAATTGCCAGAGGGTATATCATTGCAACTGGGGTACTTAACTTGGGTACTTCACTTGTTTTTAGATGGTTCTTGCATGTTGCTACCCACTTACAATGCCCAGGACGGACCCCCAAGTAGTAATTGTATCATTGCCATCGTTTCCATGATTCAGTCCCTTCAAAACATCACTGGGGCATGTCATTTTGATTGGTTCCTGTTACGAGATTTCCAATGGATGCAAACTGCAAACATTTTCTCGTTCAACTTCCGAATTTTGGGTAATATCCCCCACTTGGTAAGTTGCCGAGTTCTTGGGGTATGGTCATCATAGAGATTCAGATACCCATTGTGAGGACAACATGTGGTGCTAAGCGGGGCCCCTAGGGGCCCCATATGGCCCCATGAATCTCGGCCTTGGGGACGCCCCAGGTTCAACGGCTGGCAGAACAGCACGCCGCTCCAAAACGAAGGCTTTGGGCGTTGGAAGGTGGACCTCCCCGACAAGGCCTGGCGGTTGCCAATGCCCATAGTCACCAAATAAGATGACAAGATGTAGACAGAGTTTTTTAGCCTGGATGCACCTTGGACACCATGGAAATTATGGAACAAAACACCATGGAAACCTGGAAATGATATGAAATGATGGGATTGTGGGAGGATTGCCTGTGCTCGACGGGCGATTTGTTGCCATTGCCAACATGGGGTTGAAATCAGCAGCAAAATCATGGGATAAACCGACTGGTGATGGGTAAGCTGTTTCTTTTCTTATGAAGGGGAGTATTATATGATAGCAACCTCCAAAATATCGAAAAGGACAATCCGATTGGAGAATAGTGATATGTTTACTATCCTTTTTTGATTTCCGGGGGTTATATTGTATGATATTCCTGGCTTTGTTTGGTCGGTGATTATATTCATTTTCCGAAAATCCACCAGAAATGGGCAATCTAGAGTGAATATTGTTTATTTTTTGGGACCCCTTTAGCAAATCCAAGGTATGTTTACTATCGAGCTTGTTGATCTGGGCATCTCATTCGCTCTTCGCCACAGTCCCATGTCCGTATGCGACCTCACCTGGCCATATGCTTCGTAGGAGAATTATCCAAAAAAAAACGACCAATTTCACTGAAGTATCATTTTATGTTTTTTTTTTGAATAATTCTTTCAACTATTGATAATAACAAAGTATTTCAGGTTTGTGAATTATGCATCAATGAAGTTTTCACTCTTCTGCGCGCAACAGCAACAGCCACATTTCAGGCTCGATGAAACACCACAGTTAGATCAGTAGAATATCGCCAATTAGATCACTGTGTTATTAGCCACTTCAAAGGTGACGCCCCCCAATTATGTTTGTTGGTTTATACCTCCTTCCCTCTCTATAGATATGATATAGTACCATAAACCCAATCCTTCAGATCATGAAACAAAGCAACTTAGCTATCTTTGGGGGCACATTGCCATGCCCTATCAGCCTATCAGTGTCAATGATCAGTTCAGTTAGATGAGTGGAATAGACTCAGGAGCCTAGCGATTAGGAGCCTATCATCATCAACCTACCTTCGTTTGTCAATCATGTTCCCATCTTCGGAAACGAAACCAGGCCCAAATGATGGCAAAACCCCAAGAACATGGATGTACCAGAACTATATCATAGACTATATCTAGAGATATCAGTTATCCATATTTATCAATGATACTTCCATTTGAGTCTTCAAATCACCCTTAAAAGGCCCGGTCCAGGGTGTCGTTCGGACCGCAGGCAGATGGTACTCCCATGATCTCCCACGCCACCCAGGTGAAGGTGCGGCTGGCTTAGGGGTTGGAGGATGGGCCAATGGTGAGATTTCTTGGGGGAACCATTACCCTCTGGTTATTTAACGTAGCTATGGGAAATCATCATTTTTAATGGTTAATAATCATTTATATATATATATATATATTTTAATCATCTATTTTCATGGGCCATTTTCCATAGCTATGTTAAATAACCAGAGGGTAGGTTCGGTTTGTTCACATGTTTTAAAGCCTTGGAGAATCCTTGGATGTCGTGTTGTTTTAGTCATTTTTTTGGATTGAATTGATCTGAACTGGGACATTGAAGTGGTTGAAGTGGCGCAACCTACGGTGACTAGGATCCGGATGAAACCATGACATTTCATGGGGTTGTCCAATGTTCATCAAACATCAATACAGATGAGTGATTAATTAGGCATACTTGTGTGTATGCTTATATGATCTTATATGGTATATTTTATACATGCACATATATGCACACATATAATAATAATAATAACAACAACAATAATAATAATAGTAATAATAATAATAAATAATAATAATTATTGTATATATATATATATACAGATGTACATATATCACATGTACATTATATGTATATGTGTGTATCTGGTAAAAACATCCATACTCATGACATCATGGTACTAGGATTCCACCCGAATCTCTCCAGGTGCGTATTGAATCCAACGATGGTGGCTGGCACGATCGAGTGCCTGCCTGGACAGTGGTTGCGAAATCCTGCAGCAGTTGGTGGGTTGATAGCATTTATAGGCTTTGAATATATATATATGTTTTGACATGCTTTAACCATCCTTTTGGCGGTGGATTTCAGTTCATATAGTAAAATATAATATCATGCTAAATGATGAGATAGTGTCTAATATAGATTCATATTAATAATAGTCCAATAAGAGTTTCATATAGTCATTTTATAGCCTGGAACATCCCCGAACTAAATGGACGGTTAGTTCGCTGGGAAAATCAGCACACTAAATCGAAGATGTTCTGAGGTTTACTACAATTGGATCAGCCAACATGGTAGGGATCAAGACTCAACGATAGGGGTTTATCCCACAATAATAATCCATAAAAAAGGGTAAACCCATCCAGTAACTATGGGTAACAAGTCATCCAAATGGAGGTAAACGATAAATGTGCATCCCACTTAGGAATTGGTTTTGGTCCATATCTATCTATCTATCTATCTATCTACATACTGTATCCGCCTATCTACCTATCTACGTATCCACCCATCTGCCCATCTAGTCTAATCTGATCTCTATGCAATCTCTAATCTCTAATTGAATACAATACAATCTAATATATCTATTCTACTCTACTATATCTAATATGTGATCTACAAGCAGGGTTTATTCCATTTTCTCAGCAATCATCATCAAGGTCGACCACAAAAACCGCCGCGCAGGAGCAAGTTGTCTTGGCAGGATCACAGTCTCGCGGCATTTTTGATGGACCTGGGGGTAGATCCTGGTAGGAGTTCAATCCCAAACTTATGGCGGTGAAGTCGAGTGCTTGTGGTCAACTGCCATGGGCCTGCCACGAAACTTTCGAAAAAATCGAAGAGTCGTTTCAGCGTTTCAGGCTGCATTTTGCTGCTCACATCCTCATCATAGCCAGGATTAATATTACTTTGTCTTAAGATAGGGTAGCCCCAAAGCCAAGGGTCAATTGGGTCAAGTGGGTCACCATTTTCCCGGATTCAATCTGTGAAATTTGGGGGTCCCCATTGACAAAGCCAGTCCCACGGAGTAGCGTCCCATTGAAGTCCTGGTGGTCATGTCACCTCTGCTGAGCCACCAATCTCTTCAATGGCGTATTCTGGGAGCCCCCAGAGGAGAAACGCTATGGTCACTTGGCTATTCTTGGGTGATTCGGTGATTCGGTGATGGGATATCATCAATGGCATCAATGGATATGAACCGGATATACCCGACATGGTAAACATACAAAAAGCTATTGAAAATGGCCCAGTCGAAATAGTGGATTTACCCATTAAAAATGGTGATTTTCTATAGCTATGTTAAATTACCATGTCGGGTAGGGATATTTTACACTTAGTCTGATGCTGTTTTGTTCAATCCCAATGTCTGATGCCCCAGTGACTGGGAATCCACCAAAAATCATCAGCGTCGAGCTGTGCCGCAACCGGATAGATGCAGTTTGATCATTTTGTCCTACAACTATAGTAACTATACATGGCGCAACTCCGTTCGCATGGGGGAGAAAACTCCCCATATTTAACCGCCACTTTTTGATGGCGCCCTTGTCACATGTCACTGGGTTTTTTTTCATGTGAGTTTCTCCACGAAAATCCATGGATGGCGCAACGACCTGCAGAGTCGAGGCTGGCCAGCTTCACAGATATGCAACAGAAAGCTCCATCTGTTGGGAAAGAAATCTCAACCAATTCCGTTGCACATTTGGGTACCCTCTGGTAAACTAACATAGCTATTGAAAATGGCCCAGTCGAAATAGTGGATTTACCCATTAAAAATGGTGATTTTCTATAGCTATGTTAAATTACCATGT
>Ga0126342_10016250_pt1 | contig 12987 bp, 9 predicted proteins | sample Cyp1metagenome_FD_92528 | JGI IMG/M metagenome (GOLD analysis project Ga0126342, IMG submission 92528) | Coral microbial communities from Lord Howe Island, Old Settlement Bay, Australia - Cyphastrea 1 metagenome | ecosystem: Host-associated > Invertebrates > Cnidaria > Coral ... | reverse complement strand
CTTTGACTAACTCTTTCCCTGACTAACTGTTTCTTTGACTAACTCTTTCTTTGACTAACTCTTTCCCTGACATTCTAAAAGTCCGTAACACGGAAGTTTCTCCCCCTAAACTTCCTTTGATAACTATAGATAGATGGATAGATAGATATATATATATATATATATCACCGTCCGAATTTCCTCTAGGAAATGGGGTCGCCTGGGCGACAAAAAAGTGGTCATGTTCTACCTGTTTTCTTTAAATGTGTGATTTTCTAGAGAAACCAGTTTTGATATGTTGTTTGGTCAAATTTTTGGTTCGAGTTTCTTTCCTCTTACCACTCATTTTCTAGAGTAAAATTTAAAATCTGACAAAAAACGCTACGACCTTCTTCAAGTAATGCTATAAACCACCTCATTTTCTAGAAGAATATCAATCATGTTGATTCAGATCACATTTTCTAGTGTTCGTTCCTTTAAAAAAACAAATATTTTCTAAAAAACGAAGGTCGCACATTTGATTTCTAGAAAAAAACAAAAATCCTATTGAATGCAACCCATCACATTTTCTAGAAGTGGTATTTGCATATCATTTTCTAGACATAAGATCTCATTTCCTAGACATTAGAGATCTATAGAGATCTATATATACATATTATACACTATATACAGTGTATATATATTTACATGACACACACACACACATATATATATATATAGACTATAAATATATATATAGATAGATACATACTGGTGATAAAAACATATAAAAAACAAATCTTCATTTTGTAGTGGTGGGGTGTCCCCTTCAAGTAACTTGACGATAAAAACCAATCTTCATTTTGTAGTGGTGGACTTCCCCCTTCAAGTAACCTCATGATAAATACCAATCTTCATTTTGTAGCAGTATCATGTTGTCATTTTCCGTAACTCTGTGGAGGTTGAGAACCATCATTTTATAATGGCTGAGGTTAGGAACTTTTTGCAATTCCTACAAAATGAGGGTCTCGACCCCATAGGTGAAATTCAAACCGGGATACATAAACCACTTTCCAAAATAACATCCTAATCCTATTCTCGGTAACTACATTTTTTTGGCTCAAAGCACATTTGTGCATCAAAGCAGCACCGATTGCACCAAGACCGCCATGGAAGTATATTTCTGAAACTAATCCTAGCATTTCCTAGATATGTTATTTGTCTCCTAGTTTGCAAAGGCATTTTTTGGAGATAAATTTCTGAACATAATCCGATACATTTTTTAGGCATGCTTTCTTTCTCCAAAATTTTGTGGCATTTTCTAGAAAAACAATGACAAAAAATGTTCGAGTTTTTTCTTTAAACATGTCATTTTCTAAACTTGTTTGATCCAAAAGAAAAACAAAAAAGTTCGAGAATTTGGCCTCTCTAGAAAATGTATTCAAAAGTGGATTTTAGTACCCCCCGGATTTTTCATGCCTAGTCATTTTCTAGAAGTTTTTTTTTCAAACGACAGCATTTTCTAGACCACTTACTTGCCAGTCTCTATAGGAAAGGGGGTAGTCCAGGTGCCCTCTCTGATTCGGACGGGTGTATGTATGTCTGTGTGTGCGGGTGGTGTCCCTCTATGTGGAAAGCACTGTTCTTTCAAATGAAATATGTTGAAGGCTTGGATGAAGCAATCAAAGAGTTGGAGAATGACCCTTGGAAGATGTAATGTGGGCAACCCAATGCCATAAAGGTATGATTTGGTGATGGTTTATAGTACCCATTTATGGTGATCCTGGGGATGGTTTATTATTGGCTTTACCACAGTATATAACTTTTCCCCTTGAACTTCGGTGTGTTGGACTTCATGCTTGTTTCAAGTATCGTTATCCCTGCCCCACCATGGTTTCGTATGGGATCGAGTTCCAGTGTGAGTTAAATTCTGGTGAAGTTGACGTTTGTCCTTTTGGTTAGTCCAATCTTTTCTGGACAGAAATCGTGTTTTCAAACCTGATTTTGGCATTTGAATTTTATATCATGTGGTTTAATGACCATACCGTAGTTAAATAAATATAATTTTAGTTAGGTTTGGTCTTGTTGAGAAGACTCTCACTTCAATGGCTGTGTTTGGTTACGCTCTCTAGAATTAACAGGGCACCTGAAAAAGGGAGTGCAAACTGTTACCGCCAACAAACGTAGACCCTGCCAGGCCCTGCCATGAGCAGGGGGTTGGAAGCTTACTTTCGACTAAAAACTGGCTACTTCCGGAGTCTATCTTTGTTTTGGCGAGGGGTAAATCCCATTTGATTCGTGGAAAGCAAAGGGTTTGTAATCCGATCTTTTGAAATTTATCAAAACAAATCGTCCAAACCAAAGCTAATCATTGCTAATCTTAACATTCATTTTTTAATGTTGTGAAACTTTGGTTTGCTAATTCCAATTCAGATCTCATTTTGTTTGCTGCAGCCGTCCAAGCCACCGGAATGGTGCCATCGAAGCCTCGCTGAGGCGACCTGAAAACTGCCGAAACTGGGATCGCAGGGAAAGATCTGAGGGGATTTCCCCCAAAAACCTGGGATATGTTATGATATGTTTATATATAGATTTTGTTACAGGCTGGTGCCCCATAGTCATAGCTAAGTTCGATAAAACAACTCCGATAACGGTTGGGTTAACGATACATTTATCATGAGTGGAGGCGAAAAACCAACTTACAACTGGGGGGGCACCACCTTTTAGAAACTCTCTGGGTCAAAAGCCTGGTACACTGGTGAATCCATCCCCATGCGTGTTTTTTTTCTCGGGATTTACCTAGACTTGGAGAATACTTGGAGTTTGATGATTGAATTTTGCTGGGCATTTACCCCTCAAAACAAAACATAGACCCGGTTTTCAAGAGGCAATTTGCATCCCAACATGGTCCCGTTCGAACAGACTTGTGAGGCTCCCAAAGTCGCACACCAGATTCAACAGTTGGGATGGTTCGAACATAAGATGATCATTGATCATGTCTCAACGACTTAGTCGCAGGGATGTGATGGCAAATCGGTGGAGGATAGCAGACATAATTGGGATACCCTTTGGTATTCAAACATGGCCAGTGGAATTCCGCTATACAAACGGCCATAAATGGAGGTTTAAATGGGAAAAGTCCATATTCATTGCCACATTTGATTACCGGAGGGTATGCTACAAGATGACCCCCTGCTTTTGAAGTGGTCTATGACCTCATCTGACTACTATCTCCACCATGAATCAAGCCGTCAGCAGTCCTGGGGACCAATTTAGCTATGGCTTGGGGGGTGGCCCGGGTATACCCTTATATTGTTGGTTATCTCCTCCTTATATCCTGATAAATTCTGCACTACATCACAGGTTGTCTTGGTTGAATCATTCTTGGTGTTTGTCTTATATCATTCCTATCTCTACATCATGATGGTTTGTACAATACCAATATTTGTTCAGTGTATCTGAACGATGGTTGGTTTGATACCCCATGTAATTCCATGCTCATCACTTACACATTTGTTTCTTGGTGAAATCAGTGAAATCCGATTAAAATCCACCTGTTGATTGAAATCATTGTTATCATTATTCGGTTGGATGTAAATCCATTGAAATGACATGAAATCACCTTTTCTTCGTTGAATCCCGATTTTGCTCGTTTTGTCATGGTTCCCCTTCCGCATCATGGCGGCTCGTGGATCGTAGCATTTCTAAGGAGGCTGGCAGCTGCTGCCGGGTCATTCAGATGCTCCTGCAAACCAAGTGGCGAAGCGGCAGTTCCACTCAACTCCCAGCTGTTGGATATTAATATGTGGGCAAATTATAACGACCTCACTGCGACCTCATTGGAATCATGGAAAATAAGGAGAATCATCCCAAGATTGCCTTATTTCTGGTTAGTGAATTATTGTAATTTGCCCGGATATCTATCTGGTTGTATACAAGAATCAATAGATACATTATGAATAATTATGATGCATTGATATTTATGTAGTATAATCCCGCTCAGTTATAACATTTAGATCCATTGAGTTATTATTTACAAATATATGTATCTGTGTATATATATATACGTGTAATCCTCTTCCCCTAATACTAAAACCACCCCAAAAATAAACACCTCAGGTAGTTGTTATTATTAGGCGGTATTTATTATTAGGCGGTATTTATTATCAGGGAACCAAAGCGGACCTTAATAATGAATTTAAACCCTTAATTTAAAAAAAACGATTTCAAAATCAATTGATTTTTTTTTAAACGCAAGTAAGATATTGCAAAACAATTGGATTTCGAAGCTTCTCCCTAATATATAATAATTTTAAACCCTTAATAAAAAAAGACATGTTTTTTTTCGATTTCAACATCAATTCAATTTCCTTTTACAACCCAATTGAAATATTGCCAAAAATTGGATGTCGAAGCGGACCCTAATAATACATTTAAACCCTTAAGAAAAAAAACATGTTTTTCTTCGATTTCAAAATCAATTCAATCTCCTTTTATAACCCAGTTACAATATTGCCAAAAATTGGATTTCAAAGCTTCTCCCTAATATTAAATTAAAATCCCTATAAACAACGATTTTTTCGATTTCAAAATCAATTCAATTTCCTTTTTTAACCCAATTAAAATATTGCCCAAAATTGGATTTCGAAACGGACCCTACTAATAAATTTAATGTTGGATACTGATTAGTGTGGACCCCACCCCCCTCAACAATTTTAGGCTACTCAATCAATAACTCAATCAATAACTCGGCATTTTCTGGGCCCTCCCCTCAACAATTTTTAGGATACTCAACTTAAGTAAGGATTTCAATTGGCATCAATCCACTTTCAATTGATTTTCCTTTTAAATCCAAAAAAAAATGCACCAAAAGTTTTTGTGCACAATAGGGTGCCATCGAAACAATTACCTTCTTGAGGATCTGGGTCACTCATGGGGTCCTCCCTTGAAAAATTGTTTGGGTGCTGTTTTTTAAATAAGGGTTTAATAAGGCTTCTAATTATTTGGGGAACCTTGCATTTTCAAGGCATTAGCATGGATATGGCTTTCTAAAGTAGATGGACCAGCTTTACCCAAAGAAAGGTTGATAAAAGGTTGTGTGTGTGTTTTTTCACCCCGAAAGTTTTTGTGCACATTCAATACGGTGCCATCGAAACAATTACATTGTTGATGATCTGGACCACTCATGAGGTACCCCTTGAAAATTGTTTGGGTACTGGTTTTTAATAAGGGTTTAATAAGGCATCTAATTATTTGGGGAACCTTGCATTTTCAAGGATTCAGCATGGATATGGTTTTCTAAAGTAACTGGACCAGCTTTACCCAGTTCCCAGCGCGGATCTTTTCACCAAGTTATTGGGTAAACAATGTTCCAGGTCCGATTGGACGCAGTCCAAGCATGTGCGAAAAACACAACTTTTCGGAGCTTGAAAAATTGTTTTTCTGCAAGGCCCGGTTTCACCCCATACTGTAAGACTGTAAGACCATATAAGGGGTCACGCCTTTAAAAAAATGAAACGCAAAAAGGGGTATTTTGAACCTCACGTATAAACAGCAATTAATTTAAGAATTTGGCAATCCTATTCCAGGGTCCCTTAAATTCTTAACGTACGATGTGTTTGGTCTAGCTGAAAATATATAGCCCGCCTTGGAACCGAGCCCCTCAAATTCTTATACAGTGAATTCTTGTACAATATTCAAGTTGTATCTTATGAATGGAGGGGGCCCTCTATTGTGAGAAGTTTTTTCTCTTCTCATTTTTTCAGGAGAAACTTTATCCACCTTTATACACCTTTCTTTGGGTAAAGTTGGTCCAGTTACTTTAGAAAACCATATCCATGCTAAAGCCTTGAAAATGCATGAAAATGCTAGATGCCTTATTAAACCCTTCTTAAAGACCAGCACCCAAACAATTTTCCAGGGGGTACCCCATGAGTGGCCCAGATCCTCAAGAAGGTAATTGTTTCGATGGTACCCTATTGAGCACAAAAACTTTCGGGGTGAAAAAAAACACAAAACCTTCTATTCCCGTTTCTTTGGGTAAAGCTGGTCCATTTACTTTAAAGAAAGCCATATCCATGTCAAAGCCTTGAAATGCAAGGTTTTCCAAATAATTAGATGCCTTGTTAAACCCTTATTAAAAACCAGCACCCAAACAATTTTTCAAGGGGGTACCCCATGAGTGACCCAGATCCTCAAGAATGTAATTGTTTCGATGGCACCTTTTTGTGCACAAGAACTTTTGGGGCAGTTTTTGTTTCTAGATTTCAACGGAAAAGCAATTGAAAGTAGATTCAAATGAATTGAAAGTAAGGTGATTTCAATTGAAATCCGTTCGTACCATTAAAATTTTCTTTGAGGCTCAAAAGGAAAATCCATCGAAAGTAGATTCAAACGAATTGAAAGTAAATTGATTTCAATTGAAGCCCTGTCTTATCAATAGATTTCTTTGAGGTTCAAAAGGAAAATCCATTGAAAGTAGATTCAAATGAATTGAAAGTAAGTTGATTTCAATTGAAATCCTTTCGTATCATTAGATTTCTTTGAGGTTCAAAAAAAAATCCATTGAAAGTAGATTCAAATGAATTGAAAGTAAATTGATTTCAATTGAAATCCTTTCTTATCAATAGATTTCTTTGAGGTTCCAAAGGAAAACCAACCAATTAAAAGTAGATTGATATCAATTGAAGTCCTTACTTAAGTTGATCATCCTGAATTTCCCAGACCTGGTTCCCGAGAAAACGTCGAGTTATTGAGTAGACCAAAATTGTTGAGGGGGGGGCCCTACACTAATCAGTATCCAACATTATGATGGTTGATGATTGGGGGTACCACATCAGATATAAGGATATGTAGCAATATGTGATAGGATTTTTATAGCATGCCAAAAAAATATTTATAATAGACACATATAAAACAATAATTGACAATAACATTAGAGAATCCCTTATATAATATAGCCATACATAAACCATTATTTTATCATGTTTCTACGGAGATCATTAGCCTGCTTACTCCAGGCTTGAACCAGCTATTACCAGTTGGACCTATTTGGTGATGGTTTCATTGTACCTTTTTATCTTCAAACCTCTTTGGCATGGAAAATTCCAGCTGACTAATATATTATATATATAATTATATAACTATCCCGTGGTGAACGGAGGAAGCTAAGCTGTTCGAAGCTTTATGTATCTATATTCCCTCTTCATAAATGATGATCCAAGGATCTTTCCCAGCGAAATGATGGCAATCCTTTTTTCTGACCATGTTTCTCTGCGTTTTGTTCCAAGAAAGGTTGTGCAATTTGTGTCCACGAGTTTGATCCATACTCCTGAGTTGCTTTAGGCCGCCCGTTCCGGAGTTTGTTACTTACGATTCGACAAGCTATCCATTACCACCCGGTCGCAAACCATTGTTAGGAAATAATCTCAACAACTAACATGGAACGACCAAGTATGGCTTGAGCTATTGACTTTTTGAATATATAGTTTTTTTATGTTTTTTTGTGCGTTGCATGCACAGATTTCACGAACAAAAAATGACCTGACAAAGTCTTCATGGCTTCTGAATCCACAATTCTCAAATTGCAATATTTGTCGTTGTCAAATTGCAATTTTTGTATAGGCCGTATTTATTCACAGATCTTTGCAAAATATCCTTTGCTAGAACGGTTCCTAAAATTGGATCGGCAAATCCAAGCCGGAAAGCCCCTTGATTTGAACTTTAATAAAAAACAGGTTTTCCGGCAAATCTTCCTGCAGACCTTCCAGTGTCATCAAACATCAGCTGGGCTCTTTGGCTTAGGAAGGTCCAAATTCCGAGGCTGTTTTGAGGAATTTGGACCTTCCTAAGTGCAGCCAAGGCGCCAATTTGTTCCCAGCTATAAACATGTTTTTTTAAGATATTTATAGGGGATATTCCATTGCCATGTTTGACTACCAGTGACTGCTATGTTTGATTGCCAGAGGATAAACCAATCCATTCATGACATCCCACTGCTGTCTTTTTGGTTCCTCCCAGGCTGCAGGAATCTGTCAAGGTGGTGGACCCCGTGCAGGCGAGATGGCAAGACGTCGCTGTTTTGGGAGGTCCGAAGCTGTCAATCCCAACGACGAGTGCTACATAAGCATATATATATATACATAGTAATAATAAATAATAATGATAATAATAGTAATAATAATTATATATATATTCATATCAAAATGATAGTAAAAGTAATAATAGTAATATTAGCAATAATATATATCTATATAAACCCATTGCGTTATTAGCGTATATATGTATATACATGTAATATATTTGAAATAGCTACATACATATATACATATATAATTATAATTACATATACATACAATATATATATACAATACATAGATACATATGTGTTTTTTGAGGGAAAACTTACTTTACAGAGATATGGGTAATTGGAGTTGCACAGTTTGGTTGATACATGTTGATGCTACAAGATCATTTCATCCAGAATGAATCAAGTTGCCACGAGCGCGTCAGCAATCCAACCAGCTCATCAAGAAAGTCTGACCTTGGGGGGTTGCTTATATACCCCGGTGCAAACTGGATTCGTGGGATTGAGTCCTCCAACATTGGATAGTTGATACTGCAATCGACCAAAGTTTAGGAAACGTAGGTTTTTATCTTATCCAACACGGGACTGATTACAGTAAGGGAAAAATGTTTGAGATATTACCAGAAATGCTCAATAATTAAGTCAGTTTAGGGTTATAAGTTTTATTTGTGTTTGATATATTTCTTAACAGTTTGTTTCTTATATTTACACTTCAACATCATGCATTCCAACCGTGTGTTTCTTATATACGCTGTATTTCAAAGTGTATTCCTCGCCGCACGTCTGAACTCCTGGCAATGGATCTTCGGTGTCAGAGCCCTTTTTCTGCCATGGATTCATGGCGATGTCACCAATACCGTGCTTTTATATTTCACAGATATTCTATGTATATACAAATCGTATGTTATATATATATACTCATCTATCCATCGATCTATCCATCCATCCATCTATATTGATCGATCCATCTATCCAGCTATCCAGCTATCCATCTATCCATCGATCCATCGATCCATCGATCTATCTATCCATCGATCCATCGATCCATCGATCCATCCATCCATCCATCCATCCATCCATCCATCCATCTAACCATCTAACTATCTATCCATCTATCCATGTATCCATCTATCCTTTTATCCTTCCATCCATCCATCCATACATTGATCCATCCATCCATCCATCCATCTATCCATCCATCCCTCAATCCATCCATCTATCAATTTTTCCATCTATCCTTTCCTATCTCATCCTTCCCTATCCTATCCTATCTTATCCTTTCCTATCCTATCCTATTTTATCCTTTCCTATCCTTTCCGATCGTATCCTATATTATCCTTTCCTATCCTTTGCTACCCTACCCTATCTATCTATCTATCTATCTAACTAATCTATCCCATCTAATCTAATCTAATCTAATCTAATCTTCTACCTAATTAATCGATCTATCTATCTAGCTATCTATCTATCTATCTATCTATTTATCTATCTATGTATCTATCTACCTATCTATCTATCTATCTATTTATCTATCTATCTATCTACCTATCTATCTATCTATCTATCAATCAATCAATCAATATTTCTATTTATCTACCTATAAATTTATCTATCTATCTTTTTATCTATCTATCTATCTATATATCTATATATAATTATATATATTTATGTTTTTTTCTTTCTATCTATCTATATGTCTAACTACCTATCTCTCTATCTCTCTATCTCTCTATCTCTCTATCTATCTATCTATCGATCTATCTATCTATCTATCTATGTACCTATTCATCTATCTATCTATCTATCTATCTATCTATCTATCTATCTATGTACCTATTCATCTATCTATCTACCTATCTATCTATCTATCTATCTATCTATCTATCTATCTTTCTGTTCCTATCTATTCCTATCTATTCCTATCTATTCCTATCTATTCCTATCTATTCCTATCTATTCCTTCTATACCTATCTATTCCTTTCTATTCCTATCTATTCCTATCGTATCCTATATTATCCTATCTTATCCTATCATATCTTATCTTATCTTATCTATCTATCTAGCTATCTAGCTATCTATCTGTCTATCTGTCTATCTGTCTATCTGTCTATCTATCGATCTATCTATCTAGCTATCTATCTATAGAAAGAGATCACACACGCAGATATATATATATATGTATATATGTATATTTATATGTACACAGACAGTATGTATCAACAATATCAATCAGATTCAACCAGCATGATAGTTCGAGTTGGAGAATGCTTCGTTTCTCGAGGCTTCTGAGCATTTGGAGGAGCTGTCTGAAGAGATGGGTTCAGCCAAGGCCATGGAGAAAGTCCACGGAGAAAGTCGTGATCATAGGATGAGATACGTTATAACTAGAGTATATTTAAATTTACACATGTGCATATATGTTTCAACATCTATCAACATATATATATATATATCATGGTCCACGAGATCGATAGGTTGGTTGGTTGGTTCAAAGTCCAAAGGACAAATTGGGGGGCTCCACCTGGCAGCAACAGGATCCAATCATGGATTAGCAGGGACCCCAACATGGAGTCTGCAGGACCCTTACCTCAGTAAAGGACCAAACAGCTTCATGCCACCTGCAGCTGTTTAGTTCATTCCTTCCAGAATATCCGCGCTCGCCGAACTAGTTCCTGTGCAAACAGGGCCATCGGCATGTAGCCAGGATGGCTTAGATGAATGTCAAATATGGTTGAATCAAGCCCCTGCAGGAATTGAACGAGACAGGGCCTTTGGACATCTACCAAGCCTGCACTGGCGTTCACAATGTGAAATTTCACATTAGAATACCTCTTCTGACATAACCATATCTATGGTTCTTAACTTACAATGTTGGAGGATGCTGGATGGTTTTTTCAGGTTTTATTTTTTTTGGATTCTGAACTTCACCCGTCGCCTCAAGAATGTCGAGATTCACTAGCCCAAACGGGAGTTGTTTGGTGTCCCAACTTTGAACCTCACCGAGATAAAAGTTAAATGATCGTCCAAATGGTTAGTTTGTAAGAATTGTTCAAAACGCCAACTGGTCACTGGCCATTGGGGCGCCCCCACATCAGGTGATTTATCTTGAGTTAATGAATCAAATCCTCAATGGCTTCGATGCTTTCCCAACTGTTCACATGCCATTTTTGTCCAATGAAATCCACGTGCTTGTACCGTCTCCATCCATCTCGATGTTTCAAGATACTTCAATGTTTTGTTGCATTGGTCTTCTCTCGTTCCATGCTGTATGACATATGATAATTTTCGAGCAGAAAATGGCTCTGATAGAGGGTCCTTGGAAATTGATGTGTGGGTCCTTGTTTTTTTGGTTCCGTCCGATTCTGTGCATGTCTTGATTTCGCAATGCTCTGTGTCAGAAATAGTCTTCAAGAAACATTAGGATGATGCTTATCCCAGAAGATGCCCCTGAGCACTGCCCATTGGTGTTCCTGATCATGTTTATACATTTTTGTTCACAATTTTAGCCATCAACTTATTAAACCATTAACTTTTGTACGCCATGTTCCCTATGTTTTTTCAATGTTTTCCTCCATTCCTCTATTCTTTAACAAATCCTTCCAGATCAATCACCAAATTTCCTACCGTAGATGGACGATGAAATCAAACCCTTGCTGTATTGTTGTCAACCCCCGCATCCCCAAATTTCAATGTTGTCTTTGGGCTGCGCGCCTGGGTCCGGTGGACAAAAAAAACAAACCCTGAAGGCAGAGGAAGTTAGATAGAGTATGATAGAAATTTGTTCAACATTGAAATTTGGGATGTGGGATTGTACTTGGTAGAAGTCTGTGGGGTGTGTTTTTTTTGTCCATCTACTGTATGTTTATCATCCATCTATGTCACCACTGTTCTTTTATGTTTTTCCAACATGGTCCATTATTTTCCTAGATCTTTCCACCTTTACCACCAATATTTCGGATGTTTCCCCATAATTTCCATATTTCTATCATTTTTGATTGGCGGGTGGATGATGGATGTGTACCTGCAACTGTCTCTCAGACTCCCAGGCTTTCAGGATTTCATAGCTGACATCACACCTATAATGTGAGAAATTTCGCACTTTTTGCAAGGGTATGCTGCAAAAGAAATATGCCAAATGTGTGGTTCGATGTGACTTGTGATGATGATTGGAACTGATCAGCTTGTCAGTCAGACTTTCAACTCTCCTCCATGTTCCTAAGTTTTTTCCACCTTTATCCCCAATCTTCCCAATGTTTTCTATTTTTCCACCTTTTTTCCACCTTCACCAAGTTTCGTATGTTTGTCACCCATATTCCCAGCTTATTCCAGGTTTATATTCCAATTTTCCCATCATTTTCCCAGTTTATTCTACCTTTATCCCATTGTGTGTTGCATCTTTTCTCATGTTTTTCTAAATTTTTCCTGATGTTTCTTCCACCCGGCAGGTGGTCCTGGTGATTTTGACCCAGGGCATCCTGACGGAAGCCACCTTCGCCGGCTCCGTGGCGGCCTGCCCGGAGGAGGTTCGAGGGAACTTCGTCCCGATCAAAGCGGATGAGAACTTCGTGTATCCGGAGCGCCACTTTCGCTTGGGGGGATGACTGATGTATTTTCTCTATGTCGATAGTATTATTTGTGTGTATATATATATACATAGTATGTATATATATAGAGTGTATATATATAGTATAGTACAAATGTATTGTATATATATAAATAGTATATATATATAGTATGGTATATATATATATATATATATATATCTATCTAGAGATAGTATATATATATATAATATTTATATATAGTAAAGAAATAGTGTGTATATATATAGATCGCATATATATATGTAGTTTATTTAGATATATATCTATAGTATATATATAGTGGATATATATATATAGTGGATATATATATATAGATCGTATATATTTATACAGTTTTT
>Ga0126342_10016249_pt1 | contig 12987 bp, 11 predicted proteins | sample Cyp1metagenome_FD_92528 | JGI IMG/M metagenome (GOLD analysis project Ga0126342, IMG submission 92528) | Coral microbial communities from Lord Howe Island, Old Settlement Bay, Australia - Cyphastrea 1 metagenome | ecosystem: Host-associated > Invertebrates > Cnidaria > Coral ... | reverse complement strand
TATATATATATGTACATATATCTATACATATATAAATGTATACATATATATATATATATATACATAATCGACGCAGATAAAATGACAAATGTTGAGGGGGAAAATGATGATCAACCATGGGAAAATCCTTGCACTAAATGGGTGATTTTTTGAACATGGCATTTCATGGGTTCTGTTCAACCAACACTGGTTGGTGGTTTGGAACATGAATTTTATGACTTTCCATATATTGGGAATAATCATCCCAACTGACTTTCATATTTTTAAGAGGGGTAGGTATACCACCAACCAGAACACTGTGAAATTCGGCTTTGTCCAGAACTGGCTTATAACAATTGACTATACGATAAAGGGCAATTTTGGATATAGAATGATATTTGATAAAGCATGGACTTTTGATGGATTTGGAGTATCCATGAGTGTAAATCCTTGCAAACAGAATCCGTGGTGTTTTTTGTTTTGTTTTATTTCTGTTTTGAGACTGGGAAAGACTTTGATGAATGAAGGACCTACTGATTTGCTTTGGAGCTTCACTAAATCCCAAGATTTGTCGGTTCGAGGCCCCATAAATTTGCAACAAAACAGACAGATGTCATTCGCTAAATCCCCCTTTTTGTTGCTTAAATCCATTGAAATCCCAATTTTCGCTAAAGTATCTTGTTTATTGGTGCTTAAGTCCGGGAGGATTTTCCCTCTTGTTGCATGGGTCCGTCCTTGCAACGTGCGGATTGACTCGCACACGCATGAAAGGTCGCACAAAAAGTCAATGACCTCATAAGTCCCCAGGGTGGGTTATAAGCCACTTACGATTCGTGGGATGCACATCTCATTTGATTCAGGCATATGCGGCATACTTTACATTATTATTTATCGATTTTCCCATGGTAAAACCAGCATTTACCAGTAATTTCCCATGGTAACAACACCATTTTCCAATGGTTTTTCTGTCGAGGACCGCCGCCGCGCGCATGGCCATGGCTGCTGCCGAAGCCCCAAAAAACATCCAAGGGTGGTTCCCATGATTCAAGTGTAGCGATGGGTACATGATTCAAAGAATTCAGAATTCGTGAAACTTCCATCCGTATCCAAATTTCAGGTTTCAGGTTTCCCGCATTCCCATGGTTCAAAGGAATGTTTCAGCTAAAAGTGAACATATGCATGAAGAACATGGAAATGGAGAAATGGATTTGGAAAGACTGAAATTGATGTTTTTTCCTACCGGACATTGCCATTCGTGAAAAAAGGAAGACGCATTTAATTGTTTAAGGGTAGTGTAACCACCGCAAACTTGTGACGTTTATCTAATTTGAGGTATGTGAAGTGCGTCGTCCTTTCAGACATCCTACAGATCATGAACTACGTAGAACTATGTGTTCTTTTTTTAATCCACACTACCTGATTGGTGGCAAAGATGTACTTCCAACAAACTGATTTAGTCATGTTTGGTGGTTCCAATCGATCCCTTTCACCATGACCAGATGTACCAATTATGAACTGAGCCAAAGATTCGGTTATCCTTGATGATTGGGTATATCTGGTTCATATTTATTGATACACTATATCAATACCATATATAATTGTACCCATTATTGTACCAAGCCAATGAGTATTAATTATATACTAATTATATAAATATTATAGTTTTTTTTCGAATAATGGGTACCTGATGAATGATTTTGGATGTGGTACAAAGTGGGCCCCCCCAAACGATAGCTAAGTTGGTGAACATAACTCCAATTTCACTATGGTTTATGGTACTTCATAACTATAGTTACTGGGGTTTCTAAACCAATTTATAACACTGGGGGGCCCCACATTCTATACTGATGCTTCGGTTGATATTGTCGAACAGGATGGAGGGACAACCCTTTAAAGGTGACCCGGTGACCCCCCTAAACTAGGCCGCCGCCTCTGAAGCTTCATTGGAGGCGGGCGTTTTCAGGTCGTTGAATTCGGGGACCACAGGTCTTGTGTGCGGTTTTGTTCATGGTATCATTTTTCATTTTACATACTTTTTGATGGGTCTAAAGAGTCTAAAGCATGAAAATGATGGATGATGACCGGATGGTTTATGACAGCGCTTCACTAACATTACCCTCTGGTTATTTAACATAGCCATGGAAAATCACCATTTTTAATAGCTAAACCATCTATAAATGGGTCATTTCCCATGGCTATGTTAAATAATCAGATGGTACCCAAGTTTGATCCGTCGCCAGCTGAAACGTTGCGCGGTCAGCACGTCAGGTTGGAATGGCCAGCAGGGGGTCTCTGAGAGCTTGCTCGGGATGGGAACGGCAGGTTCTGCGTACGCTGCGTACTCACTGCAACATCTGCAACGTCACTCTATATACAACATACAATATACACTATACATATATATATATATATACATATGCACATATGCATATACATAGTGTGTATATACATATATATATATATATATATGAATAACCTTCATATATACATAGCTGAGCTCATTTCTTGCAGGTGGTCGCGGTGAGCCATTGAAGCTAAGTGCTCCGGTTGAGCTGTTTGTGATTTTTCGACCGTGATATGACACAATGTGGAAATACCATGCAAGCAACCAACGTTTACCCTACTGTTCCGGCCATGTCAGTCAGTAAGTCACCCCTACCATTTGGTTCATGAAACCCCCATGAAAAATGTCCATCAAAATCACTAGTTTCTCGGGCTTTGAACGTGCCAAACTTGACCATAGGATGCCAAGGTCCCTCCATTGAGCTCGCCTGGCGGGTGGTGCAAGCGGCAGAATCCCGCAAGGTGCCAGTGGCAACGTATGGGGAAGACTTGGAACGGTTTGCTCAAAGGTGGCAACGGAAAATAGCCTCTGAAAATGGCCCAGTCGAAATAGTTGATTTACCCAGCTAGAAAATGATGAATGTCCATAGTTATGTAAACGTTTACCATAGGGGGTACCCCTAAATCATCCATATTTTTAGATGGATTTTCCATTATATATCATATAAATCATTCATATAATTGGGGTAGAAAATACATCAAAATAGGTGGATTTGTCAGCACGCCATGTGGGGATTAAACCATGAACTACCTATATCTACATGGAGGGAGCGAACGCTGGGGAAAGCATCGAACTAAAGGGTTTTTTCAGCACGCCATTTTTTTAGAGGGCAAATGGGGTGATGAAACCAAGCATAGTAGGGATAGAATAGGGATCAAATGGGGAATTCATGGGATATCTCATCAAGATAATCAAGAAGACATTGGGAACATAAAACTTAAAATCATGATAGAGCACTGGATCCAAAGGTACCGTATTTTCAGACAAACCCATATCTGCCATTCCGTCAAAACTTGGATTTTTCCTCCTATATTGGATGGGAAAACTCCATCCATTTTCAAAGGGATTTATGTACCCATCATGGTGGGAATGGATTCCCATGATGGAATGGATGATCATCATCCACATAATCCATATACCATATATACATATATATATATACCATGTTCTGACCATTTTTGGCATATCTGGTGGGGATGACCATCCATAAATCCCAGCTGTTTTGAAGAGGATGGCTTCATGGCTTCATGGCTGACCAACTGGGGCCTGGCTGACCAACTGGGGCCAATGACCTATAGGGTGGTTGATGAACCAGTCGTTGCTTCAACCGTTGATGCAGCATAGTAACTAGTTCGATATATCTACCATAAACCCAAGAGTGAAATTGGAGTTACCTTCACCAACTTAGGCACCACCTTATAGGCTCGCAATTGGAAGAGACCGGAGGAGATTCGAAGAGATTCCATACTTCGGGCCATTCTTGTTGTATCCTGTTCTTTTTGGTTCATGGCTGCACCTGGCCATATGATAGCTTATTCTGTCGAGTGTTGGGGTCCCGTTTTCTTCCTCTTGATCCTTATATCCTTTATCGATTCAATCCTGAGTGGCGTTTCACTGCCCATTTTTATGGGATTTCATGTCATTTTGGCATCCTAACATCCAGTTTTTGGGTACCAGATCATAGCTATCCTTTCCATTTCCTAGTTGATTTTTTGCAGGAATACCTTACATGCAACAACCGATAGAAAAACGATATGAACCTGATTCCGATGTATTTTTCACCAAACAAATCACTAGGAAAGATGCTGGATGGATCTTAGCCGTCTTAGCCATACGCTCTGACCTGAAAACTTCCCAGTGGAAGTCTGACGAATTTAGCGATCAACAAACCACCAGGGATCCCTTCTTACCTCTGAGCTCACCGGAGGGCTGGTTGGTGGTTTGGAACACGAATTTTCTTTTTCTATGGGAATTTCATCATCCCAATTGACGTTAAGTCCATCATTTTTCAGGGGGGTAGGGCTCAACCACGGGCTCAACCACCAGCCAGAGGCTGATGAATATAAACCTCATGATCACTACAATGTGGGCCCCCCCAGTTATAAGTTGGTTTATATAACATCCCATAACTATAGTTCTAAGTACCATAAACCATAGTTATTGGAGTTATGTTCACCAACTTAGCTATCGAACGGGGGCCCCACATTGTAGGGCCACTAGTGACGTTTGGTGACCTCTCTGATCGCCTTTTCTCCGACTCCGAAAGCAGTCAGGCTCTCCTAGACCAGCGTGCTCTCTCACTGCGTGTAAGGAGGAGATCGGGGCCATTGAGGTTCCAAGCTGCCGAAACCAGTGGTGTAGTCGTTAATATAGCCATTATAATCCCATGGGAAAACCATAGGAAAACCATAGGAAAATGATGGTTTAATGGGATTTAATGGGATTTAATGGGATATACCCTCTGGTTATGACTAACAGTTCGCCATGGTTTGTCGATGGCCCTAATCGAAATAGATGGTTTACCGTTCTTAATAGCATGGGTGGATGTTCCATGGCGAACTGTTAGTCATAACCAGATGGTAAATTAGCTTTTGGTAATTTATCGTAGTGAACTGGAAAACCCACCATTTTTTAAAGAGGTAGATGATCATTCTTATTCATATTTATCATCTATTGGGCCATCTAAGCCAGGAGGCTATACAATTCAGACCTGGCTCAGGGACCATGTGGTAAAACGCCCTTTTTGGCATGGCAATTTGCCCATGGTTCTTCACCATGTTCGCTTAAATAGCCAGGATCTATGGTTTGTCATCCAATCATCAGTTCAAATCATATCAAATCAGCCTGATATGGTTCAATTTAATATTCATATTCATATGATTCCCATGAAGAATAGTATGTGGGTAATTCCCAATGCCATTTGCACCATTCCCCAGTCATCACCATTTTGATAGGTGGTATAAACTTACCATTCCCAGTCATGGGTGGTTTATGACATTGTTTTACCCACATTACAATGATACAAGATGGTTTATAAACCATTATAACCCCCATGAACTAGTTCGTTATATCTACCATAAATCATAGAATTCAGCCACTGAAATAAGGCAACTGAATGCTATCCAACGGGGGCCCCATCCTGTACAAATGCACCATTTTTTTCGGCTTCCCGCGTTGTATCCAGGACGGTGCCCGCACCGGCGTTGAACACCACCTTTCCCAGTCAGAAAGCGTCCATGTCGCCACACTACAGGTGAGATCCGTGGGGCAGTTTACGAACTTGAAACCATGGCAGAAAGTTTGTTGATCTACCGTCAATTGAACTAACATATAGCTATTGAAAATGACCATAGAAATAGTGGACTTAGCCATAAAAAATTGTGATTTTCCAAGTCGCGATGTTTTTCTAGAGGGTTTTTGGGGGGATGGGATGTGGACGGCTCCCATTGAGCTTTGTGGGAGGGTTTTTCGTGCCTTTAAAAGTTTTGTGATTGATGATACTAAGTTTTCCATAGAATGTGGTGCACCCAATAAAGTCAATAAATAAACAATCCCCACAAATCACCATTTTCATAAGGGTGCGCTAAACCATCTCGAAATGGTACTGTAGGTTTATGATTGGCTTTCCCACATTACTCTGATTGACCAACTAATTATCTGGTTTTGATCATGATACCACTGGCCGATTCGATTCTGATACACCCGCTAGCATGTTTTTTGGTTCTGATTAACCAATTCGCCTGAGCCCGGCCTTAAATCCAACCCCGGTTGGTTGTATGTTTCAAGAAGTTTTTTTTGTGGGATGAGGAACCAACAGCTGGGATTTCACTAGCGCCAGTGATCATGACTCATGACAGCACTACGGTGAAGATATGAAATTATACTACATGAAAGCAATGAAACCACATCAACGACTATAGATGCATGTTGTGAACCCTAGATTCAAACTACATCGTTGCTGAATTCGGCAGCAACATGCAGCAACCCTGCAGAAGTGATCAAGCATCAAATGGGGTTATGAAGTATCCAAGGTGATCCAAGGCGCATAATGCCCCGGTGGTGCATTGCAGTGTCAAGCTATAAGAGACATAATGTGAATTTCAACTCTCAACACAGAGATTCCTTCACACAAAGTATCCCTTTCCCCTAGTACTATCCTAAACAACCCCCCAGAACCCTCCAGTTTGGTATTGAGTTCGTTCATTCTTGTAGCCCGAATTGGGGAGTTTATTACGATCGCGAGATGGGATTAGCAGAGTTTCATTTCCCATGTCTTTTGTTTATGGCAACCTCCCAATCACCTCATCAGAATTGATGGCTAGCAGTAGAGGAATTTTCTCAAGCGACTCTTTCCAGCTTATGAATTACAAGTCGAATAAATTTTTGGTACGCCAATGGTCCATTAGAAGACCTTCATTCCACGCGACAATTACTGCCTATTTGGGACAGGCCCGCATTGATTTTGGGGTGATCAAAAGTCCCTTACCCATTTCAAGATGGTGAAATGACTCAACGACAAAAACAACGGATATACGCCTGCTCAAGATCCCTATCTTGATGCGAAAAGCAATCTGTACTGCATGTCAGTGGGATGCATATGCATTTTTCATTATTTTGATAGGGGACATATCATGATGAACCACACCATTTTTTTTGGGATGCTCCATTGTCAGAGAACACAATATTCATAATGCGCTCCCAACATGTCGTAAGCAACTTCTAACCCACTTGAATGAACTCAAATTTATCTTTCAAAACGTACCAAAATGCACCAAACCATCAATAACCATCAGTAACCCCCATTTTTTTTGTGGTTCAACGATGTCCATGGGGCCCAATTCGGATGATCTTCCAGGGAGTCCTATGAGGATGGACCACGGGGAGGCGACGGCGTCTGAAGCAGACGGGGGATATGACATGAGACAGCAAGAACCAGAAAAACCTGCTGGTTTTGCAGGATTTTAAACCATTTGGAACCTGAATTTGGCTAAAAAAATGGCTAATTACTCATTCGGTAGACTCTGAAGGCTTCCGAATGACTGAAAGATTTCGGAGGTGGCGAGTACAAGGAAAAATGGTCAGTTCCTACAGGTGAAACCAAAGATTCCTCACCAGATTTCCCCCATGTCTGACCCTTACCAAAAGGTCATCTACCAGTTTTCTATGGTTTAGATAGTTTAGATGGCCCGTTTTTAGATGATTTACCCATGAAAAAACATGGGTTTTTTCCATGGAAACCAGCTTCTTGGGGGCAATCTGCAGGATCCGGGGGTTTGCATTCACTTGGATGAACTGGATTTCCTCCAACTTTTCCTTTCCGACATGCAAACTGCTTGGATTCCCTGAGGCGTCAGACCACCGCTGCCGGCAACTCAGGGGGAATTCAATGGAAAGATCTACCCTCTGGTAAACTAACATAACTATGGAAAATCACAATTTTTAATGGGAAAACTCACTATAAATGGCCATATTCAATAGCTATGTAACAAATTACCAGAGGGTACAGGAAGCCTCCATTTTTTTCATGGTCAAAGGCCCAGGTTTTCGGTCGATGTTAGCAATCCATGGAATATCAATTGCTCAATCTTCCATGGGTCAATCTTCCAGTTCCATGAATTGGTGCCTCACTCACTCATCATGTTCATCATGATTCACCGGTTGGTGGTTTGGAACCATGGAATTTTATGATTTTCCATTCAGTTGGGAATTTCATCATCCCATTTGACGAACTCCATCATTTTTCAGAGGGGTAGGTCAACCACCAACCAGTTCATGATGACCGTTTTTTAAATAAATCTGGCTAAATTGTAATGACCTCACGTCGTGACGCCACTGGAATGATGGGGCTCGCCTTCACCACTTTCAGGTTTTTGTGACACCCGAAGATTCACCCATGATGAGGGAATTTCAGGATCCTAAAATATTTTGGGGGGATATTCCCGCAAACATAGGCCTGAACAATAGGCCTTATATATGGTAGGTACCTCCAATTTAGGTTCCTGAAATAGCCATTGAAATATGGATTGGCGGGCTCCACTTAGAAAGGATTTGCCCATTCTAAACCACTGGAATCTCGATCTTTGACTCAAAACGTCGGAAAATTCAGGCCCAATTACGGGGGTAGCCCACTGGCAGTCGCAGCGTGGCGGCCCTCAGAAAATGGCCGGAGACATTCCTAAGCTATGGATTTGGGATTGTTTGAAAATGATGGGGAAAACGGAAAAGCTCTAAATCCACGGGTTCATCATATTTCATCATCACTTGCCCGAGTTTTTTTGCCACTTGGAGGGGATACCATTTTCAGACACGCCCAGTTAATGGGACATTTACAGGAACGTCAGGAACGAACAAACACAGGGGCTTCCAAGTTGTTCTTTCCATCGGAGAACCCATGTTGACCATAGAAACAGACTATCATCGCCCCAGTTTCGAGTTCAGCTCGTCGCCCACCCAAAAACAGTGTTTCCTTCAACCCATTTGTGGAAAAAACAGTATTTTTTTGCTGGTTGGTGGTTTGGAACATTTTTTATTTTTCTATATATTGGGAATTTCATCATCCCAACTGACGAACTCATATTTTTCAAGAGGGGTAGGTCAACCATCAACCACCAACTAGTTTTTTGTTGGGGCCAAAAAATGGAGAGATTTTTCGCACGATCTCAGGCGCCATCGGCCACCTGGTGGCTTCCCGCTCTTGCAGGCGAGGGTGAATCCCAACTTTTTGTGGTGAATATTGGTGAATAACCAATTGGATGTGGTACAAAGTGGGGCCCCCGTAAACGAGAACGCGTTCAGTTGGGGTTCACATAACTCCAATTTCACTATGGTAAACATGATACGCTAAAATGACGAACTAGTATTCCTGGGGTTCATAAAGCAATTAACATCACTGGGGCCCACATTGTAGTAATCCCCAAAAGGATAGAAGAATAAAATCCTGATAACATATAGTGATAACTTATGATAACTGACTTTTCTAGCTTTTTTGGAGTTGCTGTAGGCCAGTTTATAGCCAGCTAAATCATATAACGGCTCAACAAACATGGGTTTTGGACCACATTTCCTGGGATGGACATCCAAGGACCATTTTTTTCTTAATCAAACATGAAACATAGAAAACCGCCTTGATTGGGAACATATCTATACTTACTTGGGTCCAATTTGTTTTCCTTTTTCCCCCCATTTTTCGGGGGCTGAAAAAAAAGGGGTACCAGCAGACTTGGTCATGTTGGATGCCGCAATCTGGTTGAAAGTTCGCCCTTCGGCTGCCACCTGGGTGGCGAACAACAACTCTGTCGGCCTTCCTTCACTTGGTGAACCATTTTCGTATCTTTTCGTTACCAAGAAATATCGCCAGTGTCCTTGAAATGCATTCTGAAAAACATCTAGGCATGCATTGCTGTACAAGTTGGTTGGCTTCAACATAATTGTTATTGTTTCATTTCCTTGACCCTTCCATTTGTTTCTGAAGTCTATACATGCCATGGTTTGTAAATCTTTGCACCTTCTCTCCTGGTGAAGATCATCCCAAGTCATGAGTGCAGCATGACTAGAATATCATTCAATGTCTACATCTTTGTTGTTCTACCCGTTCTACCTCCACAAAGATGTAGAGATTCTGGTTGGTGGTTTGGAACATTTTGTATTTTTCCATATATATATATTGGGAATGCATAATCATCCCAACTGACTAATTAATATTTTTCAGAGGGGTAGGTCAACCACCAACCAGGATTCATCGTTTGCCCATTCGACCATGCCGACCCCATCGGCCGATCATGTCCCGACCAGAGCGGTACATGGCATGAACAGAGGTGAACAGAGGCTCCTTTATTTGGGGTAACCTTAGATCGGGGTGGATGGGAAACCTTGGGGCTACAGGATGGGGCCCCCGTTGGATAGCATTCAGTTGCCCTATTTCAGTGGCTGAATTCTATGGTTTATGGTAGATATAACGAACTAGTGAATGGCTGTTGTAATGGTGTATAAACCAACAAACATCACTGGCCCAGAGGGGGCCCCATCCTGTATGTTAGTACAATTTTAATCTTTTTGGAAACAACCTTGGCGCCTAACCAGGCTCTTCAACAATACAGGATATCCAAGATTGGTCATGGGTCATTAAATGTCCCCATTGAACATCACCCAACCATTAGGTATATGGTCTATAATGGCTACTATAAGGTGATGTCCAATATTCCCAAAATGGGATAGTTACCAACCCCTGTTGGCTACATACCAATCACGCACACCGGCAATTCCATGTTGCGTATATTTTTCCATATGAATCGCCATGAAATCTCATAGACTTCCCATGGAATTTCATCCGATTGGTCAAATCCCCAAAAAAATCACCACTACCCATAGGATCCATGGTGCTGGAATATTTACCAACATTTGCCCTAAAATCACCCAAATGTGGGTAAATATACTATACATGGATCCTATGGGTTAAGATAAACAAATAGCCAATCTTTTGAACATGTTCTCAGATCGCTGTTGTCAGGTGTCCAGTTGGTTGCGTGACGATGCGAGGGCACCTAGGGCACCCTAGGGCACCTATCGCGCGAAGCAATGTGACGATCTGGGTGACGATCTGCCACCTTCACGGAGGGTTGGAAAATCCATGAAAATCCACGATCAATTGAGGTTTAGTCCACTAACTTATCGAACTAGCTAACTAAATCGGCCATTTTTTCGTCAGCCACGTTTTTCAGCAAAGCCTTCAGGTTTTGAGAAATTTCACACTTCCGAGTGATGAAATTGTTGGTGCTAGAGCTTACAATATCTTACAGATGAGCAGATGAATAGGGGAATCAAAGTCCAAGGGTCAAGTGACCCATAGCCATATGTCACGTGCATCCCAATCAACCCCGAAACCACTTGTGGGATCTTCCCACAGATCGTTTTGATAGATTAGATATACCATGATATACCCATGGTTTCTGATCAATAGTTGTATAACAGCAATAATTATAGACACACACACATATATATAATATGTAGTAATCTAATGTAATTTAGTGATCTTTGGGGGAGATCCACAGATATATCAACGACCATAGCAATCATCCTGTTGCTGATTCTCCATGACACCTGGTAATCGTCCCGCGAATCGGTCAGAAAGCCCCCATTCCGTGGGAAATTCCCATGTATAAATGGAGTACAAAGTGGGGCCCCCGTTTACGAGAACGCCAAGTTGGGGTGAACTAATAACTCCAATTTCACTATGGTAAACATGGTACGCAAATAACGAACACTGGGGGGCCCCACATTGTATAACTTCAACCTCCGATTCATGCTGGTGATAGTTGCATCTCCATGATCCTCCTGCAGCTGTGCTCAGCCCGGCAGATACTTGGTTTTGGAGACCAAATTGCCAACCATTTACATAGGAAAACTCCAAGAATCATCCAACAAACATATCCCAAACACATCGGAAAACATGTAAAACATGACCGGAATATCTGTGATTTGCTGGGTTTTTGACCAGAAAAAGACCCTTCTGAGGCCGAACTGCCCGAACTTCGAGAATGTGAGCAGGATAGTCCTTTCAGCACTGCCGGGGGACTAGAGGGGCCTATCACAGGCGGAGACAATGGGTGAATCCCGACCTAGGTACCCCAAAACCTCATAGTCAATCATCTTTTCCCTTAGAACAGTGCCATGATTTCTGGGGCAAATTCCAATTTTTAGAGCAACAAAACACTTTGTGGTGTGGACATATCCAATGACATATATAACTCAACAAGATCTCCTAATGATCTTGTTGTTTTCGGGATATTTCATTGTTTGTTCTCACATAATTTGTTTGTTTAAACCAAACGTATTTTTGTTAAATTGTCATGCTGTGTTTTTTTTTCATATAAGTGATGAAATAGGCTTTGTTTAAACCACAATATCTTTGTTTAAAGCAAACAAACAATACCCTCTGGCAATTTAACATAGCGCATAGCTATTGAACATGGCCCATAGAAATAGTTAATTTTCCTATTAAAGATTGTGATTTTCCATAGCTAAGTTAGTTTACCGGAGACTACATCTTTCAATTAATCACCATCAATCACTATATATGATTATTAGCTATTATGTTTATTAATCAATATGGAAAACTAAAGATAGTTAGTTTACCACAGGGTACCGGTATGTCTTTGTCTGAAAACTTGCGGTTCCCGAGGCCTTACTGGAACGAAGTGCTGGGGGTCTGTGGGGTGGCCCCGGTGCGAAGGGAGATACCTTGGGATTGTTGTCGATGAAATACCGTATGAATCTATATATGAATCTATATGAATCTATATGTGAATCTATACGTGAATCTATATGTGAATCTATATGAATCCATATGAATCTATATATGAATCTATATGTGAATCTATATATGAATCGATATGAATCTATATGCGATTCTATATATGAATCTAGATCTATATTTGAATCTATATGAATCTATATGTGAATCTATGTATGATTCTATATGAATCTATATGTGAATCTATATATGCATCTATATGTGAATCTATATGAATCTATATGTGAATCTGTATATGAATATATCTGAATCTATATGAATATATATGAATCTATATGTTAATTATTAATCTATATATGAATCTATATGAATCTATATATATGAATCTATATATGAATCTATATATGAATTTATA
>Ga0126342_10016248_pt1 | contig 12989 bp, 11 predicted proteins | sample Cyp1metagenome_FD_92528 | JGI IMG/M metagenome (GOLD analysis project Ga0126342, IMG submission 92528) | Coral microbial communities from Lord Howe Island, Old Settlement Bay, Australia - Cyphastrea 1 metagenome | ecosystem: Host-associated > Invertebrates > Cnidaria > Coral ... | reverse complement strand
TCTCTCGCTGAAAAAAAAAGCCGCTTGTCGAGGGAAGGACACGGTCGGGACAGGCTGGCGTCGAACTATAGGTCATTTATGTTTGGGAAACTTCCGCCGCCGGCTTGCCCGGGTCTATGTTAGTTCACCAGAGGGTACTCTTAATAACACCCGGTGAGAACGGAGGTGCGAGTGCGAAAACACCTGGACAATTGCACCAACCCTTCGTCGATGCTGTGTGACCTGGACGTGATGTGAGACTGAATGTTGCCAGTTATAATCAATATGATGTGTCCATATCATAACCATAGTATGTTAATATTAACTGGTAATGATAACTGAAATATGTTGATATAACCATTACAGTAACTATGATATAGTTGTTTTGATATTCCTTATGTATTCTTGGTGGCTAGGTTCCTCTTCTACATCAACATCAGTGCATCCTACAACAAATGTTAACGGATGTTATGCAGTTCAATAATATTATGGTATATTAGAATAAGAATAGTTAGTTACATATGGGGATATGGTATGATTAAGTACTCTAACCAATATAACTTGGAATCTAATTGAGGGGTTTTCCAGCGAGGTTGAATATACAAGACTGTCAAAATTGATTTATGAAGGAGATTTTGGGAGGTGGCATGCCAATTCTGCGCGGGAAAGCCAGACAAACAATGGCAGTGAGGTAAGTACCGAGTTACAACTACCCTCTGGTAATTTGACATAGCCATGGAAAATGGCCCATTTATAGTGGCTTTTCCCATTAAAACCTCCGTTTATGAGGGATTTTCCATGGCTATGTTAAATAATCAGATGGTAACACTGCTGGACATTGAGAATGTTGCACAATTTACATCCATGTACCATGCCCAAAATGTGCCCCAAAAGGGGAGCTGTATGGGACCTCCAAGGTGGGGGAGCCAGCAGCGCAGATTGAGGCAAGATCGCACGTCCGCTGATTGACAATGAGAACCTTCCAGATCCACCAGAGCGTCCACAGGGCAAAGGTGAGAAAGGAGGTGGTAAGGCCGGGATGAATCATTGAGTCATTGGTGAAGCTGCCATGGGTTTGTTTTTTTTTTGTTCTTGTTGTCGTCGTTCTGTTTCTCGGGATTTCTCGGGAAAATGATAGGAACACCCATGGATCTTACCCATCAGTTTCACCATTCAAATATGGGGGGTTGCCAGCTTGGGTGGCGCTGCACCCAAAATTATCCATAGGATCCAAGTGGCTTGTGGCTTGCAGTTGCCCCTAAAGTTGGTTATTGCTGCTGCTAAGATCTGCTAAGTTGTAAGTTTTTGCTTGGCTTTGTCCAACAATGCGGAGTATGCCCATGTATCCCAATATGGCAACTTTAACAAGGAAAATGATGATAGAAGGTCATAAACCATTAACAAAAATATATACAAATAAGAAGCGGCGCAACATTTCAAAGAAAGGCGTATGTATCAATTGGTTATCGCTTCTGGTCTCATGACAGATAGAGTGGTTCCTCAAAGCTTGGTACCTCAAGTCGTAGGAAACCATTGGAATGATGGCATCAAAATACGCACACGTTACACACTCGTGCATATGTTATATATACGTATTATATCGTATTATATTGTATTGTATTATTGTGTTTATATTTATATTTATATGTGCATTTATATTTGCATTTACATTATATTATATAGATACCTTTTTCGAGCTTATGGTCCTCCCAATGAACCCCAGTAGCCGCCATAGTAGGTTTGGGCCCATTTTGAGACAGCCCAGATCCAGGGAAAAGATAGAGACCGAGGAGACACCCGGCAGGACCTTTGGAACTGTGGGTGGCCATCATGTGTTGCAAGTAGCACACTGAACTGATGTCAATCAAAACATAATTACATAAAATATCATAAAATCACATGTTGTTTTGTTTTTCTCATTCATTTTGTACACTTTTTCCCATCAGCTGATCCATCCTGCCCCCACCTTGCGGCGCAGGACCGTGGCGACCGTGGCCACGACCGCGGCCACGACCGCGGCGACCGCGGCGACCGCGGCGACCGGGACCGGGGCCGCCGCTCGCGGTCGCGCTCGCGGCGCCGTCGCTCGCGGTCGCGGCGCCGGAGTCGTTCGCGACGGCGGAGCCACAGCCGGAAGCGAAGTGCTGACAGCCACGTGGACCAAAAAGCGATGTGATTTATTTGGGTTAGATGGAAAATTGGAAAAATGGTGACCTAATCATACTTCACCAACTAGAATGGTGGTAAAATACTGGTAAAATGCGGGTGGTTTATGTTAGGAAAGCAATCATTTTGACCAACTGTATTTGTTGATGGTTTTGTTGGCACTCATTTATGGTAAAACTGGGGGATGTTTTGATAGATGCTGGGAACGCAGAAAAAAATTGGTGACTTAACCAAGAAGAATGGTGGCAGAAAAATATGGAATTAATTTGGAGGATGATGTACTTGGTAAGTCATGGGTCATTAAATGTCCCCATTGAACATCACCCAACCATTAGGTATATGGTCTATAATGGGTACTATAAGGTGATGTCCAATATACCCAAAATGGGACAGTTACCAACCCCCGTAAGTGGCTAATATATAGATTTAATAGTCATATATATATATATATGGGTCCATTCCCTGTCATTCATGGCTACTATCAACACAGGTGTGTCGTGTTTGGATTTGGGGGTACCCTATTTTCAGACAAAACCAAAATAGATTTCATTAACTATACCCATTTAAATTCCCAGTAGATTCTATAAATGTATCAAAAGCAAACATATTTAATACCATTGGCATTACCATCCCGACTATCCCCATTCATATCCCCATTTACTGCAAGATCCGCATTAAGAGTTATCCCGTTTTCCCATTCATTGCCTGATTCACAATAATTCACCAAGCTGAAAATACCTGACATGTTCAGCCAGAGATGATTCCCCTCTCATCCTAATCATCATTCCAGTGAAATTCATCTGGCTTAGTAAGTCCCCTCAGTAGGTCTACTTATCACTCATAACTATGGTGATAGAACTGGATATTAACTGGATATTTAAATGGGGATGCTATACCAGCGGAATACTCATTGGATATATCGAATCCTCATTTTGGCATTACTGATATGTTGGTAGTTTGCCAGCAGTTATGAGTTATGACGGTATCAATGGTCATTTCAGGAACCTAAATTGGAGGTACCTACCATATATAAGGCCTATGTAAGGGCTATGTAAGGATATATCCCCACAAAATATGGCCTTATATGGTACAGTACCTCAATTTTACGATCCTGGAATTCCCATTGAGGTTATGACAATTATGGAATATCTCCTGGCCAGCTACTGGTTTTAACCAACAGTGATGGGGATTTGAGCCATGGAATACATGGGGAAGAATGGGTTTTCCGAAGGCATTTGTTCTTCGGATTGTTGCTGGATTGTGGCACTTAGATACAGTTTCAATAGTATGATATAGTTCCCCGTATGTGCGACGTACAATTTCTAGGACGTCTAGATGTGATTGTTTTCATCGTTTTGTTTGCAGACCGAAAGGTTCAGGGATGTCTTTGATGATTTGGGCTCAACGGTCCAACGGTTGTCCGAGGTCAAACATAAGAATAAGGATGAATAAGGTAATGTAAGAAACTCATGCAGACTCACTGCTAAACCATCGCAAATTTTACCATTTATTTTGGGAGGCTTTCAACCTTTTGACGTGACAAGACCAATGACGAGCTGACCACACTGGATGTACACGAGCTTGCTGGCTCGTAGTTTCAATCATCTACCAACATGAGGCTCCCTCCGACTTAAAGCATGGATAGATAAAGACACGCACACACACACACACACCCGTATGTATCTATCTCGTTCTATATATATATATATATATATATATATCTATCTCTCTCTCTCTCTAAACGTACAATTAGTAATGTATACATCTCTCTCTCTCTCTATGTATATACACACGCCTAGAACCCGGGATGGCATCGGATATCTGTTCAGTCTGGGAATGGGGGAATTGCTTGTTCAGTCTGCGCAGAGACAAAACTTCCTGCATCCAAGGAGACAAAGAGAAAGAGAAGGAAAAAGAGAAGGAAAAAGAGCCGGAACAAGAGGAAAACATGGAAAAGGAAAAGCCTCTTGGCTGAAATTGAAGGTTGGAACCAAAGGATGTGTGGATACATTGTGGACACATACCCATACTCTCCTTGAAAGTGAGTTCTTGTCCAAAATTCACACCTTTGGTGGAAAGTGTCCATGAGATTTCTGCGCCAGGCAGGAGTGAACATGGCGAACTGCATGGCGGACCGGACCTGGGGCCGATCCATCGTCCGGGGAGTACAAGTTCGCTCAAAACGTAGGGTTTCTTTCTTTCGAAGACCCAGATCTACATGGTTTCTATCATAGTTGATGTTAGTTGATGTTTGTGTAATTCTATTTGTTAATGGGTTTTGGTTCTCTGGACTTGGCCCCTCGGCCGCGCTGAATACTGACCCGTAAATGATTGCCTGAAGACTGGCAGTGCAGCGGTAGTCTCTCGCTTCCTTCCACTGCATCAAGGCGGTCATCCGTCAGCCTGGGAACACGCACGAAGGCATTCTGAATCCACTCCTTGGCTTCACCATATAAGGTAGATCAAGTTAGCAACATTTCAAGAATGATCGCAGGTGTTTGTACTGCATCACTGCATATCATTCAGAGGGAACACTTGGAAAACATGGAAAAACTATATGAAAACGAGTATTGTCAGCTTTTCACACCAGAATGTGCTGATGGTGGCTTGCCGTATGCCCTATTTGTTTGGAAGTGGAAGGTGATGAAATGTAAAATGCCCAGATTTGTTTGATTTATTTGTCTTCCTTGACCCATTTTATTCCAAGCAGCCCATAGCATAGCAATCATGTGCTCCCAGACCCACTGGCTGACGATCTAATGTTCTACAGTCTATGAGTCGACCGTCTGGTGCTTGCACTTTGCGGCGTTGTGTAAAAACATTTGCAGGCTGCTAGCTGAGGCACCGTCTGTTCGAAGTGCTGGTGTCTGCCAGCCAATCCAATGGCATGATCTTGCCACATTTCAAAACTGTCAAAGAATGTAAATGTGTGCATATATATATATATATATGTGTGTGTGTGCGTATTATTTATATATTACATATATATACATATATTGCATTCCATGATACGCTTCTGAACTGCCACTTCGGAGACTACTTCATTACAGTACTGTAGGCATTTCAAGGAATGCGGAGGAAGGTGACGACTTGGGTGGGACATGGCCAGCCTTGGAGGGGTTCCATATGGTTCCATTCACAGAGATGTGTAGAAGAAACAGGACGATAAAATTATATATTTACAAGGTATATATATATACATATATGCCATCTGGTTATTTAACATAGCCATGGAAAATCACCATTTTAAATAGGTAAACCCAGGTAAACCATCTATTCCTATGGGCCATTTTCACCATGGCGAACTGTTAGTCATAACCAGATGGTATGTATCATTTGTGCTATAGAATGCTATACCCTCTGCTTATTTAACATAGCCATGGAAAATCACAATTTTTAATAGGTACACCATCTATTTCTATGGGCCATTTTCCATGGCGAACTGTTAGTCATAACCAGATGGTAGATATATGACAAGATGATATTAACATCCTAGATTTCGGTGCCACTATGCCACTGCCATGATGATCCAGCTGTGCCACTGGGATCATTGCACCAAAAACCACAGATCCACCAGGAAAACGATAGGATTTCCCCGTGAAAATCCCATGAACTCCCCTTAAATAACAACAAACAACCACATGAAGCAGAGGGTACCCTCTGGTAAACTAACATAGCTATTGAAAATCACCATTTTTAATGGGAAAATCCACTATAAATGGTCATTTTCAATAGCTACGTTAAATTACCAGAGGGTATCTTTTTTTCTGGGGAAAAAAAATGATGAATCAATCTTTACCTTGGCTCAAGCTGTCAGCTGCCCCGTCATCATGGAGGTGCGCTTCCTGGAGAGGTTGGAAGTGGTTTCCCCCAAGAGATGCCGAAAACACCGCCGGGAAAGCTGGAAAAGATGTGGAAAAGATGTGGAAAACATCAGCGAAGTACCATCCTGGAATCCTTGTTTACACTTTTTCCATTTTTTGATATTTTTTGGGAGTTGCCAGAAAGGGGAAATAGTAGTATGAAAGAAAGGAATGTTCACATTATTCATGGGATTTGTGGCGCAGACAAAAACACGCAACTCTGATTCTTTGCTGAAAAACACTCGGTGTTTCCTCCAACAACATGTTTTTCTTGTGGAAGTTATGTGTTTGAAGGCCAGAAAAGAAGTGAACATGGCAGGTTGATAGTTTTCAAGCACTTCTGGAAGGGACAACGTCAATACAAGCAGTGGTAAGTCATCATGGATACCCTCTGACAATCAAACATGGCCGTTCCCCAATTTAATTATAGACGTTGTTCTCATTTAAATCCCAACTTTCAGGGGATTTCCCATTGGCATCCATTGGCCATGTTTGATTACCGGAGGGTACTCATTGTGACATTCGTTATACATTCGTTAAAATTAGAACGACCGCACTATTCGACCAAACCCTATAGGAAAAGATGCTTACTTTGGTTGAATGCCTACTCCCAAGAATCGTCAACATATCGGGTTTTGGACATATGATTGGATCATTTGCCGAAATTGATTAATCGGACTGCTAGGTGATTTCAATCATTACCAGCAAAGGGTCTCAAGGGGTACATCACATGTCAGCATGCTAAGTGTTGAAATTTGGCTGCTACTTCAGAAATCCTCAAATCATCAGTAGGGCTACACAACAAAAATAAATCCCAAGAACTTAGAATAACTATGTGGATTATGGAAGATGATGTTATCCCAGTTGGTCCCAATATCATCCAATATCCAAAACAAAGCCCAGTTGGATGATAAACCAGGCTCCGCTCCCGTTCTCCTGGACCTTGCCGCGGGCTCCTTACCGAGGCGGCAAGCGGTTTTTGCAGGTTCCGGTTGACATGGCGATGGCCAGATGTGATATGTGAATGGTATGAAAACTGCTGGTTTCAGCTCTTGTCATTGTTATTCCGAATCATTGTTCCACCATAATTTATTTAGAATACCAAAATTGTTCCACCATATAATTTCAAGGATGATCCCATGACTTCTGTTTTAGTTTAGCTTGAAAACACCAGATGTATCTAAAGCCTGGTGGTTTTAGCTGGCCATTGACTACCTGGATCTTGGAATGTCAAGCCGCCATAACTTAACTACCCTCCGGTAGTCAAAAACGACACTAGAAATCCCATGAAATCATCTTGACAAATATCAAATACCAATATTTACTAGCAGGATCACCTGAAATGGATGTGTTTATGGCATTTTTCTACATTTTTCTTCTGATATCTATCTTTCGGCTAGGGTAGATACGTTCAAATTTCCAAGTGCTGCTTGTTTAATTCGGACAAATTCTCGTGCGACATGGGGGACGAATTTCCAGGAGGATTTTCTTTTTAGTCGATTCCAGAGTTTCATTTGGCTGATGGGGAAATGCCCAGCGGATTCGTTCCGGGCTGCCAGATCCTGGTGAGTTTTCGCCGGTCAGAGAGGTCCCATGGTGCATGCCATTTTCAGCTTGGTGAATGACGTAAGTTCACAGTACCACCCCTCTAGGACCCCCCTGAAATTTGGATGATATACATGTAAACACAGCATTTGGGTCCTCAACTTTTTCATGCATTTCCCTGCCCAGGGCCAAGTCAAAGCCCAAGCTTGTGCAGTGGGGAAAGGCCGCGTTTTTTTTTGGATCTCACGTTGTTTTTTTTTGGTGGGCCTAATCCCAAGATGGAAAATGATGTTGAAGCAAGGGATGTTGGGGTTCCAAACTTGGAGGCATCAGAAATTCTACAGCCATCCTGAAGTGAAATAGCAGTTCAGAATTTCAGAGTCAGCTTAATTTTCAATTTTTTAGTGATTTCCCCCTTGGAAGTGGTCCAACTTGAAATTCTCTTTGCTCCATGGGTATCCATGCGGATCATCCCAGTTGTTTGAGCTGCACTTTGGCTCAACTACTCAAGCTCCCGGATAGTTCACGTTTCGGCCTTTTCGCATGATCCGTAGAAATCTGGTTTACGAGATGCCCATCTGTGTTTGGAGAAGTTTGTTGATGTGTTCCAATCTTCTCATCTTTTCTGGTTGGTGGTTTGGAACTTGGAACATGGCTCTTATTTTCCCATATTTTCCCATATATTGGGAATAATAATCCCAACTGACGAACTCATATTTTTCAGAGGGGTTGGTCAACCACCAACCAGAGTATTAGTAACCATATATTAACCATATATTAACCATATATTTTTCAGAGGGGTAGGTCAACCACCAAGTAGTTTTCCTAGATGTTTTTCCAAGTGGATTCTCCGAACGCGGCCGTTTCCCCGCCAGGTGCTCGGTCCTGCTTGGCTCGATCTGGAGGTGCAGCAGCCATCGATGGCTGATTTCAGCAAATGGGCTCAACCAGCGAATTTCATGTAGAAACTGTGGATTTATATCGGGATTGATCATGGGTCATTAAATGTCACCACTGAACATCACCCAACCATGAGGTATCTCATCTATAATTGCCATTCAAAGGTGATGTCCAATAGCCCCAAAATGGGACATTTACCAATCCCTGTTGATACATCCAACACATGATTAACCACCAATTTTGTTTATTTAAATGGGTGAATCCAGCAATTTCCAGCGTGTTTGGATTGGGGGTGGCTGGTTACCCCAAGATTTGATTAACATTCCGCAAGGAGTGGACTGACAGTTGAGATATCAACCAGCAGCATTGTGGAGGGAGAAAATAATGACCTTTACTGCGATCGAACCCTGGAATGGTGTTTAATATGGGTACCTGGGTAATTTCAGGTTAGTGAAATATGATAGTGTACCCAGATGGAAATTGTATGCTGGCAGTCAGAGATTGCGATGTTCATGGGTGGTTTCATGTGTCCTTTATCAGGGGATATCTCACCCAAACGGGGATCTTAGGCGGCAAAATCACCACATAGAATCGGATCATCATATAGGTATGGGTCAAAATTGGGTACGGGTACCCCCATTTTCCCATGGTTTCTTGATTGTCAATATTGCTTCATCCATGTTAATTAATAGACGCACTGGTCCAGTGGTCCCTTGAGTCTTAAATTTTGACCCATACCTATACTTGTTTACCACATACCCTCCGTAATTTGTTTGGGGAAGCATGGCTCATAGCTATGTCACCTCACAGGGCTGGTTTTGATGGCAAATCGCCATGGATGCGCCAGGGGCAAGAGTTGGCATGTGGGATGGATGACCATGCCACATACAATCCCTTTCCCCTTAAAATTGACCCCCAGAAACCATCGTCTTTCGCATTGGATTTCTTCATCTTGGCGGCCCATCTAGCTGCTAATTCGGAGGAAGGGATTACCGGATTGCCATGTGACTTGGCCAAATTGGATATAGTTGGCTGAGCTGTGCATTACTGGTTGGTGGTTTCAAACATGGCTTTTATTTTCCATTTCATATATGGGATGTCATCCTTCCCATTGACGAACTCATATTTTTCAAGATGGTTAAAACATGTTAAAACCACCAACCAGAACCATTACTAACCGTTATTAACCATTACTAACCATATATTAACCATGGAAATCCCAGTGGGAAATCCCTATGGAAATCCCAAAAAAAACATGTAGAAATCCTCATGAAATTCCAGTAGATCAACCTATTTTCCCAGATCTTTGATCGTGAAGCCTTCAGTTTTCACCATGTTTGATGGTTAATCCTATTGCCTAATGTACAGTATGCCCATTCATTCATTGTGTTCCCATTACCCTCTGGTAAACTAACATAGCTATGGAAAATCACCATTTTTAATGAGAAAATCCACTATTAATGGCAATTTTCAATAGCCATGTTAAATTACCAGAGGGTATATTCCAATTGTGGTTACAACTAAGTTACAACCCTTATGTTTTGGACAAACAATATATATATATATATATAGTTGTTTATGCACGTCATCATCACCAATATTCCCATAATATTCCAGGGGTTATTCAATCATGGTTAGTATCATATTCCAGTCATGGTTATATAACATTCATTGTCTGGTTATTAGCCGCTATATTAGAAATCTAATAACCATATAACCATTATTAAAGCCCATTAATAGGGATTCCCAATTGGCCATTATTCCCATTATATATTCTTTATGAAGATAACCTGATCTTCCCATTATTTATTGTATTGATATTCCCATAGTACACTAATAATACAACATATCACTGTTTTTTTGCCATACTAGATAATGATATTTACCATTGTAATGCCCATTATCAATATAGTAATATGATATATATGGCAATATCAATATTGATAATTACGTCTCATCATTGATATTGCTATATTCCCAGAGGATCCATGTATGGAATATTTACCTACATTGACCCCTAAAGTAATTTAAAATAATCCCAATGTAGGTAAATATTCCATACATGGATCCTTAGGGATTATTTCCATTAATTATTCTCGATAAGCCACGGTCAATCAGGACACTGCCCACAGTGCCTGCAGTGCTGCCGTGGGCCACGTGCGTCGCGCTGGCCGCGGCGAGTTCTCGAACCCGGACGTGCCTCGCGACCTAAAGAACTGGGGATGGGTCAAAACCTATGAAATCACCATTTTTCATAGGTAAACCATCTATTTCTATGGGCCATTTTCCATGGCGAACTGTTAGTCATAACCAGAGGGTAAGACCTAGGGGGACCTTAAGAATTTTTTAGTCTATTTCTTAGTATGAACAACCCAATGAGTATCCAAGTTTCATCCATAGCTGACTGGGGGAAGAACCAGCATGATCCCCAGGGCACCATCCGGGTGCCGTGGATTGCTGCCATAGAAAACCGATGTTCAGCTTGTGAGGTCAAGTCAGTGGCCATTTCAGGTACCGAAATTGAAGGTACCTATCATATATAAGGGCTATGTAAGGATATATCCCCCCAAAATATGGCCTTATATGGTACAGTACCTCTATTTTAGGGTCCGATATGTCCGTTAAGTAGAACCTATCTATATGTATGTATATTACATGATAAACGCACTATAATGGTTTCAAACCATTCGCTAAGTGGGATGCATATCGAAGCAGTTATGTTTGCTTGCTTTACCGCCACCACTAATTGGTTAACTAGTTCGATAATGTTCATACATATCTACTATACACGCTACTTATTGGAGTTATGTTTACCAATTTAGCTAATGATTTAGGGCGGCGCCACCTTGTACGAATATATACTACTATACAATGTTAGAACTCTACTACCAAAATGACGACAGCGATCATGACAGTCCTAATGACAGTGCCAATAACAACGATAATAGCAATAGCAACAAAACTGAGAATGCAACATATAACACACGCACACATAACATTCCATTCATGTTTTATTGGTACCTTGAGGACTCGAATGAACTTGATCCACAATCCTGACCTGGCAGCCTGGGCGCCGGCCTCGCTGAGGAAAAGCAAAAAGAAACGACCAGGGCTGGGCTTTAGCATGAAGAAAGTGTGCCTTGGACGGGCAATTGGAGGATGATGACAAGCATCTACAACCTATATACACATCATTACACATCGTGCTTTTCAAAAAATGCATTGTTTGAGAGAAATGACTCATGTCCATGGCCATTTCAGGAACCTCAATTGGAGGTACCCACCATATATAAGGCCTTTGTAAGGGAATTCCCATTACTCATGCCAATTTCCTGCTGCTGTTTGGCATGAAACTGAGCCTTTCATGCCGAAGGTTCGACGAGCCCTTGACGGACTACGACAGTGGCCCCAAGCTCTTTGCATCGTGGCGGAAGATCTTGGAACAGTTAAAAGGGACTGGGACAAAATTGGATGGTCTGGAGATGTTAGATTGATAAGGGTCCATATGCGTAACGTACAAGTAGATGTCATCAAATGTCGTTATATTGAATGTAAATTGTCAGTACGGTCCACCAATTCGGATACACACGACGCAATGTATCAGGGATAGGGCATGACAATAACAATTATAATAAGATTGCCATGGGTAAAGCCAGCAGAGGTAGCCGCATACTCAGGTTATCAAACATAGCAGTGGATGCTGCAGGATATGATGATACACTGCAGGTTTTCTACGCGATTTCCAGTTTTGTTCCGTCCACTTTCGATGTATCCCTCATCAAAAGAACCTCCAGTGCTGGATGATCAGGGTACAACAAGCCGTCTCAGTCGGCCAAAGGTTGCACTTTCAGTGCCTAAGGTTACCCCTTGAGCAGACCTTAAAGAGATGAATTAGGCACCTCTAATTCAACTACCTTTCAATATTAAAGCATTGCTGGGAACCCCCATTGAAATGGAGGGTTTTCCCCACCCTTTTCCCATGTTTGACCACATTGCCCACCTGCTTCCGTGTTCCCTTTGTGCCCAGGAGATATTGAAATATCCGCATCCTTCCTTGCGACGGCCCAACGAACTCGTGCCGCTTGGCTGCAAATCATGGAAAAGCCACGATTTTCTCAGGAAAAACTGGAGGGATTTCCCAGTTAGCCCTGGCTCAGGACACCAGAGTCACGTTTTGGCATTCGGTGACAGCAATGGGATAGTTATGGCTCATATTCAAGGTGATTGTTGTAGCTGCTTGGGCGGGCAGCAACCAGAGACACTTGGACACACAGGTTGGACTTGGCAAATTGAGCTGGAAAGAGGTTGTAAACAAGCCACCATCGACCGCGCCATTGCATCTGAAAAAACCCGAACCGGGGGTTGTGAGACTGTTTATTCTTGATCTCTTTCTACTTTGCGGCCGCATATGCTTATATGAGCAACCGCAAAAACCCCGGCAATACTAAATATGTATTCGACGGACATTGGTTTATGGAAATTGATGGAAATTGTTAAAAACACGAGGTAAGCGATGGGACCTTCCCAAATTAGCGA
>Ga0126342_10016247_pt1 | contig 12989 bp, 9 predicted proteins | sample Cyp1metagenome_FD_92528 | JGI IMG/M metagenome (GOLD analysis project Ga0126342, IMG submission 92528) | Coral microbial communities from Lord Howe Island, Old Settlement Bay, Australia - Cyphastrea 1 metagenome | ecosystem: Host-associated > Invertebrates > Cnidaria > Coral ... | reverse complement strand
TTACCAGTCATTGGTTGAATCCCATTTTTTTGACGGTACCGCCCTGTTCCACCATGTTATATGTCATTCATCCCCAGTATCCCCATTATTTCTACAATGTGAGGCCCCCCAGTTTTAAGTTGGCTTATAAGCCCCAGTAAGTATTGTTATAAGTACAATAAACCATAGTTATTGGAGTTATAAACCAACTTTGCTATCTAGGGGGCCCCACTTTGTAGTGTAATCCCTATATTTCATGGGTAAATCCAATCATCATGATGGTTCCATCACTTGTCTCACAATGTTTGATACTTAACCCACACATTTTTTTTTCTGATGACGTAACTAGTTGATGAGTAGATCCCACTCAAAGCCCATTATACCATCCATTTGCATGATCTATGGGCCATGTTAAAACACGTTTTGTTATGTTTAAACCACCATTTGTTCACCATGATTCATGGTTCAATCACCATTTCTCACGTTTCTTGATAGTTAAATTACCCTCTCGAAATTTAACATAGCTATTGAAAATGGCCATAAAAATCGTTGATTTACTCATTGAACATGGTGATTTTCCATAGTTATGTTAGGTTGCCAGAGGGTATGTTAAACTGTTAAACCACGATATCACCTGATGATGGAAGACTTCTTCAAACGTTGTGCACATCCCCCAGTTCCAAAGCCTTGGAGTGCAAGTCGTCCTGCTGCTGACCCAGGGGATGTACACCAGGATTTATGAGGATTTAAACAACCAAAAACATGGGGACAGAATGCGGAAAATAACTACGAAGTTACCTGGTTGGTGGTGCAATTTCACCATCTTGAAAAATGATGAAGTGAAAGTCAATGTGAAGGATTATATATCCCATTAATATGAAATGGAAAATAATTAAAAAATCATGTTTGAAACCACCAACCAGTTACTGTAATAAGTACTGCATAATTGCAATAATTTGTTTGGTTTATAGGGGATTTCAAACCATGATTTCACTGCGGATTTAAGCAAGAAACATGGTGGAATTTCACTAAGGTGGTGCCACAGAAATTGGTGTTCATCTAGTAGAAATGAGGATTTATATACTAACTCAAGTAAGCAAAAATCTGGATTTCACCAACCAAAATTCGATTAATGTTTGATTTATATAACATCTGGTTATGACTAACATAGCTATGGAAAATCACCATTTGTAATAGGTAAACCATCTATAAATGGGCCATTTTCCATGGCTATGTTGAATAACCAGAGGATATATAATGTTATCGAAGTTGGTAAGTCTACAAACATACCGACTGGGGGCACCAAAGCTACTTGGGCTCACATGAGTCACATCCCCACCCACATGAACCCGTTCAATCTGCACAAAATGATGCGGAGCCCAACATTTAGCAGTCAAGCATGAACATCTATTTTTCAATGGATTGGTTTAGGGGAAATTGACAGGAAAATCCCATATTTAATGGTAAAAACCACGGTTTCCTGTAAATTTGCCCTGAAACCAATCCATTGAAATTTGATCGTTCCATAGTCGTGCTATCCCGGGCACATTTCAATTCAACCTGAGATGACGTCATGTTGGGGTGACTCACCATCTAATCTGTAATCATCATGAATCCTGTCACCCAGTGAGGTCGATTACATTCCGTACATTCCAGTGTATCTCCAATATATCACCATGTTTGATGGTTGAACCATGTCAATTTCCATGTTTTCCTTATTAAAAAAATGGGATATCACTGGGATTCCCTACCCATCACATTCTCCCCTTTCCCAAGGTAAACGCCCGTCCTGGCAACAGCAAGATGTTCCAAAGGACCTGACAGCAAGATGTTCCAAAGCTGCGAGTTTGTTGCTTTATAAACTCATTATAGAATTATGGATGCAGGATGGTGCCCCCAAGATAGCTAAGTTGGTTTATAAGTCCAATAACTGTGGTTTATAGGTGATATATCTATAGTTAATGGGCTTATAACAAATTTATAACTGGGGGGGCACCACCTTGTGTAACATAAATAGAATTATGGGTATACCATAAATAAAATTATGATGAATTATATATATACATGTATATACCATAAACCAATGGTTTTTGGACTTCTGTTCACCAACTTAGCTATCGTTTGTGGGCCCCGCCTTGTATCAAAATGGCTTTGTCTGAAAGTGGGGTATACCCGAAAATGCATAATTCATAATCAACTTTAATCAACCATCAAATTTAGGGGCAGGCATCCTATTTTCAGACAAACCCCCTATGTGTCCCATGAAATGTCACCTATATGTTCCCGGTCGTTTTGACAAAGCGAAATCAGGATGGAATGTTTGGAAGCCAACAGCCAAAGATGAGACAACACAGCCCAAGAATTTGATCTTTATCTGGTTGGTGGTTGAGCCATCCCTCTGCAACATATTGGTCAGTTGGGATGATTATTCCCAATATATGGAAAATAAAAAATGATCCAAACCACAAACCAGTTATGGCTTTGAATTTGCTTAGTGAATCAAAGATAAGGCCAGCCATGCCATGCCAGAAACCTCCATATCTCAAGAGGGTTTCGAATGTACATGTAAATCTAGTGGTCGAAATATCACCACATTTTTGCACACTCTGAGTTCCCTCAATAAAAAAAACACCACAGGTCACATATTTGACATATTTGCATCATGTTCATCATGGTTGATTGATTACCACCTTCATTTTGCTACCCTCTGGTAATTTAACATAGCTATTGAACATTGCCATTTAGTTCGTGGATTTACCCAGCTACAAAATGGTGGTTTTCCATAGCAAACTGTTAGTTTACCAGAGGGTAAGTCACCTTTGTATCCTTTGTCCATGGTTCAATCCCCCTGTTTTGATGATTCGTTGATGGCTACATGTGTCTCATGTAAGTCTCTTGCGAGAAAATCCCACGTAGTTTCATGGTTGAATCTCTATGTTCCACAGTTATGGCCATAAAAACCAGTTATAACTGGTTATTTCTATGGGATTATACATTCTATAAATGGGGTTTTCTTAGTACTTATAACATTTATAACTATAATAAATGGCCATAACTGCATTGTTCTGGGCAAATTATAATGATTCAGAAACCTGAAATAAGGCTATATTGGTATGATTTCCCTCACTAACCATCATTCCATCATTCCAGGGTTCGGGAGAACAGTGAGGTCGTTCTAATTTTCCCAGACATTATATCTTAATAGAATACACGTGATCGTCCTACACGGAATTGGGAGTACACTGTGTACACTAAATGCCTCGATCAAAACCGCTGGAAAATTCGTGGGTTGGTGATTTGCTATGGCTTAAACATGCTTAAACATTGACCCATTCATGAACTATTTACACTTTTTCGGTTGGTCTCATCAATTGCTTCTCAGGTACAATTCCCATGCTACTTGAAAACAATAGATATAAATAATGTCCAACAGGGTTGCTCCAAACACCCCAGGTACAAGTGGGGTAAATTGGGAAAATGTACAGATACAATGACTGATTTAACCCCCTTGTGTTTAATTGGGGCAACCCTATCTACCCTCTAGTAAACTAACATAACTATGGAAAATCACCATTTTTAATAGAGAAATCAAGTATGAATGGGCCATGTTCAATAGCTATTTTGACATAACCAGAGGGTAAAGTGGAGAAAACAAAAAACATTTTTCCAACTCCAACCCGCCCATCCCCCAATCTCCCAAAAATCCATCTTAAAAACCCCACTCCGCCTGAAGCCAATCTAAATATAACCACTATGAACACCACCAACAATCACTATTAACCACTATTAACATCTATTTAACACCACTATTAACACCACTATTAACATCTATTAACATCCATCAATACCACTATTAACACCACCACTATTCTCATCCCAAACCATCCCCGCCTGCCGCCAGTCCGGATCCCGCAGCGCTTCCGCCCAGTCCTTGGCCGTGCGCCGCACCGCCGCGCCGTAGTCGCGCAGGTTTCGCTGCGCGTTCTTCGTGGCGTGCCACGTCTGGGTGCCCGCAGCCGAGAGGCCCACGGCCGTGGCGTTGCCTGGCGCGGTGGTCAACCGGGGAACGCCCCCAAAAAAAAAGGTGAAGGCCGAAAAATGAATAGCTCAGTAAAGTTCACAGGAAAATAAAAGTTAAGATTTTCACTGTTCTAAGATGTTCTAAGTTTGAAGTCAGTGAAATTATTGAAAACCCTATGTTATAGTTTAGGAAAACCCCTATTATAATCGTTTATACCATCTATAAGTGGTAAAGGGCCATAACTGAAAGGAGTGTCACCCGAAAAAATAGGCAAACATATATGGTTGTGGCATGCGGCAACTCTTTTAAACCAACAAAAATGAAGGATAACAAGCAACTGCGAGTTTTTTCACAAAGAAACACGGGCATTTTTACCAATCACCGTGATATTCCATTGACCAAGCAAATGCTGGAGGATATGAACCCACCAGAATAGCTAAGATACATGGTAAACCTACAAAAAGCTATGGGAAAGATCCACCATTTTCAATGGGTAAATCCACTATTTCTATGGTCATTTTCAATGGCTATGTTAAATTACCAGAGGGTAGTATAGGAAAAAAACAAATCAACACACATACCAGATGGTGCCCCATACTTAGCTCAGCCGGTTGGTAAAAAACTCAAATAGCTAGGGTACACATGTTAGATGTATCTATATGGCAGTGGGTCAAAACCTTGTACCCCTGGTGAACATCAAAATAGCTGGTAAATGGATGTTCATTCCCCTAAAAATTGTATTAATAGGTATTGATCCATCCCCATATTTTAGGGTTCTGAAGCAACAAACAAAACTTGGAGGATGACCTCAAATGGCAACCTGGCGAATAAAAAGATCATTGAGTGAAGTTTTGAGGAACCAGGAGTGGAGGTTTGAGGCTTGCCAGCTAACGAACTGGGACCCCACATACAACCTTACTGGTGCTTAGTAGGGAATGGATGGGAACGGGGGAATGGGATTATTATTGATAGTTATTGTGGATCATTCCCAAAAATTCCCTGCGTTTAGCAGCAGTAAGCAACCAATCCCAAAACATACCAAACGACCTCACTGCGAGGTCACTGGAATCATGATTAATAAGGGACATTACCCCTAAATTGCCTTAATTCAGGTTAGTGAAATATTAGAATTTACCCAGATGTAAACTTCCAATTCTCGCCTGCACCCACCACCAATTCTCGCGCAGACTCTTTGGCCTTCCTGTGGCGCCATCATAAAGGGGATCCGATCAACAACAAAAATGATGCTTAAGATGAGTGACCCCCTATAAGGTTATTGGATAGCTCATGGATTTAAATAAGAAAGTACACATATGTACCTGGTTGGTGGTTTCAATCCATATTCCATGTGGATGTATAATGATGTATACATGTTCCCATATATTATCTGGTTGGTGGTGCAATTTCACCATCTTGAAAAATGATGGAGTGAAAGTCAATGGGGTTGGGATGACATCCCATATATGAAATGGAAAATACAATTCATGTTCCAAATTCCAAACCACCAACCAGTTTATATTGCAGAATATTGCCATAAATGGGTGTTTATATATGGCATACATGGCATTGTATCATTTATGTGTATCGTGGTTGTTGGTTAACAAACATGTTGGAAACCCTGGTCATCTCTGGGGTTTCGGTCATCTTTGGGATTCCTGAGCCTGAACTCCAATGTTTTGACTCTGGAAATCCTAATGGTTCACCATGGTTAAACCTAGTGAAAAACCGACATTTTTCACCACTTTACCCTCTGGTAATGGCTAACATAGCTATTGAACATGGCACATTTAGTTCGTTGATTTACCTATTAAACATATTAACAAATGGTGATGTTCCAGTTCGCGACCTGAGAGTTTACTAGAGGGCAATCCATTTCTTTACCCATCAATGTGCATCCAGGATCAATAACCCGTTGGTTGTCTTTTGACCAATTTTTTTGGGGGTACAAGGTGGTGCCCCCAAGATAGCTAAGTTGGTGAACATAACTCCAATAACTATGGTGTATAGGTGATATATCTATAGTTTTTATGTGCTTATAACCAATTTATAACTGGTGGGGGCACCACCTTGTACCAATGTTGTGTTTTCACCATGTTCTGCTGGATAATTCAACCATTTCTGGGCAACCCCGTTGCCATCTGCGCGCTCTGCGCGCTCCTGAAGGACAAGGTGGTTTGCTTCACAGTGAGCTGTGGACCTGGAGGAGATGCACGAGTCAAAGTAGGGAAGATCTAACCAGGGATCACTAACATAGCTATTGAACATGGCCCATAGAAATAGTGGATTTACCCATTAACAATGGTGATTTTCCAGTTCGCTACGTTAGTCATAACCAGAGGGTAACCAGGGATCTCAAAATGATCATTTCACCCGGATTTCACCAGCAACAATGATGGTTTCACCAAGCAAAAAAATGATGATTTTGATGCATCGAAGCATGAGGATTCACCAAATATGGGATTTCCAACAAAATTCATGGTGACTTCACCGGGGAACATCGAACAGGGGATGATTTCGCCATCAGTGGGATGATTTCTCCAGGTAGATGTCACAAAGATGTGGATACTTAACTGAACTAATAGTAACTATGCAACCATCAAACATTTGGATGGTTAATGATGGTTAATGATGGTTAATGATGGTTAATGATGGTTAATGATGGTTAATGATGGTTAATGATTAATGATAGGTAACTATATATTCAATGTTTACAAACTCTTTTTTTTGTGATTTTCAACTCAAACATGCGGGTTTTATCATCAAACGTTGGGATTAAAAATTACACCATGAAACAAATGTGGTGATGGTATGCTAGTCTTAGAAGCGCCCTTGCAAGAAAACATGTCTTTACTCTTAAATTACAGTCGTCCACTTTCCCACCAAAATGGCAGGAAATGAATTTTGAAATGAAGCCACTTATCAAAACCTATCTACCAAACTAAAAACGCAGTGGACTGTACCAGGTGGGGGTTTTAACACCAGCGACAGATCGATACCCTGCTTTTTCTTTCAGCTGGTTAAGTTAATATACGGCTATAGATCAATAGCTATTAATACCATTTCTAGGGGGATGAACATCCATAAATCCCAGCTATTTTAATGTGAACAAAAGGGGTACAAGGTAACTTGACCCACTGCCATATCTATCCCCATTTCGCAAATGAACTTGCACCCTTGTATTAAACTATCCAATTGATTGACCCGGTACCCTTCACCAATTATTCCATTGAGCCATTACAAATACCCATATCCTCACTACTTAGTTGGTTGAAAACGGTTTTCCTAATATGGCTTAGTTCACAATCCCCAATAATTCAGGTACTATAAGTTCCTATCATTGCCAATCAACCAGTGTTTTTTGTTCATGGCCTCATGGCTGAACTGATCTATGATTATATCGCCCCAACAAAAACCCTATCCATGGTCTGATGACCTACTTTTAATATTATCTGTGTATCCTTTAAATTCAATAATATTAATGACAAACTATTACATATAGATCAGTGGACCATGATCTTAAAGATACTTAATGATACTTAACGATACTTAAAAAAAACTTAAAGATACTAAACTATACTTAAAAATACTGCGTTTTCTCTATCAACGAAACATTTCTGGCCTCGGAGAGCGTTTTGGATGCCTTGAGCCACTGCTACTCCTTGGCAAGGTTGCGTCTGAGGGTGCTAGAGGGACCGAATGGAATGGAATGGAATGGGTCCTGGGTGGTTTTCATGGTCCAATGGTAGATACCAAATATGGGGGGGTTCCTGCTGGATGGTTTATAATGGAAAATATCACAAACAAATGATGATTTAGGGTTGATACCAATACCATTGTTGTATCTATCATTGAATCTATTGATAACATATCTCCATAACAATGGTTTTCATAGCCATGGTAGGGTAGTTACCAGTAGAGCTCATATTCCAATTTACAGTGGCATCATCTATTATAACGTTTGATAACACTTACACTATTAATGCTTTATTGACTACTTACGATTCCCTGAGTTATGGACATACAACTTTTGACAAAGAACACATGATGCTTTTGTCGCTTGAAGTCTTCATCTCAGTCTTGGTGATGCTTCAAACGACAAAAGCCGCTGTGAACGGGCGCCCATATGGGGGATGCCCCAACTTGATGGTTTATTTCATGGAAAATCCGTCTATAAAATAGATGATAACTGGGGGTATCCCTATGACGAATCGGACACCTCCATATATATATATATACACACAATGTGGGGTCCCCAAACGTTCTAAGTTGGTATTTTATACTACCTCCCGGGCCTTGCGGTCTGACCCGCCCTCCACATATTTAAATGTCGTTACCGTAGTTATAACTACCATAAAGCAAAGTTATTGGAGATGTAAACCTCCAGATATGTATGTTGCCAAATGAGAATCGACCAGCTGAATCCTAACCATCATCCCAGTAACGATCAAGTCATTACTGGTTGGTGGTTGGTATACCTACCCCTCTGAAAAATGATGGAGTTCGTCAGTTGGGATGATGAGATTCCCAACTGAATGGAAAGTCATAAAATTCATGTTCCAAACCGCCAGATTGGATTGAAACCACATGATCAAAGTGGATCTTGACCAGGTTGATGATTAAATATGATTCAACAGCATATCTTGACCAACATGGGGAACGTGTGACTTTCTTATCTCCGATCTCCAAAGTTTAACCAAACCACCACCCGTCACATATTTCGCCCAAGTTTCGACCAAAGAAGAAAGCGACACCACAGAGCAGAATCACGAAAGCTAACATCGCCATGATCACAGTGCCAGCCACACGTCCTGCCATGGCCATGGCCATGGCCCGACTTGGGGGTACCCTGAAATTTAGCGCTGGATTCATATATAGGTCTAATACTTGTAGGTCCCTCCAATAAATCGAAAATGTGAAATTTCGACTCATTGTGTTGTTTAAGGTAGTTTCATGGAAAGTAGGATGATGAAACTGAGATTTTGAGAAACAAATACGACAAAACCCAGCTATATTATCAGGCAAAATTTCCATTTTCGGAATAGGTGGACCCGTCACCGTTTACGAAGGAAATGGCTCTCATCTTTCTGGTCTTCAGCCCGAGGTAAATCATATATGTTCCCAATAATTTAGTAGAGTTATGGCCATGGCTATTAGTTATAAGTACTAAGAAAACCCCATTTATAGAATGTATAATCCCATAGAAATAACCAGTTATAACTAATAAATGGCCATAACTGTAGAGTACATTTACCCTCTGGTAAACATACAAAAAACTATGGAAAATCATCATTTTTAATGGGAGAACTCACTATGTCTATGGCCATTTTCAATAGCTATGTTAGTCATTACCAGAGGGTACACATGTTCAATTATGACATAGATGCAGGACATCAACCATTTGTAAACTATTTTCGTCGGGAAACCGTTGGTTTTCTAAGCTTTGTTGGCTGACCCTAGGGTAAATAATACTCATTTGGCAGTGTGTCAAAACCTTGTACCCCTGGTGAACATCAAAATAGCTGGTAAATGGATGTTCATCCCCCCCAAAATGGTGTGTATAGGTATTGATCCATAGCCATTTGTATACTTAGAAAATTGTTGTTCGGTCTTATGGATGGGATATACACAACCCAAACTGAAAACCATTCGTTGGATATGTAACCCATTTCTGCTTGTAAACCTTTGGCGCTTCATTATCAGCAGCATCCAAGTGAACAGTCAAGTGAAATTAAATCATTCGCCCAGTGGTAAAACTACATACCAGTTGTTTTTCCACCCAACAGATATGCAATGTTCATTCAATTCATCAACCCAACATGAGCTCATCTTAGCCAATTTAATCTAAAAAGTTTTGTTGGCAAAACCCTACCCAGTTTCTCCCATTTAGGACTGGGAAAATTGTAGCCAACCTTAGATATCTTAGATATCTTGCAACAAAATGCAACAAATAAATATCTTCCCCAGGAATGCCCAGGAAATCTGACGCCAAGGGGCGATTATGTGCTTTGATTTGCGCTTTGGTCACTTCTAAGGCTTTCCTTGGCGCGGTGACAACTCCGAAAAACACGCATTGGTAGGTGATATTTCGATGCTCAAAGTAACCAGGGCTGTGCAAAGGTATTTGAACGGAAAATGAAAAATACCCCCTGGTGATTTAACAGTGTTCTTGGGAAAATTGCCCATTGATTTCGATGATAACATGATTATTCGCAGTTTGCTACGTTCAATAACCATAAGGTATGTTTTATGAAACCCTGGTCGCTGGCTTCAAGCCATGTCAAAAGTTGTCATAAAAGAAGTTAGATATTGGCGTGTCAAATAAGATCATCGTGCCAAATAGTGGGAAATCAACAACGTCATTGGGCCTCCTAAATATGTTTGAACATGTTTACAACAATTAATGTGAGTAAAGCAACAGTAAACCACCCTGAATTTTCACATGAAAATGGGCGATGAACAATGATAAAAACCATCAATATGTGTATATATTTATATATATATATATATATCTACACATATGGGTGGTTTATCATTGCTTTACTAACATGACCTAAAACAGCCAACTGGCTCCATAACCCACGTGCAAGTTTATGCAAGAAAAGGCATCATAATCCATCAAGCTCCAGCCTTTTCTTTGGGCTGTCTCAGTCGCCCAGTCTTTGGCAATCACTGTTTGGTGGTCAATCCCACAATTATGGTGAAATCACTGTGAGATAATGCGCTTATCATGAACTGTAATAATAATAATAGGGTGACTTACTGATTTAAAACTGCTAAAGGGCCATTTTTGTGTGGTCACTCCTAATGCTAGTAGTCTCCCTTTTTTGCTGATTGATTATGTGAGTGTTCTTTCTACTTCCATTACTTTGATTGCATGTTTACACCTCCATGTATGCTGCACATTTGAACCCAAGAGATATTTGATTGCCACCATGACCAGCCACAACTGCCATTACTCTTTGGTCTTGGTTGCCTACATGCTTAATACCACCCCATTGTTGAATATGTACAACCCACCAGCCACAACTCTTGGCAGCCCTCCTCAGTTAAAGGTTACTTCATATATATATATAGCAAAAACCCTTCCACTAGTTCTTGGACTTATGTTTACTAACTTTGCAAACTATGGGGCACCACGACCAGCCTTGACCCTCTGCAGCTGTGCTGCAGCAGAAATTCCCGGTCTTCCTTTTCCTTCGCCGTCTCTTCCACTTCTGACACCTCTGCATCTTCCGCCTCCTGCGTTAATCGGTGCAGCATGGACATGCAAAACCCGGAAAAAAAACCGTTGTTTCCCTCCAAGAAACATCTACACATGGTGGGTTTGTGTCTTTTTCCTTGCGTCTGCCTTCAGCGTGGTTCAGTTTGTCTGCCCTCCAGCTAGAACGTTCAGCCATATATTGAACAATGCGACCGGCGATGTCAGTTCCTTCATCGGCCAAGTGATGCCGCAAATTCTTCCAGAGCCAGTCCATTTTCCCATTTTCCCCAAGAATATCAAATGCTTCAATGGATTGGTTTATGGGAAAAATTACAGGAAAACCCCATATTTAATTCGAAAATCTATGGTTTCCTGTAGATTTTCCCTTAAACCAATCCATTGAATGCTGCCTGATATTCATCCGGCACAAAGGGTCTCGCGCTCGCGGGAGATGAAATCAGGATCTTCCGCCAGCCAGCGATCTCTGGCTTCGGCATCATCTACAAGGTGGTGCCCCCAAGATAGTTTTATAATTCCAATTTCACTATGGTTTATAGCCAATAACTATGGTTTTTGTTGGTCTGATATATCTATAGTTTTTATATGTTTTTATGTGTTCATAACCAATTTATAACTGGGGGTGGCACCACCTTGTAGATCAACAGCAGTCATTTCCCTTCTCTGGTGACTCTGGTGAAACCTTTTTCCACATCTTACTTCTCGGGATTTCATACACTCAACACATGGAGGTTTCCAAAAAAATTGGGGTACCACTAAATCATCCATTTTTAGTAGGATTTTTCATGAAACAAACCATCCATTTTGGGGATCCCCCATTTATGGAAATCCCCATATTGCATATCAGCTTGGAATGGGGGCAAACTTTGAGCTGACTTGGAAGACATATTTTGGCCTGAGCTTGGAGCCCTGCTAAAGCCAATGCTTTTCCAATACAACCTACAATGTGGGGCCCCCACACATTATAATTTGGTTTATAAACCCCATGAATACTATAAGTATCTAAATCTAAACATAAACCATATAATTCAGCCACTTATAAGCAACTTAGCTATCTAAGGGGCCCCACATTGTATGCATATTTTAATCATTTGGATTTGGATGAGATACCCTCTGACCATAGTCGGCACAACAAGCTATAAACTACAGAAATTGGGGAGTAAGCAACGAGGATATCAACCCTCAATGTGCAGTCGCGCGCTAAAAGACTGTACCCAAATGTGCAATAAAAAATAGGGCAAAGGGAAAACATCACTGGTTGGTGGTTTCAACATGTTTCAACAACATATTAGTCAGTTGGTATCCACATTTCACAATGATCGACCCGCATAGACTGGTTGGTGGTAGACCTACCCCTCTGAAAAAATATGAACGTCAGTTGGAACTATTATTCCCAATATATGGGAAAATAAAATTCATGTTCCAAACCACCACGTTTCCACACGTTTCCGGCCGCGGCCTGCTCTGGAGATGGAGCGAGGCCTTTTGATGTCAAGCTAGGCATGGTCCATGCCGTGAGACGCACCTGAAGCGTCAAGAGGCAGTGCGTAGCGCACCAGTGGTTTCACCAGTGGCAACGACTGCAGCGCTTTTGTGCCACGAATGCACGGGCCATTGCATTCCATGGCTAACCAGTGCTCAGCACCTTGCCAACTTGGCTGATGCCACTTCAAAGATGCCGCCTGCACAAAACTCTGAATTGCATCACCAGTCGCCCGACATTGGGCCATCCCAATCTGTTGATTGGTGGCCTTCCAAAACACCTTCAAG
>Ga0126342_10016246_pt1 | contig 12990 bp, 8 predicted proteins | sample Cyp1metagenome_FD_92528 | JGI IMG/M metagenome (GOLD analysis project Ga0126342, IMG submission 92528) | Coral microbial communities from Lord Howe Island, Old Settlement Bay, Australia - Cyphastrea 1 metagenome | ecosystem: Host-associated > Invertebrates > Cnidaria > Coral ... | reverse complement strand
GAATGGCAAGTTACTAATAGGTAATGTCCCCGGATTAGCCATGGCTTGGTCAGAGGAGTTAACGCGACCGGTGCCCTCGGTGGTGGAATCCGAGGGGGCAGACATACCTAGAAAGGAAGAAGTTAGCTTACGGCTGATAACCTGTTTGACAGATTAAACAGCCCAAAAGCCCCAGCAATATACGCTTGTTTTCTTGAGCCATACATGACGAGTATAAGCAGTGAGACCAATGAAAAACAGAATTTACTGGGAAGGTTCCACGTTGAATGAACCAAGTCTTGTACTGAAACCCCTCCCGTTGTCACACTGCGGAGTGATGCCATTTTCGTCGGCCGTCCCCACCACGTCGGTATTCTGGTCGGTGCGTACAGCACTGGGGATGCGGACCATTTTCGCCCAAGTGACAAAAAGGTGATGCTGCTATCCATTCATGCTCCAAGGTGAATGGGGGGACCAGAGATCTCTTTCATTTTTGAGGATTTCAATGCACCTTGGGGCAATATCCCATACACCCGAGGTTCATCCAGTGTTCCGCTTTCCAGGTTCCAGATTTGATTTTTAACAGTTTGGATATGACCATTTTTTGAAAATGATATTCCCAACGGATATTCCCAATGAATGTTCCCATATGATTTCCAAAGGTTCACCAAGGACCCGAAGATGTGTTAATCGGATCTGGTGTGGAGGAGGGTGACCCTCTCAGCATCCAGCGAACACCCAAGGGCTCCGCTGGGTGGACCTTACCCTTTTGGCGTTACCGATTTCAAGGGGATTTTTGGATGATGAATAAGCATTCAGTGTGAAGATGTCAATATTATCAACTATCAAGTCATGGAAATCCTGTATTATAAGCTAATACTGTTCTAACATTCATATTGTTATAATATTGTTATTTGATTATTGTTGTTTCTAATACTCTTATTGGAAATAGCTGTATTATTTCATATTGTGATTTGATCCTGTTCCCTAAAGATCCCTGAAGCTCCCCGCCGAACGAGACCCCACTTGACATCTTTGGGACCAGGTTTGTTGGGAACTTAAAATACATCTCATTCTGAAGAAAAACATGGTTGCCATTCAAATCCATTAAATGCAGTTTTTGTGATGACATTCCTGAAATACATTACATGATATTACATGTGTATATATATAGATATATATATATGTAAATATATTATTTTACATTTTATATGCCATCAAAAATCCACTAAAAATGACAGTTCTGTGTCTAATGTTGGTCTGTGAATACTCCCGGGGCCCTAAAGACGGAGGTCGGACGCCAAGCATTCGCAGCAACAGCCTGTGCTGAGCGGATGTGCCAAAAAGTGATGCGGATATCTCCGGAAGTTGATAATGGTTGATAGAGGATTAAATGTCTGATTTATTCAGAATGTCTTAAATCTGAAATCAGACTGCATGATAGAGGATTTTTGGTTGAGTTTGCTTGGACACTTTCGGGGGCATGCCTGTGAAAACAGGAACTGCCAGATCCTCACCACGGTGGGCTTTGGCTTCGATGTTTTTTCCATATATTTTCTGGATTGTCTATTTCTTACAAGTACCGTGCATAGGTAAGGATCCACATGGATCTACATGAAATGGTTTCATAAGCAAAGCCTATACAGATTGTGGGCCGGGGATTCAACGGAATAGTTGTTTGGGGTTGGTAGTCTTTTGTGCCAGGTGGGGTTGGCAGGGCGGACCAAAAAATCAATGTCACCAGATGCATCACTGCGGCGAAATCCATGAAAACCAAGGCAAAAAAAAAGGGAAACAAAAAACACAATTGTTACCAGTACGTAATAATATCAGTATATCAGTCATACCCCCAAAATGTTTTTTCCCGTAATCAAGATCCTAAGTGTGGTTACTTGGAGAAAACTCTGCAGTTCCCTCAGTTTTCACAGCTCAAAGTCGTCACATTTGACCGGTGCGTGTCCGCCATGGGATGGCTTCCTCTGGTTCCGCTGCTGGTGGTGGAAGGCAAGCTGCCAGGTGCCTAGGTCGCACCAGGGGAAGATGGAAAAGCGAAATCCTGAACTACTGGTCCTGGAATTGTTATGAAAACCATTGAAAACCCACAAAGTGAATCAAAGTGACATATCCTGAAAAGATGATAGCACACCGAAATATGAGATAGAATAGTGGTATTATAGTTTGTATGATACTTGTATGTTGTCTATGTTATGCTCTAATCCCCGAATAAACGAAGGAGAGCTTGGTATTCCAAAATGGATGGAGAGGTATGAATCATGTGCCTGACATGTACTAACATAGAGTCAAACTCTTGGCCACGATTCGTAATTCTGTAGACCTTTTTTTTGGACCCCAGAGGAACAGATCCACCGCAACTAGCGAGAAATACTCTCAATTTATGAACGGAGCAGTCCATTTATTGATAACCCCTCTGAAAATCAACCCAACACAATATGAACATTTGATATCAACCACTGTTTTATCATGGTTTTTATCAATCCAGGCTGATGTGGTGGATGTGACCTGGGACACCGAAGATGGCAATGTCATGGTAACCATGAGCTAAGGCAGCTAAGGATTCCGGACCATGTCAAAATATCACGATGTGAAATAGTATCTATAGGTTAATGTTAATTGATCCAAGTAGTGATGATATAGGAATATCACGATAAAAAAACTGGTTGGTGGTGACTGGAACCATGGAATTTTATGACTGTCCATTCAGTTGGGAATGTCATCATCCCAACTGACGAACTCATATTTTTCAGAGGGGTTGGTATACCACCAACCAGATGTTGATTTGGACGTGGTTAGTGGATGTTAGTGGGTGTTTACTGTATTTTACTGTCCTGCACTTCAGGGATCAACACAATGAATGGTAGCCTGCTTTCACAGCAAAACAGTCCATAGTTCTGCATGTTGGTCTAGGAACCCTGCTCTCAACCACCGTTTGGCATCAATTTGCGAGTTTTGAACACCGGTCAAAATGACAATTCATGGGTGTGTCAATACCTATGCAATATATATATATATATACATACTACAACTACAATATTTTTGGGAAGAATATTTATGAATCCCAACCATTTAGGGTTCACCAGGATCCAAGGATTTTGTTCCACCCCTAAGGGCCGGCTTGGATGGTTTCAGATCCAAATGACGAACTTTTCTGGGTCAAGAAAGGTACACACCAAAGGAATCTTTATCCCACCCTAAACCTATCAAAGTGAAGGAAGTGTTGTTAAATCGTCAAATTGTTTTATTTTCCCGCTTCTATAGATCTGTTATTCCTAGTTTAAATCCAATATTTTCCTACTAAAATTCACTTGAATTCCAACTTCTCCTTGCCAACTTCTCCCTGTTTGATGCTTAGTTTTCCACCCATCTCCCCATCTCTGAAGGTGACAAGCAGATCTTGGTAGAGCCACAAGACGTCCTAGATGCGGCCAACTGGCTCGTTCTTCAGGACCAGGTCCTGGACGTGGCACCTTGCCATGAAAAAAGGGCGTTTACCCTAAACATATGGCAATTTTCGTGGGGAAAATGATGATGAACCACGATTTTTTGGGGGATTTCAGGCAGTGAAATTGGTTCAATTTTTGAGATTTGAAATTTGGGATTCAACAATGAAACATGGTGATTTACCCTTGGGTAAATAGAAATATGTCGAAAACAACCACCGTTTCCCGTACGGGAAATGATCTACTTGCATGCGGTGTATCTGTGTCTTCCATATCTATGTTATGATGTTAGTATACAGGAGGGTAGTCAAAAAAAATGAGGATTGAACTGATTGAACTGGTTTTTTTTTGTGGATCTAGGAACAAACATGGATTTGATGAAGTAAAGAAACTTCAGTTACGTGGGACCAAACTGGATTGACTAGGAAAGTGTTGGATTTAACTATAAAATAAATGGGATTCCTATTTAAGATGATGTAATTGGGAAGCTTTGGGGAGTTTCTTCAGTTCCACAGCATGGGTCAAGACGGATGGGGAGAATCATCCCAAATGGCCCCGAAAAAATGATTCCAGACATATCCGCAAATGCGTCCGGTAGCCAAAAAGACATGGCAAAAGTAAGACACCAGGCACCATCCAAATATTTTGGAAGAATTTGTTTTACATATTAAAAGTTTGTTATGTTGGGGTTAAACTGGTCCTTGATACAAGTTTCTCATGGCATTTGGCTGCCCCAATTTTGACATGTTGCGCCTCTCCGCTGGCAGCCCTTGGCAGGCTGCAGATGATTGCAATTTCTGTTTTGCTCCGTCCACTGCTACTGAGAAGGCACTGCTTTTGGGACTCCTTTGGGTGACCCAAAAGATGGATCTGTGATTTAAGTTGGATGTTTTTGGCCACCAGGGAAAGGGACATTGAGACTATATTATATATATATATATGTATAATATTATATATATATCTATATCAATCTATATCATATAATTACTATTATCCAATTGTCCGTGTCTACGCTGGTAACGCGGCAGGATGATTTCGCTGCCTTTTTCTGCAGCCAAGACGAAAGAGAGCGATATGTCCAACGGTGAAATGCCCGGGATTCAATTGGAACCACTTGCATGGTTACAATTGGCTACCCTCTGGTAATGACTAACAGTTTGCTATTGAAAATGGCCATAGAAATAGTGGATTTACCAATTTTCCATAGTTACGTTAGTTTACCAGAGGGTTCATGGTCCAATATATTCCAAGATTATCCCAATTAACAGCACTGCAAAAATCCAGGAAATTCACAGAATATATCACAATTTCATACATTTTCCAATATTATCCCAATGAATTTCTCCCAATATTACTCCAAGATTGGAAATCACGTATCATTATATATTATTATCCCAATATTTTCCCAAGATAATTCGAGCATTAAGATTACTCCAGTCTTATACTAATAGCAAAATTATCCCAGAAATCTAGCTATGCCATAGCTATGTCATGGAACGACTTCAAGAGACCAGTCAGATGGCTCCAGGATTTGATGCAGATCCAGAGCTTCAACTGCCAGCGAGTCAGCAAGGTGGGCGGAATTGGTGCTTGCACACATCTTACTGTGTATAGTTTTATAACTTCTATCATCTTATATAGTCTTATATTGTTTTATATCGTTTTATATCATGTAATATCATCTTCTATCATCATCAGTTTTTCAAAAAGGATATGGTATTCCGCCGTTTTTGCCCTAAATGGCCATCCGGGTTGGAAGCTGGTCACCTTTTTTTTTCCAGCGTTGACCTGCGAATGGGACAAAAACACATGGACATTCATGATTTTGCCGGTGATAGCTGCGCAAGACCCAACGTGATAGGTTGGATGTTGAAGGGAACAATTTGCAAGAAGCTGTGGTGAAAACCCAATCATTTATAACTGGTTGGTGGTTTGGAATATGAATTTTATTTTTCCATATATCGGGAATTTCATCATCCCAACTGACTCTCACTCCATCATTTTTCAGAGGGGTAGGTATACCACCAGCCAGATAATATAATATGTATCGAATATGTTAATAATTGGATTGTGGTAGATTTAATCGTCTGATTGTGTTAAAATCAACTAATTGCAAGTTGTCCCTTAAACCAATCCAGCTGGAAACTTCAGCTGGAGTTGTCATCAAGACCAGGCAGACAAGGACTACTCGCACTTGGCCGAGCTCTACGGACAGGCGTTGAATCGTTTTTCGCTGTTGAAGTGGGGAGTACTCCAAATACCGATGAAAAATGCTGGTCAGCCCATGATCTTAATACGTTTACCATGATTTTGAGGTCTTGGGGATTAGTAAACCCTGATTCATTAAGGGGGTTACTCCCAAACGGTGATGATTTGATAGGAGATACCACACAAAAAATAACAACGGTTTATTGATTTAGGCTTGACATTAGGTTATATATTATAGGACTACTTGTATAATCTACCTGGGTTAGGGATGATTTTGACCCATTTTTGGAGTCCGCTCGCAAGAAACTAGTAAATGGATGACAGACGGGTTTGAACAGTGCTTATGTGGTAAACCCAACAACATTTGGGATTAGAGCAACCATTAATTGGATTGGGATAGAATATGTAAAAGGGGTAATCCAAAACTAACGGCAAACCATCTCCAATTACCAGGTTAAAGGGAACAATGGTTTCCAACAAGTTTTCCCTTTAATCCCTTGACCAATACAGTAACTTACCAGAAATGGCTGGGATTGAAAGCATCCCCAAGGGGAGTGATTATTATTAAATTGTGATTTTGGGGATGGCTTATTATGGGCTTTACCACATTGTGATGACTATTATGAACAGTGACATGGGAATTATCACCATCAAGAAATCGGATAAACAACAAAACCTGTGGATGCATGTGTGCATAGAGAAAACCAACCTCCAAATGATCGTTAGTTGATCGTTAAACCAATTAGCCAACCCTCCAGTAGTCAGTCACATAGCAATCGGAAATGTGCTTCACCATCTTTGAGGCTGTTTCTCATGGGGCAAAGTAATCATTTATGATATGTGTTTGTCCCTTATGAAAATCCCGATTTAAGCACCATGTTTGAAGTTTGTCCATCGAAAATCTCTACTAAATGTCCAGGATTTTATTGATGCTTTTCCTATGTAAACCGTTTACACTATTTTGTCACAAGAGTTTTAACACCGAATGATCCTCTGGTAATCATGGCATTTTTTCAATCCTCCGTTGACACTTACTTTTTCCCTTCCATAAAGCCCCCCAAAAATAGGGGATGTTCATTTTCTTCATTTTCCCTTCCATAAACCTCCATGTAGTGAAGAGATGTTCAAGTTCTTCACTTCAAGGCCGTGGATGCCTCCTGGAAATCGAGGGTGTCTGAAGCGACGGCGCTTTGCGACAAGGCACCGACCCGAAAAAATGCATGGGAAAATCACGGTCAACCACTGGCGTTGCGGTGGGGTTTCCCCATAGACAAACCCAGTATTTTTTTTCCCCACATGTATGTTTGTTGGTTTATCACCCCCATCGAACCATGTAGATATACATATATATATATACCACAAACCACAGTGACTGGAGTTACAAACCAACCCAACTTAGCTAACTATATGGGCCTCCACCTTGTTTGGGCTTTACTGCATGGATGTTTGCCTCTATAGTTTATGACCATGAAACGATATGAATCATGTGGACCAGGATTTCACTCCATGGAATGGGGCAACCCCCAATCTTGGTCAGTCTTGGAGGGTATGATTTCTGATTCAAGCTCATGGCTTGAATAAATCTCTTAAACCTCTCAATGTTCATCCCTTCTTTTGTTGCTTACCCTCAAGTCATTAAAAAGTAGAACCCACAAATGAAAGTCTAGATCATTGTCCGAACGGGAAACCATGGTTGTTTTTTCCATATGTTTTATATGTTTCCCCCAGGGTTCCATGACCATGTTTGCCACTGATTGATGGATAAATCAGTTAAATCCCAACTTTCACTGGTAAAATCCCAATTGTTTAACACCTTTCACCAGTTAAATCCATTGTTTGCCAACGTTCACTGGTCAAACGCCAACTTTCACCAATTAGATCCATTTTATAACAACTTTCAGTTTTGTTTGCCATATTTGATGGTTAAACCCCAACTTTCACCATGTTTCTTTGGTTAAATCACAACTTTCCACCGTCTAAACCTGCCAAATCACAACGAGGCGAAGCTGTCCATCGACCCGGTGAGACGAGCAAACCTGGCAGCCTGCGCCTGGGGGCAGGTCCTGATGAGGCGGGATTTACCATGGGATTGGTTGGTGATACCCTCTGGTAATTTAACGTGGAAAACCATAGGAAAATGGTGATTTACCCACTATAAATGGTGATTTTATGGTGGTTTAATCGTGATCTAAGGGGATTTACCCTCTGGTAATGACTAACGCTATTGAAAATGGCCCAGTCGAAATAGTGAGTTTTCCCATTAATAGCATGGTGATTTTCCATAGTTATGTAAACGTTTACCAGAGGGTATTTCAACTGGTTGGTGGTTTCAAACATCCCATGATATTCATTGATATTCTATATTCCATCTAATGTTCCATGAAAAATCTTCCATCTAAGGTTATTATAGTTGGTTGGTGGTTTGGAACATGTTTTTTTTCCATAATATATTGGCTTAATGATGGTCAATAATGGTTAATCATGGTTAATAATGGTTGATAATGAGAATGATAGTAACTAGATTATCCCATGATCATCCCACTGCACCATGAACATTGGGATGATATAACAGGATATATACATGGAATGATCATGGTAATATATACTGGTTGGTGGTTTGGAACATGAATTTTATTTGTTCATGATATATTGGGAATAATCCTTCCCATTGACTTTCACTCCATCATTTTTCAGAGGGCTGGCTGGCTCAACCACCAACGATCCGATGGAGGATTTCGCCCGCGGTGGGATTGAATGGGATCGATACCCCCTGGTAAACGTTTACAGTTTGCGAACTGGAAAATCACCACTTTTAATAGGTAAATAACCATAAATAAACATCAATAAAGTATAAATTGGCAATTTTCCATGACTATGTTAAATTACCAGAGAGTAACTCTAGAACAAATGTGGATCGAATGGCATTTAGCGGGGTTGAATTCAATATACCTTACCAACAATATAATATAGATCCCATCCCCCGTTCATATTGAACCCCAGAAACCATAGTTTAGGGGATGGGATAAAACATATTTTTGGGAGCATACCATGGGGGTGTTCAACATCAGGGGGAATTTGTATTATATATCAAGTATCATTATCATAAACTAATCATTGAGATCATTGAGATCATTGAGATCATTGAGCAGGACTAATTGATCCATATCCATATGGATAAGTTGGATCCTGTGGGCCGATAAAAGAGAGGTGTAGAGGTCAGCTGAAGTGAATGACAGGTTTTTTTTTTTCAGTGAACGAATGTGATGCATGATAGGGGTGAACTAAACACTTGTGGAAACATTAGCCATCAGAAGTCAGCGCAAATCGAAATGTCATCAACTCATCTCAAGAACTAAGGGGAGCTGAGCCTTTTGGATGTTGCAGTGTCGCAGCGTGAGACAATTTTTGGATTGGTTTTCTCCGGAAATTCGGAATATCTAGTAATTAATCTATAGTTACCTCATTTTCTTGGGCTAAAGAATAAAGAAACCCATGGAAAAAAAACAGCGGATTTTTGAGTGTCTATATGATGGGGGATGGTGAATCCCATTAAAAAACAAACATTATTTCACCATGATATTCTCAGTAAAGCACCATTAAAAATGTTATATATCATCATAAATGGGGTTTAATGATAATGATTATAATGATATTGAAAGACATAAATGTTAATCCCATTAAACCACCATGTTTTAGTTTTCTTTCTGCCCAAGCCCGTCTCCGTCTCAACCAGGGAACGCGAGTGCTGCAACGTCCCTGGGCCACCATACTGCATCAGCAACAGCCATTCAAAAGCCGCGCGAGTCGCCGTGTCTCGGCTGTGTATTTCTCAGCCAGGGAAAGGGTGAAACAACTCTCAGGTCGTTTAACATAGCTATTGAAAATAGCCCATAGAAATAGTTGATATACCTATTCAAAGATGGTGATTTTCCAGTTCGCAAACTGTAAACGTTTACCAGAGGGTTGCTATGGAAAATGATCCATTTATAGATGAATTACCATTGAGAATGAGGTATAGCCTGCAGATACACCATCACGAGGCATCCGAATCTTCCATCACCTGGGTTCTGCAGACTTTCAGCCTTCAGTAAACGTTTACACTTTGCAAACTGGAAATTAACAAAGTAAAAGGTAAATGATCCATGAATGGACCATGAATTCCATAAGTGATGTTAGGTTAGCGACATCATTCGGTTCCAAGAACTATACTTGAGGAGTTTCATGTTGGAATGTCTTGAACAAGAAAACTCCAGGCCTCCAGTTCGTTGCTATTCCCAGATGCTCCATGTATTTTATACCTACAAAACTGGGTGATGTTGGGTTGTAAATGTTGATACATATTTCAGACTTGGAGCCTTCTGCTGCTGGTTGTTCGGACGCATTCTCATCCAAGAAGGTGAGTGGTGCCAGTGAAACGTTTCTGTTGCCTCAGTTTTACCCCACGAATCCATATGAGTACAAGGTTAAACTGTTCACCTTCTAAGAAGGTGTTTCTTGCTCAGTTACTATACTTATCTCATGTAAATACTTATACAAACGCTAGGATTCTCATCCAATATGGATGGATGATACTAATGTTACTACAGTTACTATTGCTAGGTTCTCTCCAATAAAACCCTAGTGATTCTCATCCAAACCGAGGTGCTATTGATGGCATTTGTTGTCGCCTTCGGAGCCGTTTGCTTCGGCAAATGTGGGCCATGCTGTGACGGGTCACTGGCAGCACTGGGTCTTTGGAGATAGGGATTTAGTGGGACCAATTCATGGGATTTTATTGGTGATGAATGCTGGTTTCAAGTTTCTCTTTTGTGACCAATTCATGGGATTTGATTGGGATTCAAAAGTGGCGATCGGGACAATCATCGGAGAAAATTAGAAACCATGGATCCAAACCAGTTCGCGCAAATCCTCATCGTCAGCCCCATTACAAGCCGCCATATTTGGATCTGATATGTTCATAGATTATCATAGATTCTTGCTTAATAATCTTTCTATGTCCCCTTTTTCTGTTCACTCCAACCGTCCAGCCATCTTCCCCTGTCCTCACTGCCCTGGCCCCAGGTTCTTCGTGCCAAGCCTCGTTTTGTGCACTCCACCTGGGCCGCCCAAGGAGGAGGAAGACGATGCCGATACCGAAGCTGCACCAAGCGACGTGGCCAACGGCGCCCACGGTGCCCTGCTGAGTTCACGATGGGATCTGTGGTGAAATCCACCACAGAACTTATGAAACATGGTGTTTTACACTGGTAAAACTTATGAAAATGGTGTTTTACACTATGAAAATTGTGTTTTACACTATAGTTTATTGGGGTGTATACTGGGAATGTATCATGGGAGCATTGGGATATTTTCTACAAACTTGATGCTTCGGTGTCATTTTTCAGATGGCTAACTGGGAAATCCACAGTCACTACATGGAGGTTGCAAGGGGAAAACCGATTGCAATTTGCAATGTTTATAACTGGGGGGTAAAACATGCCACAAAACATCTAAGACCTTAAAAATAACGGTTAGTCTAAAAATGGTCTCCCTCATTTGTGGCTGTTTCATCGGGAAACTAATGATCAGTCAATGGATTGAGGGAGACTATTTTTAGCCAAACCTCATGTACACTTATAACAGTCTTTGCCTCTAAAAATATGGAGAATCTACCCCAAATATCCCCAAATAAAGTGGCGATTTTACCGGGAAAACTTTGTTTGTCTTATGTTTTGATAGGGAAATTTTGGAAAACCGTGCACCATTTCGATTTGGGAAAGAAGATCTTCATCCGGAGCCCTAGATGAAGAACCTTTCCCCATCAACAAAAGGATCAAAAGGGAGTTTTGGTCGCAAAACATCAACATTCCAGCTCCAAAAATGGGGAAAATTCACCTAGAGAAAGGGTTGATGTTGATGAAAGCCAGGTGCAGAAGCAACGCTCAAAGAGAAGCTGACGAAAACATGGAAAGGCGCAGACCGAGCGTCGTTGAAGCTCGCTGAGCTTTGGGGAATCTGGGAGAAAACCCTCCAAGTCCATTTGTTAACATGGCAGCCACTGTAGATGCTTATTGCCAGGAAGTTGAGCGAAATCCAAGTGCAAGAAGTGAGACTGTTTTCTTGATGTGTAATTACAGCATAAATTGTATAAATTGATGTTCAGCAGCAGCAACAACAACAGCAACAACATGAAAACATGCAAGAGCCATCAGAAAACATGTTTCAGCCGCAACAATGTGTAACAACAAAGCGGGAGAAAAGCTGTGGACTGGACTTCGCACCAGGCTGCGAATGGGCGTGGACAACACGAGTTGACAGCTTGGGTGGCTTAGCTGGTTGCGATAACCTCCCTGAAATGACTCACTACGTGGCGGTGCTTCGAAGTGCGTTTTTGCGATACCTCCCCTTGTGATGCCTCTGTGCATGTTAGTTTACATGTGGGCTTGTCTGAAAATAGGCTACTCCCAATTCGATTCAAATCACTATCAGTCACTATCCCCATGAAAAATCATTAAAATGGTGATTTGGAGGGCATAATTACATATATATATATACATATATAAATAAATAAATCCCTCATTTTCAGACACACCTGCGACGTCCAGGCCACTCTGTGCGGACTTTGGTGCAAGAGGAGTCGGCTGCCTTCCAAGCAGAACTTAAGCCCGGGCGCACGGCAGGGGAGAAGCAGACCATGGGGGAGATCTATTGAGGTGGGCCAAACAAAGATCTCCATTTTCAGACCCTGATCATACCAAGTTACAAGTTGGTTATGTGTAATATATGGTGGTTTCCTAATAGCGATACTAAAAAAAGGGGATATTGAAACCACTGGATATAGTTAATATACTGGTTGGTGGTTTCAAACATGGCTTTTATTTTGCATTTCATATATGGGATGTCATCCTTCCCATTGACGAACTCATATTTTCCAAGATGGTTAAAACCACCAACTAGTATGTATATATATATTATTATTATTATTAATTATTATTATTTATTATTATTATGTTTGGGATACCAATGATACCATTTCCCTTGCAAAAGCCTTGATCATGTGACCCCTACAATTTAGTTTTGTAAGGCTCTATTCTGTAAGAATCACCTTGGTGTGTCCTGGGTTTTTGTAGTACAGAGAAAGTTTTGTAGACATGTCCGCGTGGTCCATAAAACTGTTCAATTAGTATGAATCCTGAAATGGACCTCCGAAACCAAGAGTCCTTTGTAGTGGCATGAATTGTAACTACAAGCGCTAGCGTTAAGTCGTATCAGCTTGTAAAAGTCGTATCGGGAGGCCGTGCGCCTGGAAAAAGTTCAAGTTTGGCATCACCACAACTTTTAGTAATTGAACAATTTCATTGTTTTG